>Ga0207426_1000083_pt1 | contig 298770 bp, 297 predicted proteins | sample AraplaMF_Cvi_mMS_FD_184265 | JGI IMG/M metagenome (GOLD analysis project Ga0207426, IMG submission 184265) | Arabidopsis root microbial communities from the University of North Carolina, USA - plate scrape MF_Cvi_mMS (SPAdes) (version 2) | ecosystem: Host-associated > Plants > Roots >...
ACTCAGCCAACGCTGTTCACCTGCATCGCCTCGCGGCGATGGCACATTGGAAGGCCGTCACCGCGACAGCGGCCTGATCCAACCAGCATGCCGAAAGCTTACTTGATCGAGTTAACCTGACATCACCTCGTTGATCCCAAGCTTCTAGATGTTTGATCCCAGGCTTTGATGGGGCATCCTTGTGTTCCGAATCAAAGGATGCGCTATGGGCCAGGTTCTTCATTGGAGCCCGCCGACTACCGCGTGCTGCGTGAGCAGCACACATCGAAACCGCCCCCTGATTGAGCGGCGGTCGGCACTAGAGTGCTCCCAGTCGCGTTAAACTGGAAAATCTATACGTTTCAACACACGGAGTGCAAATGCAACTTGCCACTACGTCGCACGGCGGGAAAGCGTCGTCAAAGCGACCTGGGGCGTGCATGACCTGGATGCGATCGCGACTTGCATGAACTGCATAAAATACGTATTTTAGGTACTTCAATGGAGGGTGCGATGAAGCAATTTTCTTTTTCCGACATGAACCGCGCCTCAGGCGAAATTCTCGAAGCCGCTCTGATCGAACCCGTCACCCTGACCAAGCGGGGCAAGGAGAAGCTGGTGATCCTGACGGCTGAACAATATCGCAAACTGGTCGGCCACTCCCACACGGTTGCCTACGGTCTCGATGATGCGCCGGACGCCGTCCATGACGAGCTGATGAGCGGTATCGACGAAATCCTGGACGACAGCCATGTTTGACAAGGGGCAGGTTGTCCGGTTCCACTACCTGTGGAACCGACAGGCGCTGGAGGGTGAGGAAACGGGACGCAAGGCGCGCCCGGTCTGCGTGGTGGTTCGCACGGCAGCCAATCCGGGCGTCGTCTTCCTCTTTCCGATTACCTCGCATAGGCCGAGGGATGAGCGTCTCTTCCTGCCGATCAGCCAGATCGAATGCCGCCGCGCCGGCCTCGATTTCCCCTGCTGGATTGTCCTCGACGAGTATAATCGCGTGGAACTCGACAAGGCGTTCGACTTCGAGTCGACGAGGCCGCTCGGAAGTTTCAGCATGGCATTTCTCAAGAAGATTGCCCTCACCGTCAAGGATGCGGCAGCGGCGCGCAGGCTGACAGGCGTCTCGCGCTTCTGAGATCGTCACCAACCGATTGCTTGCAACTCTGTCGTGGGTGGTTTCGGCAAAGAATGTTCTCAGTGCCGTTGGCCTGTCGGTCGCTTGGCGATCTAAGATCGCGACTGACCCTTTACCCGTGCGAGGCTGACAAGATCATCTGCGGTCTCGACCAGATGCGTCGGAGAAGCGGTCACAAGCGCCTCGCGCCGGGCATATCCCCATGTCACAGCTGCGGACGCCACGCCCTGGCTGGCCGCTGCCTCGACGTCTCTCACTTCGTCGCCAACGACGATGGCGTCGGCCGGCGGTCGGCCGGCCGCTCGCAACACACGTCTGATCCGTTTGCCCTTGCCGAAGAGTGAGGCACCGTATTCGAAATGCGTGAACAAGCCGGCCGACGGACCGAGGGCGCGCTCGATGTTGACGCGGCTGTTCGAGCTGACGATCGCCAGCGCCACACCTTGCGCTGCGAGCTCCGACAGGTATTTCTCCGTGCCTGGGAAGAGCTCGACGGTGGCCGTGCCGGCGAGTTTGCGCATATCCCGCGCGATGAAGGGCAGCCGCCAGCCAGGGATCTCCAGCCATTTGAGGATTTCGCGATTGGAAAGACCGCGAAGATAGTCGATCTCGGAATCGGTGGGCTTCCTGAACCGGTGACGGTCGGCCATCTGCCGGAGCGCGCCGACCATCCAGGCGCCGCTGTCTGCCAGGGTACCGTCAAAGTCAAAGATGAACAGTGGGTAGGTGGAGCCGATCATGGGTGGTTGCGCAACAGCTCCGGGTCTGCGGTGTCGTTTGTCAGTTAAACGTAAGAATGCGGTTGTTTGAGCCAAGTTTAGCATTTAAAAATGAGAATGCGAGCGATCGGATTCTCATGTGTAGAGCGGCCGTTTTTTGCAAGAGAGAAAATCTGTGATGCCATCCTGGTCGGGTGCAAGCCATGTGTCCGGCCTTTAGGAGGCGGCGCATATGGCCGCAGGCCCTGATGAAGTCCGCGGATCGGGTTCCAATCAAATTAACGCGCTCGAAGCGCCTTGAGAATCTCGGATTAATCCAATCCCCGGTTCGACCGGTTTGCCATCACATCTCATCACCCTCGTCATCTACCGTCCAACTTGCTGCTCTGCATTGCCGAACGGAAGATCCCGCTATGCCATGCTTATTCCAGCGACATAGTTTTGGCTGCGCGCCAACAATGCCCAGGCGATACGAGCAGTCTTGTTGGCCAGAGCTACCGAGACCAGCCGGGCTGGTTTGCACATAAGCAGTTTGGTCGCCCAACTCTTGCGGGCGTTATCCTGTCTTGCTCGACGGATCACCGCCGTCGCCCCGATAACGAGTAGGCGCCGAATATAGCTATCACCCCGTTTGCTGATGCCGACAAGTTTCTCCTTGCCTCCGCTGCTATGTGAGCGCGGTGTCAAACCGAGCCACGCTGCAAAGGAGCGGCCCGAGGAAAACAGTGATGCATCTGGTACAGCAGCAACGATAGCACTTGCCGTGATCGGCCCGATTCCGGGAATGCCCGCCAGCCGCCGGCTTGCCGCATTATTTCGATGCCAGGCTAAGATCAGGTTCTCGTTTTCTCGATTTCGCCAGCCAAGGCGTGCATTTGTTTCATTAATCCATGAAGCGCTTTCCGCGCTAATGTCGGCAAACCATCTTCCGCCGCATGAAAAGCTTCGATCGCCGCTTTCACACCGGCAAATCCTTGCGCAGCGATGAGCCGAGCTCAGCAAGGTGCCCGCGTAAGGCGTTGATCAACATGGTACGTTGGCGGACCAGGAGATCTCGAGTTTGGTGCAGCATGAGCACGCCCTGTTGTTCCACGCTCTTGACCGCGACGAAGCGCATGGTTGGCCGTGTGACGCCCTCGCAGATCGCCGTTGCGTCGGCTGCATCGGTTTTGCCTCGCTTGACGTAGGGCTTCACGTAAGCTGGCGGCATCAGGCGGACGGTATGCCCAAGCTTACCCAACTCTCGGTCCCAATGATGAGCTGTCGCACACGCTTCGACGCCGATCAGGCAGCGGCGAAGGCCAGCGAAGAATTTCAGCACCTCGGCTCGGCGCAAAGGCTTACGGACAACGATCTTGCCACAAGCGTCGATGCCGTGAACCTGGAAGATATTTTTGGCAAGGTCGAGTCCGATTGTAACAATCTGATTCATGGAGTGGCTCCTTTCCCGCGTTTCGCACAACAGCGATGCTAGACGCCGTTGAGAGGCCGCTCCACCGAAACTGTTAGGAGTGGAATCTTACGGTTAAATGCAAAACGACATCAGCGGAAATGGCCATTTCACTGGTCAGTGAAATTGTAAATTCCAATGAAATTCCTGCAGCTCTCGTTTGAACGACATTGGTGCTCATCCTACGCAATATCTAATATATCAAATAGTTAGCTAAAGTAGGGGACGTGCCGGCGGTTCGAATCCGTGTCCAGGCGGCGAAATGTTGCGGGCTTGATTTGCGCGTAGCCAGCGCTGTCTGCGTGAGGCGTAATCACGGCGATGCCCGCAACATCTTTCGCACCTTCCGCGAGAGCTCATCGAGAGTCGCCATAACTCGGTTCACTTGTGACAGCGTGGACATGAGCTCTGGGGCATACATGATGACGTGATACTCGTTTCTCGCGGAGAGCGTTGCCAGGTGCGCCACTGTACGCTTGCGCAGGACAAGACCAACTTCAGATGCTGTACGCGTCCGCTCGCCGAGGTCGTGCCGAAAACCGCGGATCGTAGAGGGGTCCACACCTTTGGCGAGTAAAAAAGCATTCAGATAGAGCTCCATCGCATGGAGCGCCAGAAGACGCCGTGGAACCTGGCTGGGCTTGGACGAGCCCTCGCCAAGCTTGCTGGCTGCGTCTTGGTACTGCGTCGCTAAATTTAGAATGCCTCGTACGCCCGCTGCTTTGCCAGGATATGCAGGTCCATTACATGGTTTCGGCCGGCACTTCTCCGGAATGCGGATAAGATCCTTCAGCATCGTCCGCAGCTCGGGCCAAGGCGCATCTTCGAGCTTCAGGCTGGGATCGTGCATGACGATTAGGCAATGGAGCTTTGCGGTGACTTCGGTCAGCGAGGAGGGCCGTGTGATCCACATGACACGTCCGGATATCCCGGCCCGTTCCGCGAGCTCCTGTTCGAGGACGACTGTCGCACTGTATCCCAAATGCCGATCCGCTTCTTTCCATCGTCTCCGGCGCCTACGAAGCTCGGCTTTCGCCTGAGACAGGTGTTCGGCATCTAGCTGAGAGGACATTCGATTGATGTCGGCAAAAGAGTGAACCTCGACGACGCCTTCCTTTCCAACAGTCCGTAATGTTGCGACCGGAAGACCGCCGGCCTCTTCGAGCAATTCCTTTTCAAGCTTTTTCTTAAGACGGGTGGCCCTCATGCGCTGCTGGTGGCATGCATACCAGCGGGGCCACATTTCCTTGACGGGCGTCGGGCCACTAGATTTCCGCTGATCGCCAGATTCCGCAACATGCGCGCTCAGCAGGCATGCCGCGACTGAAAGAAGGTTTCGGCGGTCGATAACGTCCGGCAGGCTGTCTGGCGTGCCCCGCTCCCGTTTTTCTTTTCTACGCGTAATTGCAGACAAAGTTCTGCTATTCTCAGAATCAGCCATGATCCGAGCTCCCTGAAGCTTGAATTGCGGTCAGGCCACGTAGGGTGTCGCAAGCACCCCGCGTGGCCGCTGTGAACCGTCGCTGAGAGTTTGAATCATATAAAGATTATGTCAAGGTTATAATGTTGACTGCCGATCAAATCCGAATGGCGCGAGCTGCCCTCAGGTGGGGCGTTCGCGATCTTGCAAGCCGCGCTAATATTACGGCGGCTACCGTGACTCGGATCGAAGCCGGTCGCCCAGGGTATGCGGCGACGCTGGAGGCCATCCGTCTAGCGTTCGAGACCGCTGGTCTCGAGTTTATTCCTGAAAATGGTGGCGGCGTCGGCGTCCGCTTTTCCAAACCAAGAGATTGAACTGGCGCGGGTGATGTCATGTCCGGATGGCATGTGTTTCGTTGGGCGTCGTAATACTTGCTGTCAATCATATGATGTACCTTAGTGCGCGGGAGGTCGCTGGAGGCTAGATCTTAATTCAGCCCGTGCACTCTCTCCGTATTAGTCTAGCGCAGTTAGGAGAGCCTCTCGCCCAGCGTTAGAGCTGGACGGCGGCCTCGGCAAAGACAGCCTGAACGGCGGCGATGGTAGTGACACGTATCTCTCCCCGCTTGGCGACGGCTCTGCCGGCTGGGGCCTGGAGAAGATCGTGTTTGCCGACGGCATCTCGACGGATCTCAAATATGGCGACGTCGTCTGGCAGATCAACGGCACGGATGGCAACGATCAGGTCACCAGCCCGATGTGGGGTTCGGCCGAGATTTTTGACGGTGGCAAGGGCAACGACTTCCTCGACGGTACCGCCGGCAGCGACACCTACCTCTACGCGTCAGGCGACGGTTCCGATGAGATCGACGTCGATGTCGGCTTCCTCGATGATGGCAACGTCGACGTCCTGAAGCTCACCGACCTCAACAGCTCCGACATTGCGCTCTCGCGCGACGGCGACAACCTGAAGGTCACGGTCGCTGCGACCGGCGACATCATCACCATCGACAATCAGTTTGACCTTGCCCCCAAGTTTTATCCAATTTTGAGTTCGCTCCAGCGGTTTTTGGTTTCGGTATTTGCGACGATAGCGGCGGGTTGCGGTGCGGAGCCATTCCGGCTGCGCAGCACCGCATCACGTCGCGGATTGATGGTCTGAGCGAACTCGGCAGGTGTCAGCCAGCCGAGACCAGAATGGGGGCGAAGGTCGAAAAGCTCGCGCTGGTGCAAGCCTGGGAAGAAGGTGGTAGTCTCTTCAGCGAGACCGAACGCGCAGCGCTCGCTTGGGCCGAGAGCGTCACGCGCGTCGCCGAAACTGGCGTACCGGACAGTGCTTACGAAGCCGCACGCGGTGTTTTCGATGAGAAGCAACTCGTCGACCTCACGATCGCGATCAGCCTGATGAACAGCTACAATCGCATGGCCATCAGCTTCCGGAACACGCCGCAGGCGGTCCTCGAAAGTTAGGTCACAGCTGCAAGATCCTGCACATCGTAAGTTGCTATGGAGTGAGAATCATGACCGCCAGCGAAATTGCGAACATAAGAATTCCCGACAGCCACTTGGCTCGCCAAGCGACGCAGTTCATTCGGGATACCGAAAGTGATTTATTGTTTCAACACTCCCAACGCGTTTATCTTTGGGGTGCCTTGGCTGGAGAGCGGCGGGTCCTGAGTTTTGATCCCGAACTTCTCTACACTGCAGCCATGTTCCACGATCTCGGCCTGACAACCGGGTTCCGGGAAAGCCGGTTGCGCTTCGAAGTCGATGGCGCGAACGCAGCGCGTGATTTCTTGCGGAGCCACGGCATCTCGGAAGCTGACATCGAAAGGGTTTGGCTTGCGATCGCGTTGCACACGACGCCGGGAATTTCCGCGCATCTCAACCCGATCGCTGCACTGACCGCAGAAGGGGTAATGATGGACCTGGTGGGCCTCGGCTATGATGAATTCACCGATGCGCAGCGCAACGCTGTCGAAGAGATGTATCCGCATTCGTCACCATTCTCGGAGGACGTTCTGCAAGCCCTTTACGACGGCTTGAAGCATCGCCCTGAGACCACACAAGGTACCGGCCTCGCCGACGTGATGGCAGACAAGGACCCGCATTTCCAGCGCCGAGATTTCTGCAGTCTCATGCGAAATTCGCGATGGGCTTCCGATAGTGACCGAGAGCAGCCTGCGGCGACCAACAAACGACTAGGATAGAAACCATGACGCTTGAGCAAATATCGGGGGTGCGCATCCCCGACAGTAAAATCGCGCGAGAGGTGACCCAACTCATTCGAGATACCGAGAGCGATTTGCTTTTCCATCACTCGGCACGGGTCTATGTCTGGGGAGCATTGACGGGCAACCGGACCGGGCTGAAATTTGACCCGGAACTGCTCTACGCAGCCGCGATGTTCCACGATCTCGGTCTGACTGCACGCTATGAAAACAGCCAGCTACGCTTCGAAGTGGATGGCGCGAATGCGGCCCGTGATTTTCTCCGGGAACACGGCATTTCCGCAAGCGATATCGAGACGGTTTGGAACGCCGTCGCTCTCCACACCACGCCTGGCATACCGGAGCATATGCGCTCGGAAATCGCACTGGTCCAAGCGGGAGCGGGCATGGATGTGGCCGGCCGCGGCTATGACCAATTCAGCGACGCGCAGCGCGAGGCAGTCCTCGCCGCCTTTCCGCGAGAAACCGACTTCAAGCATGGGATCATAGACGCCTTTTATAGGGGCATGAAGCACCGTCCCGGCAGCACCTTCGGGACCTTCAACGACGACGTCCTGGCTTTCAAAGATCCTCACTTCCGGCGGATCGATATGTGCAGCGTCATCCTCGCGTCAAGCTGGGATGGCTGAGATGTCACCGTGCAGCAAAACTCTGTTCCATTTTGCGATCCTTTGCGACCTGAGTTGGCAGGCTCCTGTGCAGCCGTTGGACAGATTGTAGGGGCGTCTCCGTCTATCTTTATCTGGAGCACTTCAGTTTTCGCGAAAGGTGCAGGATGGTCGACAGCGACCTAATCTTCAAAGCGCTGGCAAGCCCGGTCAGGCGGAATATTCTCGTTTGGCTCAAGAACCCTGACGCCAGCGCCCTCATCTGCTTTGTGTCGAAAGAAGGTATGTCGCCGAGCGACATCGAGATGCTGTCTGGACTTTCGCAATCCACTGTGTCCAATCATCTGGCGATCCTCCGCAGCGCTGGACTGATCAAGGCGCCTAACCTTGGCCAGTGGACAATTTTCAGCCGAAACGAAACAGCCATCCACCAACGACGATCAGGTCAGCGGCAAGTTTGTCTGCACTGTCGAGGATGACTCTTGCAGCCGACGCTCCACTCCATCAACGATGCCAGCGGCATCGCATATGATGTCTCGAAGGCTGGCCGGCTCGCCTGTCGACCGGGCTCCAAACTCCAGCATGACGCTGGGCGCGACGTAACCAGATCCCGAACCGATGGCCTGGTAGTCGATGTAAAGCCTGTCGGCCTCGATACGGATGTCCGCGGAAAGTGACTGCTTCTCGAGTTCAGCGGCGATGACCGGGGCAATCGTGTCGTTCACCCACATCGGTAGTCGCCGTCGCAGCTCGCTCGACCACCGCTTCTCCTCGCTCCGGGTTTTCGGGAGCGCTTCTTCGTTGCCCCCGACAAGATCAGGGGCAAGCGCGCGGATGTCGTATGTGAGGTCGACGTCTTCCGAGAATCGTCGAATTGCGCCGTAGGCCTTCGAGAGCGAAGTTCCGCCCTTGAATACAAGGCTCTCGCCGAGTTCCGTGGCGTAGAGTGTTCGAAGCGCCCAGACGACCCAGACGTCCTTTTCGAGCAAGTGGACTGGACGTTTCGATCGATCTGACGCAATGGCGAGAACCTCTCGCTTGTCCTCGAATGAGAGCTGAAGGAAGTGATCAGCCATGGGCTGCCTTTCCGACGCTTCGTGCGAGCCAAGTCGGAAACTGGGGTGCTGCAGCAACAAGCTCGTTGAACGCCTCGGGGGGCAGTTTCCGCTTGATGCTCAAAAGAGCATCCTCCGCTCGCTCCGGCCCCAGCCAGGCGAGCGCGCGTACAGCGACGCCGGCCGGCCGGCTGGCGAGCGACAACTGCCAACGAGGGACGTGCTTGAGCTCGACCTTTTGGCTTCCGACACTCATTGTCCGGCTGCGGCCAGAGGTCAGGTAGATGGAGCGAACCGGAACTTGCGTCGTGAGCCCAAGGGCGTTGGCCGCCGCCGCTCCATTCGAAACGATGACCTCGCCACGTTGATGTGCGATTGCCTCGACCGCTTGCTCGACAGTCGGTGGCCTGCTTCCGAACCGGCTTTTGATAGCCTTAATATAGATACCACGCCCAGCCCTGACCAGTTTTCCACGCTCATGCAGACGCGATAGAGCCTGGTCTACTGCGGCACGATTACCGAGATGCAGCAGGCTCTTTGCCGACAAGGCGGTACCCTCCGGCAATTGCTCGGCATAGGCAAGAATTTGAGATGTCAGTCGTTGCATGGGCATTTCTCCTGTCAGAAATATATGCAAATTTCTGACACTCTGCAAGTGAGCCGATCAACTCATTTTTCTGATCGACGACAAGCCGGCCCATCGAGTTGCGGAGATCGAGGCGCTTCAAGAGGCTGGCGTCAAAGGCAAGGTTTGTAAGCGTCCCCTCGGGGAGTTCACCTATACGAAGCTGATGACCGGCGGTGAGCAGCGCCCGTGTGTTGTCCATACCCATGCCCTGAAGGTCCATCATATCGTCAAGGACTTCAAGGAAAGAGGACAACGCTGCTATGCTTGGGTTTCCTGCGATGAAGCGGCCGCCCGTGTCGCTGAACCTGATCTGAAGAAGCTGTTCTTCCTTGTCGAGGAGAAGGCGAAATCGAAGCTACGTTGTCACGTTCGCCGGCAGTTTCAGTTTTTCGCGAACGTGGCGCCCCCAAACCGCCCGATCGACTGAAAATGGCGCTACGGCAGAAGTAGCACGTCTGAAGCCTTGAAGCGCAATGTCACCCGCTCGCCAACGGCCGGCGGAAGATAATGTGGGCTGTTGAACATGTCGAAGGAAATCATGTTGCCTGCGACGTTCATCCGCGTGCGTATGACGGAATCCAGAAAATGCACCGACACGACCTCTCCCGTTAATAGCGCATCGCCCTTGGCGATTCAGCGAGCGAACCGGCTTCCGGACGAAGCGCCAGTGAAACCTTGTCGCCCGGCCTGAAGGCGGTGACGGATTGCTTTGAGCGTGATGTCCTGGTCGCCGATCTTGATGCGGTTCGCATCCTTGTCGACGACGCTGCCCTCGATCATGTTCAGCGTGCCGACGAAGGAGGCCACGAAACGGGTGGCCGGCGTGTTGTAGATTTCGCAGGGCGTGCCGATCTGGTCGGCGCGGCCGGCGTTCATGACCACGATACGGTCGGAGATCGACAGGGCTTCTTCCTGATCGTGCGTGACGAAGACGATGGTGATGCCGAGCTTCTGCTAGATGGCGCGGATTTCTTCGCGCAGCGAAACGCGGATCTCGGTGTCGAGCGCCGAAAGCGGTTCATCGAGCAGGAGAACCTGCGGCTTGACTGCAAGCGCGCGGGCGAGCGCGACGCGCTGCTGCTGGCCGCCCGACATCTGGTAGGGATAGCGGCCGGCGAGATGGTCGAGCTTGATAAGGCCGAGCATTTCCTTGACGCGGCCGTCGATCTCGTTCTTCGGCGCGCCGGCGACTTTGAGGCCGAAGGCGACATTGTCATGCACGGTCATGTTCGGGAACAACGCATAGGCCTGGAAGACCATGCCAATACTGCGCTGGTTCGGCTTCAGCGGGCGCTGATCCTTGCCCGCGATCGTCAGCGCGCCGGGGGTCGGCGTTTCGAAGCCGGCGATCATGCGGTGCACAGTCGTCGATCCTGAAAATCAAGTCTGGTGGCACGCAAAATCCCGGTCGCCGCATGTCATTCGGATGGGTCCTGCAAACATTTGACGTGAAGCCAATCGCAGAACGCGATCATCCCCCGCCAGCAGTCTTGAACAATTCCTTCAGTCGCTTCTAAAGAAAGCGAATGTCAGACGGCTGCTGGTCAAATCGATCATGCCGACCATCCACATATTGAGTTGGCGCCGCCGCCAATTCTTCTGGATCGATGTCGTCAAGTAAGGGAACTTGAACTGCGTAGAAAGCGCCGCCCATCACCTGAAGCTCACCACGACCGGGCGTGCGAATGCCACAGATTTTACAGAAATGAAATTGGATAGTCGGCTCGATGCGCCCTGGCGGCGTCCACTGGTAAGTAGCTTGGGATGTAGCATCGGTTAATAGGTGAAACCGGTCGGCTGGGACGAACAACAGCCAGGAACGAGCTTTAGCACAACTCGAGCAATTGCACTTAATTGTTCCCTCGGCGACATCGACGTCAGCTGTAAAGCGTACCGCCCCGCAGTGGCAGCTACCGGAATGGGTTTTCAGGGTCATTTCAGCGATCTCCGTTGTTGTGGAAGCAATTTCGACTTTGGGTGCGCCGCTATTACGTTCCGCGCCCGTTGTGGGATACGCTGGTGCGGCACTTTTTGCCGCTCCTTTCGTTTCCTCGCATTGGAAGACGAACGAAGGTTGATCCTTTCGACAATCTCAGGAAAAATATCGCAACAAATTTGGCGAACCGTACTAACGGATCCCTGAAATGCGGTGAGAGCATCGCTGCTACGGTCGGGCGGTTCATTTCCAGCAAGGTATGAGATAGCGTACTGGATGGCTGGGGCACTTCACCGGGCAAAGCCTAGACGGAAAGTACCGGTCTCGGCCGCTGCTCGCAACAGTCTAGAGCTGACTTGGAGAAGCTCATCCAAGTGCATCGCATAAGTTCTAATCTGGAACACCAGATTTGGTTGTGACAATCGGCGTTAGGCTTGAACCGACGCCTGTTCATAACCCATTAAGAGCGGGGGAACAAAAATCGATCGCAGTTTAATCTCTTTTTAGTTGTTTAGGATTGAATCTCAGCATCGGTGCGATGCGAGCACTTTGCGGGCGCAGGATGCGCTTCTCCCTCATTTTGCTGCTGTGAGCTGCGGACCAACCGCAGCAAGAAAGTGAATCGCACCATGAAGAATTTGAAAATCTCTCGTCAACTACTGGCAATGACGGCTGTTCTGATGGCGGCCTTTGTTGCAGTCACTTGCTATCAAATCCATAGCTCCATCAATGCCATCTATGATGAGCGCTACGGGATGCTGCGCACGCAGGTGCAATCCGCAATTTCGATTCTTCAGTCGTATTATGATCGTGAAAAATCCGGCGAGTTGAGCCACGAGCAGGCGCAGAAAGCAGCCTACGCGGCAGCCGCAAACATGAAATTCGAGCCTGCTGGCTATGTCTTCGGTCTTGACTACGACGTGACCACGATCTTTCACTACAATCCAAAGCTCATCGGCGTTCCGTCGAAGGGTCAACCTGACAAGACGGGCCATCTTTTCCGCGAGGATATCGTTGCCAAGGGACGCGCCGGCGGCGGCATCACGGAATACTACTACGGCAAGCCCGGTCTGCCAGAAGACCAGGTGTTCAAGAAGGCAGTTTATTCACGCGCATTCGAGCCCTGGGGCGTCGTCGTCGCGACCGGCGTCTACACCGATGATCTAGAGGCGAAGGTCAACAATACGATTGTGCAGGTAATTGGCCTCGGCATCGCAGTATTCCTGGTGGCCCTCGGTTTTGCAGCGCTGGTCATCCGCGGCATCTCGAAGCCCTTGGCCGACGTACATGAGGCCCTGAAGGCTGTTGCGGACGAGGACGTGAAGATCGCGATCCCGCATACCTCCATGGGCAACGAGATCGGCAAGATGGCCAAGGCGACGGCGTCACTGCAGGAGAAGATCCGCGAACGCCATGCCATGGCAGAACGCCAGGCAGCGCAGGAACTGGCGCTCGACAGCGAACGCCAGCAGAACCTGCGCCAGCAGCAGGACGAGGCACAGATCCAGGCCCGCGTCGTCTCCACCATCGGCCAGGCGCTGGAACAGCTCGCAGGCGGCGACCTCACCATCCGCTGCGGCGATATCGGCCAGGGCTATGCCGGCCTGCGCAACAACTTCAACGATGCGCTGTCGCATCTGGAAGCCGCCATGGGCCGCGTCAATGCCAAGGGCAACGACATCGGCGTCTCCAAGGAAGAGATCCGCCGCGCCTCCAACGAGCTGTCGCAGCGCACCGAGCGCCAGGCCGCCAGCCTGGAGGAAACCTCGGCCGCCCTCGACGAGCTCACCGTCGCCGTGCGCCAGACCGCAGACGGCGCCCATGAGGCGTCCAAGCGCGTCCACTCCGTTTCGACAGAAGCATCGCGCAGCGACGCCGTCGTCGCCCAGGCGATCGAAGCGATGAGCGGCATCGAGAAGTCGTCGGAAGAGATCGGCAAGATCATCGGCGTCATCGACGAGATCGCCTTCCAGACCAACCTGTTGGCACTGAATGCCGGCGTCGAGGCGGCCCGCGCCGGCGAATCCGGCAAGGGCTTTGCCGTCGTCGCCCAGGAAGTGCGCGAACTGGCGCAGCGCTCTGCGGCTGCCGCCAAGGAGATCAAGGACCAGATCGCCCGCTCCTCCGGCCAGGTCGACCAGGGTGTCCGCCTCGTCGGTGAGGCCGGCGAAGCGCTGAAGCGCATCTCCGACCAGATCAAGGCGGCCAACGAGATCGTCTCGAAGATCGCCCACAGCGCCTCCGAACAGGACACGACGCTGCGCTCGATCTCGTCGTCGATGAACCAGCTCGATGCCGCCACGCAGCAGAACGCCGCCATGGCGGAAGAAACGACGGCCTCGGCCGAGACGCTGGCCGCCGACACCGAGGACCTCCTCGATCTCATCCGCGGCTTCCGCGTCAATGATAATGGACAGAGTGAGGGTCAGGTAGCGCCGCGACAGCGTAGAAGAGCCGCGTAAACACTCCTCGACTGGCCAAACGCAGACACAAAGCCGCCGGCGATCCCGGCGGCTTTCACTTTTCCGATTGAGAGCTCCCTTCGCAGGCGGGAAGCCGTCATCACCGGATCCAGGGCGCCCTCGCTGCGGTCGGCGCTGAAGTCTGATCTCCTCGTCAACAACGCAACGTGAGGCCTGGGATAGGTTCGAGTTGAGCTGCCCTCAGGTGGGGCGTTCGCGATCTTGCAAGCCGCGCTAATATTACGGCGGCTACCGTGACTCGGATCGAAGCCGGTCGCCCAGGGTATGCGGCGACGCTGGAGGCCATCCGTCTAGCGTTCGAGACCGCTGGTATCGAGTTTATTCCTGAAAATGGTGGCGGCGTCGGCGTCCGCTTTTCCAAACCAAGAGATTGAACTGGCGCGGGTGATGTCATGTCCGGATGGCATGTGTTTCGTTGGGCCTCGTAATGCTTGCCGTCAATCATCTGCAAAACCCCTATTATTTTGTTTGTTTTGCGTATGATCAGCGGATGCTTTCCCTGGATGATCACACCGAAAAAAGGTTATGACCGGGTGCTCGACATTCACACGCGAAGAGGCTTTGGCTGCGCTGCCGCTTAAACCCGACGCCTTCACCGCAGCTTTGATAGGTCTAGCGTTTGGGAAGCGCCCCGCCACTACAGACGATAAACAGCCACAAAACAGATTTCGGTCCGGCTCCCGTTAGATCCGAAAGGGTTGGAGCGGCCGTTGCGATTGTCAGATCGGCGGCAGGGTGATTGTAGACAAGGCGGCTATGCAGTCACGCTGCGGTGGAAGACGAGCGGGGGCACGTGTTTGCCTCAATCGGTTCGGCTGACACGCGCGCTCGGCTGCGCGAGGAAAGGTTTGAAGGCTGCCGCGATCTTTGCAAGAAATCCCTTACTGAACGATCCCAGCACTTCTGCATTCGGGTCATAATAGAAGGACTGTTCGGCTATATCGTGATTGAATTCAGAGACGGTAATCCACGCATTTTTCCACTCACGGATTCCAGCGCGGCGACTTTCGAGTTGCGGAATTTCCAGTGCGGTTTGATCGGAGCGGGGTGGGGTGCCCGAGATAGCCAATAGGATCAGGTTTGTCTGATTGCCTTTCGGGATTGCCAGAACCATACAAGCCGGGCGTACCTTCCGTCCTTCGGTTTCTCCCTTGTCGCGCTGCCATGTCCAGAGATAAGGATAGTGGATGATCGAACCATTGGCCGGAGTATCAGCCATTGGTCTCACTTCCTTCCTGTATCAGCCGGTCCAATTCGGGACCGATCAGCTCTGCCAGTTCGGAAGGGGCTTCATTAGGGCCGTAAACTTTGCGCGGATCGCCTTTTTGTTTCATGGCCTCGAAATCGTCGTAGGTCATGAGGACATAGCGGGCCTTGCGATGTTGGGTAATGGCGACCGGCTGGCGATCTGCCGCCATGGTCACGGTCTTAATATCGCGCAGCAGATCTACCGTTGAGAATTTTTGCATCATCCGGCTCCTTCAAATTATGCGAAATATACAAATTATTTGATTATTTGACAAGAGCAAGCCCATGGCCGACGGTTCGATTCCTTTCAAGGCGGTTGACTGGGCCACATTTCAGCCGGAGTCGTCCAGACGCGCCGCGAATCCCGGCAGATCTGCTAGCAGATTGCCGATGACCGCGTCGCCGTCATCATGGAGATGCTGATGCAGATGTTCTGCGGAGCGGTTCCGACTACCCCCGCAGAAGCTCCTGCGGGCCGGGGCGCCGGAGCCGTTTCATTGGGCGAGATGGCGCGCTGGGCGCGACTCGATACGACCGATTGAAACTTCAATCCGGGAGGTAGGCGCTAGTCGTGTTACCGAGCTGACGGGGAGAAGCGGTATGGGACTGGCATGGACATCATGTGTATGCCGGATACTACCGGACGAACAGAAGGATCACCGACGGTTCAAGATGGCGGCCTTTGAACATCACAAGCTCTTCAGAACCGAAGAGCGCTCATGCCTCAACCTTATTATCGAAAAGTTTGCGACAGAACCCGGTGTGTCGCATATCGCAAAAGCAATGCCGTCATGAGAGCGCGAAGATGACTCGCGTACAATTCTGAGATACTGTTTGTGCGCCGCACAATCTAAAAATGGGCGAGGCCGATGCTGGCAGCTGCGAAGGCAATGCAACGGGAGCCGCTCCGCGTCGACCTAGCCCTTCAGGGCGGCGGCGCCCACGGTGCCTTTTCCTGGGGTGTCCTCGACCGCCTTTTGGAGGAGCCATGGCTGCTGATCGAGGGGATTTCCGGCACTTCGGCCGGAGCCATGAACGCGGCGGTCATGGCGCACGGCTATACCGTCAACGGCGCCGCAGGCGCTCGCGAGGCGCTGGAGGCATTCTGGCGCAAGGTATCCGAGGCGGCGCGCTTCAGTCCCTTTCAACGCGGTCCCCTCGACTTCCTACTCGGTCGCTGGACGCTCGACCACTCGCCGGTTTTCATGGCGATGGACATGATGGCGCGTGTGTTCTCGCCTTACGATTTCAATCCTGCCGGCGCCAACCCGCTCCGCACCATATTGGCGGAGACCGTCGATTTCGAGCGGCTCGCGGCCAGTCCAATCAAACTGTTCGTGACGGCAACGAATGTCCGCACCGGCCGCGGCCGCGTTTTCCGTAACGGCGAGCTGACCCCGGACGTACTACTTGCTTCCGCATGCCTGCCGACGCTGTTTCAAGCCGTTGAGATCGATGGCGAAGCCTATTGGGACGGCGGTTACACCGGAAACCCGACGATCACGCCGCTGGTCCGCGAATGCACATCGCAGGACACCATCCTCGTGCAGATCAATCCGGTTGAACGGCCGGGCTCACCTCGGTCCGCACGCGAGATCCTCAATCGCATCAACGAGGTCTCTTTCAACGCGGTCCTTCTGAAGGAACTGAAGATGATCGCCCTGCTACGGAAGGTCGCGCAGTTGGATGACGACGAGGGCGCGCGCTGGGCGTCGATGCGCGTCCACAGGGTCGCGAGCGACGTCATGACCGACCTCGGCTACTCGTCAAAACTCAATGCGGAATGGGGGTTTCTGACCATGCTGCACAACGAGGGGCGCAGGTCCGCCGATGCATTTCTGAACGCCAATGGCGACGATCTCGGTCGCCGCTCGTCGCTTGATCTCGATATCTTGCTGGAAGGGGTCTGACGGGTGGGGCTTCTTGGCATACTGATTGGGCTCGGGCTGCTGGTCTGGCTCGCCTTCCGGGGCTGGAGCGTGCTGCTGCTGGCACCGCTTTTTGCTCTCGTCGCCGCGCTCTTTGCCGGCGAACCGGTGCTGGCACACTGGACTCAGACCTTCATGAACAGTGCCGCACATTTCCTTGCGCAGTTCTTTCCGCTGTTCCTGCTCGGCGCGCTCTTCGGTAAACTGATGGAGGACAGCGGTTCAATAACCGCCATCGCCGATTTCATGATGCGGCGCCTCGGCAAGAACCACGCAATCCTCGCCGTCGTCATCGCCGGTGCACTGATCACCTATGGCGGTGTCAGCCTCTTTGTTGCCTTCTTCGTCCTCGCGCCGATGGCGCAGGAACTGTTCCGGTCGGCGGGCATTCCGCGGCGGCCGATGCCCGCAGTGATCGTGCTTGGAACATCCACTTTCACTATGTCGGCATTTCCGGGAACGCCATCGATACAGAATGCCATCCCGATGCCCTTCTTCGGTACGACGCCGTTTGCTGCGCCAGGACTCGGCGTCATCGCTTCGGCGATCATGCTCTGCTTCGGCCTATGGTGGTTTCGTCGCATCGAGGCGGCTGCGCGCGTGTCGGGCGAAGGGTTCGGTGAGGGCATGGCCGCAACACCCGAAGATCTCGCTTCCGACGACCGGCTGCGCGAACGCGCCTCGGTCGGCAGGGAGTTCGACCCCGCCGAAATCGGGCACGGCCGGCATGCCAAAGCTACACCACCCATCCTGATCGCGGCGTTGCCACTCGCTGTGGTTATCCTTGTCAATCTCAGCATGTCACTGTTAATCCTGCCGTCGCTTGATCTCGGGTTTCTTTCGGAAGATCGATGGGGCGGAACCTCCCGTTCCGCGGTGAGCGGTGTATGGGCCGTCGTCACGGCGCTGTCAGCTGCGGTCGCGACCGTCGTCGTGTTGAATTTCCTCCGATTGCCGGCGTTACGCGCGACGATGGACGCAGGCGCCAACGCGTCCGTCCTTCCGGCGGTCTCCGTCGCCAGCCTGGTAGGCTTTGGTGCGGTTGTCGCGGCAATGCCCGCCTTTGCCATTGTACGCGATTGGGTGCTCGGTATCGGTGGGGGAACCGCTTGTCTCGATTGCGGTGGCCACCAATATCCTTGCGGCGCTCACCGGCTCCGCCTCGGGCGGCCTCACGATCGCCCTCGATGCGCTTGGCAGTACCTACCTGATGCGCGCGCAGGAAACAGGTCTCGACCCGGCTCTGTTGCACCGCGTCGCGGTCATCGGGGCAGGCACCCTGGATAGCCTGCCCCACAATGGGGCAGTCGTTACGCTGCTTTCCGTTTGTGGGTCGACACACGGTGAAAGCTACCGCGACATCGTTGTTGTCGGAATTATTGGAGCGATCCTGGCACTGATCGCAGTCATCGTTTTGGGGACCGGTCATTCTGATACTTCTTTTGAACGGGAAGCCTGCGCGGGGCGCCGTTGGATTCAACGCCCAGCATGCGCTAACATTAAACGCGGGTTATATCTTGGGTGCAGACCTGGCCCGCTAAGCGGTTGGCGTCAGATCGGAAATATCGATCAGCTTTGATCCGCCTCAACGCAGTCTGCACAGGAAGGCGTCACTCGAACAGGAATCTGCACGGCCATTGTCTGCAATGAAACCGGCTTGGGAGGAAATGACATGTTTAAGAAAATCCTAATTGCCACGGATGGGTCCGCTCATGCACAGAAGGCGGTCGAGATCGGTGCCGATCTTGCAGTGCGGCACGAGGCCGAGGTCCATTTGGTGCATGTGATGCTTTCCGGCGAGATCGACGACAATCTCCGACGCATGGTGGAAACAGAGCATCTCGATGATTTACATCGTCAGGACGGCGGAGACTCTCGGGCCGCTGCCCAACTCGTGCCCGGTCTTCCAGTCAGATTTTCGGCGACGGATCCAGCCTCCATTCGCGTCTTGCAGGCTCTCGGCACTGAAATTCTCAACAGAGCCAGCTCCGTCGTCAAGGCGCGCGGCGTAAAGCAAGTTTCAACACATCTCATGGAAGGCGATGCCGTCGAACAGATCGCCAAAGTAGTCCAGGAGGAGCGTCCCGACCTCGTCGTCTGTGGAGCGAGGGGCCTTTCGAGCCTGTCGCAACTAGTGCTCGGCAGTGTATCCACCAAGATTGCCCAGCTTAGCCCGGTCACCTGCGTGACTGTCCGGTAGTCGCGCGTACTGCGTTTAGGTCGCGGAGGGTTTATTTTCCTATCTGTGGTAGCCCTCCGCAGTAACTGAAGCAAATTGCTGGATTTCGATATTTTTATATTTGATCTTGCTCAAAGACGAGGCTGGGAGAACCTGCTTCTTTTCTGCGCGTCGATGCGAAACGGAGGAACAGCAATGGACGCGCATTGGTCGACGGAAACTTCAGAGGCTTTTGCCTCATTTGAGAAGGCCGATTTTCAATTGACAAAGATCGACACCGGCAATTGGCGTCTTCGTATCCTGACGCAAAGAGGCGATGCCTGGCTCCGAGCCAATGGGCCTGCCATCGACAGAGATGAACTGACATTGTCGCTCCAGGCGGCAAATAGCTTCCTCGGCCGGGCACGAGTGAACGGGCTTTGCACCGAGTACATCGGTCCCTTCGGCAGAAGTCTGTTGCGATGTGCTCGGACCGTGTGCGTGAGTTGCTTGCGCGCTTAGGAACCAGGGTTTATGCCGGCCAACTTGCCTCCGGCATGGTTCGCCCGAGCGATACCCCGCGTCGAAGATGTCCGCGGCAGCGGATGAGAAACGGCGTGCCGACCAGAATTATAGGGTCCACGGCTTGCCTAACCTTTATCATGCCGGCGGATCAGTTTTCCCAACCAGAAGTTCGGGAGGACGTGGCTTTGACAACCGGAGACTGATGTGAATTCAACCGCCGCCGAAGCTGCCAGGACGCAACCCAATGACGTTGGTTCCGAGCTTCTGCTTCCGTTTCAATCAAGGTTCAAACCGGCAGGAAGTAAATCGAGATAGTCTAGTAAGCCGTAGATCAGCGCGAACACGATCACCACCACTAGGATATAGCAAGCGCACTCCAACGTGACTTTGATTATATCAGTCGGGCCGGACGAGGTTCCTTGATCACGATGCCACTTGATGGCGAAGTACATGGCCGTGCCTAACGCGAGAATCTTGAGCGGAAAGAAGACTATAGGGAACCAATCCATCGTTTTAAATATTTCCTGGCTATACTTGACACTATCGATCGTGAGGAACGCGACCTCAAAACTGCTGCTTCAGCAGCTTCATTTTTTGTTCAAAGCATCGTCTAATCTAACTTCGATCATAAGATTCCCATCACACTGCATGGGTGGGTTTGCCCCATGTTTCCGGACAGGCTGTTTAGACGATCACCCGGGCAAGCGGTGCCGGCTGGGTGACAAGACCGGCAAGTTGGTTCAATCCGTCCTCGAGCTCACCGCGGTCCGACGCGACGCCGAGGGAAATTCGCACCGCTTCAGTCGTACACTTCCCGACGGCAAAGGCAGAGCTTGGAACGATGAGCAGGCCCGCGCGCACCGCAGCCTCGACCAGGTCGTCAGCGCGCTGGCCGCTGGGCAACCGAAGCCAGAGGTGGTGGCCAAACATGTTAGCGGAGCGATCGAAGGCGCTGAGCAGCGACGATGCGAGCATGTGCCTTGTCAGCGTTTCGCGTCTGATGGCCGCCGTCACTTCCGCCAGTGTCCCATCCATTATCCAACTGCTTGCGAGTGCTGACATGAGCGGAGGCGCCATCAGCATCATGGCTCTGGTAACAGATGCGAGTTGCAGGGCGTCTGCTGCCTTGGGCACGAGGACGTAGGCAACCCGCAACGCCGGTGTCGCACACTTAGAAAGTGTCGAAATATGCCAGGTCGCCTCCGGCATGAGATCCGCAAAGGTGCGGCTCGGCCCCTCAAGCAGTGGACCGTAAGGATCATCTTCTACGATCATCACGCCGTAGCGGCGCGCTATTTCCACAATAGCCGCACGTCGCGGTTCGGGCATCGTCGCGGCCGTCGGGTTGTCGATATTGGGAATCACGTACAGAAGCTTTGGCGGCCTGATCCGGCAGCTGCGCTCGAGATCCTCGGGTAGCAGCCCCTCGTCATCCATTGCGATCGGATCGATTACCAAGCGCATTTGAGCTGCAACAGCCTTCAAACCGGGATAGGTAAATTCGCCGGCGGCGATGAGCTCACCTCGAGACAGCAAAAGCTCGCAGACGGAAAAAAGCGCACTCTGGGCGCCAGCCGCAACAACGATACGGTCGAAATCTGCATTCTCGATACGTTGCTGGAGCCATCGGGTCGCCGCTTGCCGATCCGGCTCTGCACCAGCACTATCCTGATAATGCAAGTTCAGCAGCCCCTTGCCGTTCGCGAGCACTGCAGCAACCCCTTTGGGAATCAACTGCTGAAAATCGACGCCCTCCGGCTGGCATGGAATGTTCATGCTGAGATCCAGTGCCGCGGGACGAGCCTTCGAGGTACGCGCGCTCGAATGGTCCCTCACGAAGGTACCCCTGCCGATTTGCGCTTCAATAAGCCCGCGGCGGTGTGCTTCATTGAAGGCCCGGGTCACCGTTGTCAGGTCGACGCCAAGCGCTTCGGCAATGGAACGCTGCGGTGGCAACCGGTCACCCGCAGCAATGATACCAGCCTGGATGTCCCGTTCCAGAGCATCCGCCAAGCCGATATATTTCAACCGGCCGCCGCCGACAATTCGCGCTTTCCACATAAACTTAACCGATAGTGTATGGCTTCATATCCATACACTTCACATACCATCCAGACATTCGGAAATGAAGCCTAATTCGGAACTCGCGCGAAGTGTCGCAGGCGGCGGTAGGGCCCAGCAAGCTCCGAAGCGTTTCTGGACCCGTTTGTGCCCAACATTGTCGCTCCACGATCGACAAGATCCCTTCACCTCAGTGGTAAATGTATGGAAAGCTAGGGGCGACAAGTTCGCCCATGGTGGCCGCCCGGATCCACGCGACAAGGCTGGGCCGGTTGCCGGCCCAAGGAAACGTTCGATCCCGATCTGAGGATGGAGACGCTGAAGGTGAAAGCGAGGAATTTTCGTTGATTTGTGATTGGTGAGCTACCGGTCGCAGGTTCGAATTGGTTCAAGAGCAGCCGATGGAGCATCGTCAGGAACGGCGGGGTTTGCTTTGCTCAGGGTAAATTGTCCGCCGCCGCGCTCACAACGATGCGATCCGCGGTACCGAGAACCGACACCGCTCTGATACAGCCAGCGGAACTAATTCAATTGGTTAGGGAGATTGAACTGCGTCGGACTGAGGTCCAATTTCTTTTCGAAAGTTTTGAGGTCGGTAGGTTGCAGCACCATGGGCTTGCCTCCTGACACATCTCCCCCCTGAGGAAGCGCCTGACTCTGAACGTCTGAAAAACTAGGAATCTTATTCCCTGGCCAGACGTCGACTGCGTCGAGTTCGATGCGTTTCGGGTCAAGGATGACACCGAGGGAATTTGGATCGAGGCGATAGGCTGACGTCGCAAAAATATCCCGGGTAGCGGCGGCGTTGGTTTCGATGCTCTCAATTGAGGCAGCGACTGTTCCGGTAGGCAAAACATCGAGCGTCGCCCCATCCGATGTCCTGAGATTTCGTGCGATCGCATTGAATTTTCCGATCGCGACAGCCAATGTTGCCGGATTTTCAAGGTCGACGCCCGGTCTAGTAACAGTCGCCGTGACTACATTGGGAACTGAAGTGCATAGGCTGCCAGTGGGCCCAGCGGTGCACCGCAGTTGGTTCACGACCTTCGTTTCCAAAGTCCAGTCTGGTCCGTAGGTCGCGACGGCCCAGTACATCGCTTTTGCTTTCCACTCGGGGACCCCATTGGCCCGCATGCCATAATAGAAGTTCCTATGCGTGTCGTGAGCTGTTCGGGTCTGCTTCACGCAAAAATAGTCATGGATGATGGAGGCCTTTAGGTAAGGTCCCTCGAATGGGCCTCCTATAATTGACCAGAAGGCCTGTGGGATAGATGCGCCATCCACTTTCTCACCGGCAGGAACGTCCCATTTGAGGCCGTTCGGGTCATCGAAGCTGAAGTTGTTTGACAATTCAAATACGGGTCGTGGATCAGCGTCGATGAACTGACCCGACGGTCCGCTCGAGAAACTGCCAAAGAACTCAGCTGCGTTCATTTCGATCGCGCTGCACGAGAGCAAAGCGGCGGCCAATACCGTGCGCTTGAAGAAACTTCCTGAATCACGGCTTTTCAAAGAAAGGTCGAGTTGCATGTCTGAATCCCCTCAGCCTCAGTGCATGAGGCCCAAGCATATACTCTTTATGATTGCAAATCCTACTGTTTGTTTCAAAGAGTACATGGAGGTCGGATGAATGGGGCTTGCGCGACTCCAGTGGTATTGACGCCCCCTGCGGCTCGCTTTTGAGATCGGTCAACGAAATCCTCGATGATCGAGGCGACATCCACCATTGACTGAAGAGGCTTTTCAGTCCGACGCAATCGCGGCGGTAACATCGGTTCGTGCTGAAAAATGAAGACGTTCGAACGTTCGATTCCCATCAAGGCGTCCGTGTTCTTTCATACCGTGAGGGTCGACCTTAGAAACGTTATTTCTCCAAGTCTTCCGGGTTCGTTGCACGACGGCGAACTTAGGCTCTGACATTGGAAGGATGCCATCCGGTCGTTCAAGGAACAGCCGCTTGCACATAACCAAATGGAAGAAAACTTTCAGCAAAATCCGTTCAGTTTAAGGATCTTGTGCGCTTCGATAGATGCTCGAAGCTCGCCCTCGGAAGTGCGGTCGCCTTGGTTGGCATCCGGATGGTGCATTTTGAGCCTTTCCTTATAGCGGCTTTTTATTTCCTCCGGTGTCGCATCCGGCGAAAGACCGAGCGTCTCAAATGCCTTAGTTTCCAGCACCTTGAGTTTGCGTGTCTGGAAATCAGTCTTTTGTGCCTGGCGCTGTGCGGCAGTTTTGCGGGCATTCAATGCCTTTGCGGAACCAGAACGGACAGTGGAGGGGAGCGGAGTTTCGGAAGCCTGATTGACGCTGGTCCCCCAAGTCGGACGGCGGCCGGTGGCCGCTTCCCTCTGATAGCGGGCAATATCCTTGTCAGACAGATCCGTCGCGAAATTATACCCCCTATTATACTCCTTCACGTGCTCAATACAGAAGAACAGATACAGGCCTTCAGCATCCCGCCCGACAGGCGCGCGGTGCGTGCCATTCTTTTCGCAGCCGTCCCATTGGCATCTAGGACCGGTGGGTTCGCTCTGCGGAACAGATCTCTTACGAGCCGATTTAAGGCCAACGAATATCTTCGAATCAAGCGTCATGCCACCTATATGGCGGCAGCGCGTCATGCCGGCAAGAAATTACGAATTGGCTGTTAGCGGATTCCAAGCATCTGCGGCTATTCCAGCCAATTCACCAACCACCTGCAGTGCGAATGAGATTGTCACGGGTTGGTGGTTCGATTCCGCTCAAAACCACCAGCTGCGCAACTCTACATGCGTCGTTTTAGAGGATGCCTATCAGCACGCCATCAAGCAAGCTGACCGACAGCCCGCCGGCCATTCGTCTTGGCTTGGATGTCGTGTTCCTTCGGTTGACGCATTCAGCGCTTCCCGAATTCTTGTGGTTAGCATCTGAAAATCTGTTTCAACAACTACGAATACAGGCCCACTTCCCACCCACACGCCCGCGGTGGTTTTCGAGTACCAGTCGATAAAGACTTTACCTTTTCTCAGAAGAGCAACGGCGCGTTTCATCTTTCACCCAGGGATATATAATCACGCTCACCATGACAGCCCCCAATTGCCGGCATCTTTATCGTGAGTCTCGCAAAAGTCGAGATAGACGTTGCGCTTACAGTGAACGCCTCCACCTTTCATCAGTGCATAAAAAACCCCGCCTACTAGGTTTCGGCGGGGGAGGAAATATTCCGGAGCTTTAACTTTAGAATGCTTGAAGCGGGATGTCGCGTGACAGATGGCGTGATGCGCGAAACGCCGTCAAAAGTGAGGGCTCCCGTACTTCTGCCCCTACACAGAGAGCCACCCAATAGTTTACCTGAGGAAGAGGATCTCCGACGCCCACAAATAGAATTGACCAAATTCTTATGTCCCCGCGCTTCGACTTTGCTGTATGAATCACCGTTGTCATGAAGTCCCCATTTCCTTTCGTCCTCCGTGATGGGTCTTGTATAATATCGCGCGAAAGTCGATGTGCGAGATTTCGCCTACAGGTCGCGAACGTCTGCGCCGACGTCAGAATTCAATGAAGAAGCTGCAGCACCATAAGCGCTACCATGGTTATGCCAGCGCACACCGTCAAAGCAGTCAAAATCGAAGTCGACATCATATCGCTCCTCAAACAAAACTCTTGGAGCTGCCTACCCTTACGGTAGGCGCGTGTCGCGTGACAGATCGCGTGACTCGAAATGCCGCCTACCGGCCCTCACCACGTAAGCCGCCTCGATTCTCAAAATCTTCAATGTCTATAACTCGAATGCGACGAGCTTGCCGCCCAGCTTAAAAGCCGGAAGCTCGCCGCGGGCAATCATGTCGCGAGTATGGCGCTCGGAGCACAGCCACCGTTCTGCGAGCATCGCGGGAGACATAGCCATCGGCTTGTGCGGGAGGTCGGTCATTTCGCGAGCCCCACTTACTTTTCGCCTCGGCAAGGTACTTCGCAACCCTGTAGAAGCAACAGCTTCATCGCATCCTTGTAACGCCGTTTGTCATCTCTTCGGTTTCCTGCCCCCGGCCGTGGGAATGGTTGTCTTCCTCTGCTTTTCGTAATGAGGACTAACACCATTCGTTTGGCGCTTTTGCGTCAATCTAACAGACTAGTTTGCGGCGAACCCTTTCGCACAGGGCGGACCATACATTCCTTCCCAAAAGGTCTTTCAACGCAGCATTGCGGAGCATGACATCCGCCAAAAACCGCTTCAGCCTCGTGTTCTCGCCTCCAATGTTCGGCCGCTTGGCTTCCGACGCCTCGATGACGGCGGACGTTGGCTATTCCAGGCAGCTGCTGCAGGGTCCTGGAAACCGCGAAAATCGAGCATTCGCTGTGAGGCGGAGGCTTTCGTGCATGCGTTTCCTTACTCAGCTCCTGAAAATTCAGCGGATTTTAAACCGTCAATCCGACAAAACCCATCAGCAGCTTGAACAGCGTGGCAACGGCTGCTAGCGCGGTTACGCTTGTGACCCAGATAAGTACCATCCAGCCGAACCGGCGTAGCCATGGTTTGCGGAAGCGGGCTGCGGACGCCATCAATGGTACCCTTCGCCTGCCTTCACCTTGCCGCGGAAGACGTAGTAGGACCATGCGGTGTAGGCTAGGATGAAGGGAATGATGAAGAGCGCCCCGACCAGCGTGAAACCCATACTTTCAGGCGGCGAAGCCGCATCCCAGATCGAGATCGATGGCGGAATGATATTCGGCCACAGGCTGATCGCCAGGCCGCTATAGCCGAGGAACAGCATGAAGAGTGCCAGCACGAAAGGCCCGGCCTCGGCCGTCCCGCGCCGCAGCGTCCGGAGGATCGCGAAGGTCACCAGCAATACGAGAACCGGCACCGGCGCGAAGAAAATCATGTTCGGCAACGCAAACCATCGGTCGGCGACGTCTGGATGAGCGAGCGGCGTCCACAGGCTGACAATAATGATGATAGCCAGCAATGCGATCGCCACCGGTCGCGCCAGCTCCTTCATCCGGCGCTGCAGCGTCCCCTCCGTCTTCATGACCAGCCACGTCGAGCCGAGTAATGCATAGGAGACGACGAGACCGAGACCGGTGAACAGGCTGAAGGGGGTCAGCCAATCGAGGGCGCCTCCGGCATAGGCGCCGCCGGAAACCTCGAATCCGTTGATGAATGAACCCAACGCCACGCCCTGCGAGAAGGTGGCGATATAGGAGCCCCAGGCGAAGGCCTTGTCCCAGAAGGGCCTGTGCGCCTCGTCCGCCTTGAAGCGGAACTCGAAGGCGACGCCCCGCCAGATCAGGCCAGCCAACATCAGGATGATCGGCAGGTAAAGCGCGCTGAGGATGACGGAATAGGCAAGCGGGAAGGCGGCGAGCATCGCTGCGCCGCCGAGTACCAGCCAGGTCTCGTTGCCGTCCCAGACCGGCGCGACGGTATTGACCATCGTGTCCCGATCCTCGCGATCCCCGACAAAAGGAAAGAGGATGCCGATGCCGAGATCGAAACCGTCCATGACGACGTACATCATGAGACCGAAGCCGATGATGATAGCCCAGATGAGAGGAAGATCGATGCCCATGGCTGTCATGCCTCCTTCTGTCCGGTAAGGTCGACCACCGGATCGATATCGTCGGGTGCCGCCGACAGCGGACGTGATGGCCGCAATGCCTGGCCCTTGCCATGTGGCGGATGGTCGTCGAACGGTTCCGGCCCCTTGGCGACCAGCTTCAGCATGTAACTGACGCCGGTGCCGAACACCGCGAAATACATGACGATGAAGAGGACCAGCGACGTAGATAGCGCGAGGGCCGAATGGTTCGAGACCGCATCCCTGGTCCGCATCACGCCGTAGACCACCCATGGCTGGCGGCCCATCTCGGTCGTCAGCCAGCCGGCAAGAATGGCGATCAGGCCGGTCGGACCCATCGCTATGGCAAAGCGCAGAAACAATTTCTCGCCATATAGGCTCCCGCGCCAGCGCAGCCAAAGGCTCCAAAGGCCGAGCAGCAGCATCAGCATGCCGAGGCCGACCATCAGCCGGAAGGTCCAGAAGACGACGGTCGAGTTCGGCCGGTCCTCCGGCGCGAACTCCTTGAGGCCGGGAATATGACCGTTGATGTCGTGGGTGAGGATCAAGCTGCCAAGATAGGGGATCTCGATCGCATAAAGGGTCTTCTCCTCCGTCATGTCTGGCACTCCAAAGAGGATCAGCGGAACACTCTCGCCGGGCGTATTCTCCCAATGCCCCTCGATGGCGGCGATCTTGGCTGGCTGATGTTCGAGTGTGTTTAGCCCATGCTGGTCACCGACCAGGATCTGGATCGGCGCGACAATGAGAATCATCCACATCGCCATCGAAAGCATGGTGCGCACCGCCGGCGTCGCGTGGCCGCGCAGCACCTGCCAGGCGCCGGATGCACCGACGAAGAGAGCGGTGGCAAGATAGGCGGCGATCGTCATATGCACCAGGCGATAGGGGAACGAAGGATTAAAGATCACCTTCATCCAGTCGACCGGCACGACTCGGCCGTTGACGATCTCGAACCCCTGCGGCGTCTGCATCCAGCTATTGGAACCGAGAATCCAGGTCGCGGAGATCAGCGTACCGAGCGCCACCATGAGCGTCGCAAAGAAATGCAGGCTGGGGCCTACTTTATTCCAACCGAACAGGGCGACACCGAGGAAGCCGGCCTCGAGAAAGAAGGCCGTCAGGACTTCATAGGTCAACAATGGCCCGGTAATGCTCCCGGCGAAGGAGGAGAAATAGCTCCAGTTGGTGCCGAACTGATAGGCCATGACGAGCCCCGAGACGACTCCCATGGCAAAATTGACGGCAAAGATCTTCGACCAGAAATGATAAAGGTCACGGTAGACGGTCTGCCCTTTCCAAAGCCACAGCCCTTCAAGCACAGCCAGATAGCTGGCTAGCCCGATGGTGATCGCCGGGAAAATGATGTGGAAGGAAACCGTGAAGCCGAACTGGATACGTGCCAGTTCCAGTGCCGTCAGTGCGAACATAGTCGTTCTCCTTGGGTCGCGACCCTAGTCCTATTGCGTCAGCATGTCATCGGCGACACCCGGCGGAGGAGTTGCACCGCGCTCCTCGGCCGGGTGTCCACGGTGAGATTGAGGACGATGGGCCGCACATAATGGCCGACCAGGTCGAGATCATACTCGCCTCGCACGATTGACCACCGGTCGATTTCCGTAAGCTTGGTGGATTCATTTGAGACGACGAGCCGAGCGTTCTTTCCGGCTGCATCGCGCGTCTGATCGATGAACTTTAATATCGTCTGTGGTGTATCGAACGGCACGGGAGCCGCCTGAACAACCGCAGCCTTGAAAGTGTCGGACATGGCGTGCAATCCTCTTAGACTTCTAAACAACAGCCAGTGACGGGAGAGACGGCTGGGCGATCAGTTCCGACAGCAGCGTCCCCCGTTTTCAAAAGCGCCCCGATTAGGAGCGATACCAATTCAGATCCTAACGGCTTTGAGCAAATAGCCGTGGTGGCAAAGGCAGAGCTCTGTGGCCGATAGAAGGGCTCCAGGCAATCAAGGAACGGGAGACCACGGTGGTCATCGGACGATGGGCAGGAACACGCCCGATCCACGCCTTCCTCGGCTGGGCTATTCGCTTAATTTCTTTCTCATCTCACGAACATTGCCCGGGTCGACCGGACTTGCGGCATTCCCCCAACTGTTTCGGATATAGGTGAGCACATTGGCCACATCGGCATCGCTTAGATTCCATGCGAAGGAAGGCATTGCCGGGCCAGTCGGCGCGGCTACAGTCCCGCCCGCTCTGCTGCCCGCGAGGACGACCCGCATCAGGCTGGTGGCGTCATCGCCGTTGACAAGCGGTGCGTTCGCAAGCTGTGGAAAGAGCTTAGGCATACCCTCACCGTTTGACGTGTGACAGGCGGAGCAGCGGTCGGCGTAGATCTCTCTCCCCGCAAGCATTCGGGCGTCGGTCGCCGCAAGCGGTGCCGGCGCTTTGCCATCGGCCACTGTACTCTCCTTGAGATAGGTGGCTACGGCCCTAAGATCATCGTCCGTCCAATGCTGACTTGAATTTTCGACTTCCTCAGCCATCGGGCCTGAAGCGATGTCGAAGCGGTTCGCACCGGTTTTCAGATAGGCGACGATATCGTCCGCGGTCCACGAGCCGATGCCCTTGTAGCGATCGGCCGTGATGTTCGGCGCATACCAATTCTCAAGCGTGGCTCCTTTGAGGAACTCACCGTTCTCGTCGCGGCCCAGCATGCTCTTTGGCGTATGGCAGCTACCGCAATGACCTAGACCCTCGATGATATACGCGCCGCGGTTCCACGCGGCCAGCTTCGATCGATCGGGCTTGAACTCGCCGTCCTCGAAATTGAATATATTCCAGACCGATAGACTTGCACGCTCGCACTGTCCAAAGACTGGAGCGAGGCGTTGGTGCGAGCCCGGAATTCTTGAAGGCGATCGCCGCCGTATTCGAAATCGATTTCAATTTATTAGGGAATATGATTGTGGGACAAATACCGCAAAATGCAGCCTCCGAAGACGAGAAACTGGCCCTGGCTGTTGAGTTGCGTCCCGATTTGACCCTTCTTTCCGCGTGAGGGTGACCCTGCTTAGCAGGGACAAGCTTGTGAGATGTCTATTTTGAACCAACTGTGGGCTAACGCGAAACCGCAATTGGGGTGAATCTAGAATGGAATTCAACGATGACCGCTTGTGCATCCAGTTGAACACGAAATGTCCTTCTCGGCGGCCCACATTTTCGGCGTCTTTTGAACAGCTCATCCATCTGGAGTGTGAGCGCGTCCAGTGTATCCGGCGGCAGCCGTCTTATGATGTCCGATCACTTCCTCGACAATGAAGGCTAGAAATTTCTCCGCAAAGTCGGGGTCGAGGCTGGATGACAGCGCGAGTGAACGCAAGCGGTTCACTTGCTGCTTTTCGCGGTCACGGTCGGTAGCGGGCAGGCGTACCTTGGCCTTGAGAGCGCCAACTGCCTTGGTGCAGCGAAAGCGTTCTGCGAGCATATGGATCAGCGCAGCATCGATGTTGTCGATTGAAGCTCGCAGGTCGAGCAGTTCCTGAGGTGAATTTGATGTCATGATTTATTCCTTTACTGTTCTTGACACTTAGGCGGGGGCCCGGAAGTCGCATAGGTGCTATGACCTTCCCTGCATCGGCAGGATTTCCGCAGTTCGTTTTGGCGACATTGGTATCCGTTGGATGCTTGTTTGCGCGAACCTCGTCAGCGCTTTTCGCGAGTGGTCCCCAGAAATGCCGCGCCTCCTTAGCTTCCGGAGACGAGCTTGAGCCCGATAACGCCCGCCAAAATGAGGACGATGCAGAGTATCCTTCGTCCCACAGCACCGCAGCCGCTCTGCTCTCGCCACTCACATTCATCGTGTCCGCGCCATGGCGCACTGGAAAATAGTGACGGGTGCCATTGCCTGATCTCAGGCAGCAGCGCGGTCGTTTGTTCTCCGCTCGATAATGTGACAACTCCGCGGAGAGCATTATGGCCAGCGGCCACGTTCTGTGGCACATCCAAAGGCCGGACACATGGCAGCTCCGACCAGCACTGTGCGTAGTAGTCGACAAAACTCTTGCCAAACCGGAGCCGTCCACACATGGCGCAATCCGGCCAAGACCGCAGTCGGCCCCAAACCGGTCATTACAGGATTGTAGGCGCATGTCTGAGATGGGATGGTTCCTGCCTGACCGCTTCTGAGCAAGACGTTTAGCAAGCGGACGTGCGTCAGTCACCGCAGTTTGACAGCCATTGTGCTGTCCACCCCAGAGGGGGGAATTCCAGAAGCGGACATCTGTCAGCTGGTTTCTGTGACCGCTTTGAGCAGCGCAAGCGAGCGCGGCGTCTTCGACGATATGAAGACGGCGGTCGAGTCGTTCTGCTCGGGAGAATCTGAGCAACGCTCCCCACCGCCATCTGTTCCAACGGTTTTCTGGCGTCCAAACGCGAGCTGACGATCAGTCGCTTGATCGATAACTTGCAGGCTCTCATTAAAACCTTGGGAACTTACCTTGATGAAAATTTCAGAAGAGCAAATGCACTGGATGGTGAAAGTCTTTCAACCTGAGAGGACGGTGGCGTCGCTCCCGGGAGCAACATCGCTCACTGAGCAAGCTCGTGCCGCTTTGCTGGGACTCGATCCGAACTACTATTCAACAGAACTTGCCAAGCTCGCTGCGGGCGCGAAAGCGTCCGCGCGAATGCTCCTGGCGGAACCCGAAGTCGGCGCAATGATTGACCGACTACCCGTACGCAAAGATGATCGGATCTTCGCTTTTGGCGATAGCCGGACATCGGATCCACAGTCCTGGGCGGTCATCCTGCAAGAGTTGATTTCAGCGCGGCGGCCGGCGGACAATATCTCGGTGACGGCAAGCGCTGTCAGCGGCGATACGACCACCCACGGGCTGATCCGGGTCAGTGAAGTGCTCGCTGGCAATCCGAACTGGGTTCTGTTCTTTCTCGGAGTGAACGACGCACGGACGCAGGGTCCTGTCCCCACCAAGACGATTGTTCATCGCGAAGAGACGGCCCGAAATCTTGTCGAACTTCGGTCCCGTGTCACGAGCGAGACGGCAGCGCGATGCTTGTGGATCACGCCGGTTGCAGTGAACGAAAACCAAGTGTCCAGACACTGGGCGCTGTCTCGCTTCGGTGTGGGCTTTCGCAACGAGGATATTGCTCAGGTTGCAACGGCCATGCACGGTCTAGGTGACCCGGTCATCGATTTGTTTCAACAGCTCGATGGGTCGTCGCTGACTGAATTGCTGATGGACGACGGGCTTCATTTTACGCAAGTCGGACAGCAGAGGGTCGCGCTCGAAATCGTTCGGTGCTGGAGCGAGCTGTGATGAAATACCTTGTCACTGGCGCGACTGGGAATGTCGGCTCTCTGGTCACAAATCGCCTTCTCGACGTAGGCAAGACGCCTTGCGTGCTCGTCCGCGATGCCAGGAAAGCACGGAGGCTATTTGGCGACCGCGTAGAAATCCGGGTGGGCGACCTCGCGGGCTCCCGCACTGATCTGACAGACGCATTTCAAGGGTGTGGCGCTCTTTTCCTGATCAACACCGGCCCCGACTTGGGCGAGCGGGACCGCGCCTGTGCGCTGGCGGCGCGCGATGCAGGCATCCAGCATCTCGTCAAACTCTCAACGCTCGACGTCAAAACCGGCGTGGGGACCGGCCCGTGGCACGCGCGCGGAGAAGCGGCTATTCGAGACAGCGGCGTGCCCTACACGTTCATCCAAACAGCGGCGTTCATGTCGAATGCGTTGAGCTGGGCGGATTCGATGCGCGACGACGGGGTGCTTTCCTCATCGACTGGCGAAGGGAAGATTGCCTTCATTCACCCCGACGATATTGCCGAGGTGGTCGTGTCGTCTTTGTCTCATATGAAAGCCCCGAATGACGCGCTGGTCATTACAGGCCCCGAAGCTCTGAGCTACAGGGAGATGGCCACGGCCATCGGTGAGGCGACGGGCAAATCCATCCGCTATGAAACCCTGTCGGACGCCGATGCAATGGCGGGCGTGCTGATGTGGGCCGATCGCGCGTATGCAGAGGCGCTGGTCGATATCTGGCGGGCCGTTCGAGAGGGTCGGCTCGCTACCGTCACCGATGGCGTGCAGCAACTGCTCGGACGCCCACCAAAGAGCTTTGGCGATTGGATCGGCGAGAACCTCAGCTATTTTGCCAGAAGAGCGGGCCGATCCCGATGACCCTATGCCCTGATTCAAAATTGTTCGCCCAAAGACGACTTATCGGCCCAGCTCGGGATGGGCGGACAGGTAGGCGAGGGTCGCCTTCACCGCTTCGCCCTTGGCCTCGCGGGATGTGAATGGCGACGATGTTACCCCGTGAACGACGCCTTCGACCAGACTGGGCAGGACGAACAAGATGCGGTTCATGTTTGCAGAGCCGCTTCCGGCGATGGCATGCTCAAACGCCGCTCGCAGCGCACGGCGAAAATGCTCCGGGCCCCCATCGACCGATGCGGAAATTAGCTGGTGCAATTCTGTCTCGACGGAATGCAGATCGACAAGCTCTTCAACGAGATCGACCACAAATTCGCTGAAAGACGATGACTTATGCGCTCCGATGTAGCGCTCCAGTATGTTTCGAACGTCTTCGACATGGCGCTCATGCAAAGCGCTGAAAACCGACCGCTTGTCCGGGAAATATTGATAGAGCGAGCCGATACTGACCCCTGCGACCTCGGCAATGCGGTTGGTCGTGACTGATGCGGCCCCGTGCCGTTTCACGACCAGGGGGACGGCAGCAAGGACATCTTCCACCGTTTGCCGTGAGCGGTGCTGCCTGGGAATGCGTCGGATTGAAATGTTGGGGTTGCCTATCATCTGGTAAAACTATCGAGATGGCAGGGGCAGGTAAAGGGGCGAGACGCGCGTGGGCATTTTGACAACGCTCAGGGCTTTATCGACGGCCATTTCGCCAAAATTGACGTCGGAAGTCGACGGACGAATGAGCAGCAGCTTCGGGGAATGGCTAAGTCCGCTTGAATGTCTGGAATGAGGGTCGAGAGCGGTCTTATGTCACCCTCAATGTCGAGCTGTCTATCTTGGGCTACCGGAAATCTCCGGCCTGAGGGAATGAGCTCAGCATAGTGTCCGGCCGGAATAACCCGCAGACCTCTATATCGATACGCTGACGGTGAAGGCTCTGAACTCAACTAAGGGGATTCAACGCCGTGTGAGGGTATCGGTGTGCCGTCCATCGAAGAAAGTTGGTAGTTCATCTAGCGTAGCAGGCCATCGCTTCCGAACTCGTCCCATCCGTTCAAACTGGCAGCAGCATCGTCAGCTTCGTGTTTAGCCCGTTTCGACTTCTGCTTATTTCTCAACGAACGCGTCAGCTTCGCTTGGTATGCGGCGCGCCTCCGATTTTCCGCCTTCGCCGCGGCGTCATCTTCCCGCCAGGCATCTACGGCGCCGCGGTCGAGGAGATCTTCGACGACGCGGGGATCGAATACGTGGAAGGTTATCCTCCTCGCTCTTCCCTGAAGTCTGACCGTTCGTGTTCCAGCGCTCGGAAGGCGGCCATCCTCCAGCCAACGCTTCCTTTCTGAAGCCGTAATCGTGAGGATATCCTCGATCTCCCGAGGGATGATCGGAAGGTCGGCTATGTCCTCCAGCGCTTTAGAGACGGCCGACGAGGTGGCGCGGAACGCTGTCTTGGAAGTCTCCGGCATGATGAGGGTGAGTGCTCCCGCTTCCATGTCCAGCGACTTCCTGACCGCGGAGGGCAGCCGGGAGCGGATTTCCTGCAGGATTCCCTTCACCCTCACAGAGGATCCGAGCGTCGCGGCGACGGGAAGCGGCCACTCCCTCATCAGTTCGGGGGTGTCGCTTTCTTTCTTTCTCGTGTTCGTCTTGGGCATGTCGGAGCAGATGGGATCGGAAGGTCCGAGCGTCAACGGAGCTTGCGCTGATTTCCGACGTTTGGCGAGTGCCGCAGAGGCTCAATAGGTAATCCCCGCCCTTCGACCTTTCCACACAGAGATATCGGGCCGCATTTGTTGCCGCCCTGGCCGATCAGGATGGATGAAGTGATTGAGGCTTTGATAGTCAACTGCACTTGCTACGATCAGGAAATCGCCGATGTTCGCGCCATGATCAAAAGTTGCGCCTCTGTCCTTATGCCCTGCTTGTAGAATTGAATGATGTTCGCTGCGAGCTGGCTTTCAGGCTCGCTCCCACGTTCGATACCGAGCTGGGTTCGGACTAAATCGAAGACTTTCTGGTAGAGGTCAGTGTTGGGTTGATTACTGACCAAAAATTATATCAAAATATTGGTCAGAAACACCCGCTTCTAAAAGCCAATATCTTAGACTATTCATCTAGCAGGCCGTCTCGTCCATTCCGATCTCGTCATCCTCGACGAGCTGGGATACTTGCCATTCAGTGCCTCAGGCGGTGCGCTGCTCAGCAAGCTCTACGAGCGAACCTGCGTCATCATCACCACCAACCTGAGCGTCTTTGGTGATGCCAAGATGACCCCGCACTGCTCGATCGGCTCACCCACCATTGCCACATCCTTGAAGCCGGAAACGAAAGCTTCCGCGTCAAGAACAGTTCGGCGCATGAACCCAAAACGACAAAGGAGAAACGTAGGAGCTTGACCACACACGAACGATACCTAAAAGGCGGGTCACTTCTCGATGCAAATCCCGGGTCACCTCTCAGCGCAAATCAACACATATGCTCATGCAGGTCCGGGCCACGGAGATCAATGGCGAACTTCGCAACCGGCTGCGGGCGTCGTTCCGGCAGCCTGAACCGAACGTGCCCCCGATATTCAAACCGAAACCGCCCCTTGTGCATGCCGCCTGACCCCGGAGAAATTACCGGTCTCCAGATTTTTGCCTCGCGCGTGCGCGAGCGTGAAGGGGCAATCTTCACGCCGGGCATCTGTTCCCACCGACAAAGCCTGAATGTCACGACCGATGTGACTACATGACAACAGGCAACCATTGGTGCTTCAATACCTTCTAATAAAAAAGAACGGGAGGAAGCCAATGTCAGTCGAGTGGCCAATGTTCATCCTGCAATCGATGGTCTTGATCGGACTGTCGGGAGTTTTTTTCATACGCGGCGAAGGTGACCAGTAGGGATATCGACATCCCTAGGGCGCCCCCATGCCGTACCGTCGGACCAAGCAATTTTGCACGTCCACAAAATTCGAAATTTGGAGACCCCGTGACCGACGATCTGACTTTGACTTAATTCGCGCGCCTAGAATTTTGATTGCTGCGACGCAGATGACGGGTGCTGACTGGTGTCTTGGGGCTCTGGCCGCATCAACCACACGGCTGCGATTTCGAAAAGCACCATTCCTAAGCAGGTGACTAGTCTGATGGACATGAGTTCCAACGGAGTTGTCACATTATCGAGCGGAGAACAAACGACCGCGCTGCTGCCTGAGATCAGGCAATGGCACCCGTCACTATTTTCCAGTGCGCCATGGCGCGGACACGATGAATGTGAGTGGCGAGAGCAGAGCGGCTGCGGTGCTGTGTGGGACGAAGAGATTTCGGATGGCGGAGAAGGTCGTTATGAAACGTTGCAAACCTCCGGCTGATCGGAAACCCTGCATCTGGTGCCCCCGTTTTCGCAGTGGCAGATGAGAATTCTCCGCTCGATTGTTGAGACCCTTATGGGACCGGTGTTCGACCGTTGGCATGAGGTCACGTTTGGCCGCACTATAGGAGCGGAGTTTGTCGGTGATGATCCGCTTGGGTGGCATGCCCTGCTTCTTCAGCAGCCTGAGCAGCAATCGCCTTGCAGCCCTGGTGTCGCGCCGGCTTTGAACGATTTCATCGAGAACGTAGCCGTCTTGATCGACGGCACGCCAAAGCCAGTGCTTTCGGCCGGCGATGGAAACCACAACCTCATCGAGGTGCCAGACGTCCTGGCGCGAAGGTCGCCTGCGACGGAGTTGCTTTGCTGCTTTGCGTAGGCCGGCCCGAATTTCCGTCCCCATCGCCGGATCGTTTCATACGAGACGATGATCCCGCGCTCCAGCAGTAGCTCCTCGACCAGCCGAAGGCTCAAAGGAAATCTGAAATACAGCCAGACCGCATGGGCGATGATCTGTTGCGGGAAACGGTGACGCTTGTAGCTGATGGATGAACTCTTCATCCCACCAGTACTATGCACTACCCACTGATATCTGGTTTATGTGACATCGCCGGGAAAATTGTATTCCGCTTACTCATAAATTAACGTTTCGCCACAGCTCTATTTAACATTTCGCCATACATCTAATTAACGTTTCGCCAAATTTAAATTGACATTTGGCCAAAGCTGCAACTAAATTCCGCCCAAGCCACAAAGGGCCTAGTCATCTGATTAAGCTTGTATTTTTATTTGGTTGGGAAATCACCATGGCCGACGACTTATATGAGCGGCACATCAAAACTGAATTAGAGCTTGCGCTTGAAAGCGCGCGGGTCGTTAATCTGATCGGACCACGCCAAATCGGCAAGACGACCCTCGTGCGTGATATGCTAGGAAGCGGCCATTTCGTATCGTTCGACGATGAAAATGTTCTTGCTGCGATTGAAGCCGATCCACAAGGCCAGATGCAAATCTTAATCACGACTGCGAACGGCGAACCCATCATCATTGATGAAGTCCAGCGCTCAAAGAAGATTGCGCTCACAATAAAGCGCATTGTCGATTCCAATCGCAGGATGGGTCAATTCCTCCTGACTGGCTCCTCGAATATTTTTGTTTCCGCAGATGTGCTCGATTCTCTTGCAGGCAGAGTTCAGACGCTCAAGATGCTGCCTTTAAGCTCAGCGGAGATCGACGACGCCGGTCCATGCTTACTACTGGATTGGGCCAAAGAGAGTGGCGAGCAGAATGCGTTGCCCCCCTGCAGGAACATATCCAAGACCGAGATCATCGACCGCGTCATTCGCGGCGGGTATCCGGAAATCAGACCTCTTTCGGAACGCTCTCGTCAACGCCGATACAGGGAATACATCGACACCATCGTAGATCGAGATGTCGCAGACGTAATGAAAATAAGAAGACCGGACTCGATGCGCCGGTTGATAAATCAACTCGCCGTCAGAACCGGAAACGAGCTGAACATGACCGACCTTGGCGACAAGGTCGGCCTGACAAGGCAGGTCGTCGGAGAATATCTAGACATCCTGGAACGTCTGTCGCTTGTCACGAGGTTGCCCGCCTGGACGTCCGGCGAGGCAGGGCGCGACATCAAACAACCAAAGTGCCACCTGATCGATACGGGAATTGCCGCCGCCCTTCGTGGATTGACGCCAAACGATTTCGCGTTGGGGAAAGATCAAACCCCTTTGGGCGCGCTTTTCGAAACCTATGTGTTTACTGAGCTGCTGAAATGCATCTCACTGCAGCGCGATGAATGGCGTCTCTACCACTGGCGAGACCGGAGAGGGCGGGAAGTCGATATAGTAGCAGAAAGCGGAAACCTCGTCGTGGGATTTGAGATGAAAGCCTCCTCGACCGTCTCCCGTGCCGACTTCGATAACTTCGATGTCTTCAGGAGCGGCCCTGCTGCCAAATGGACTTTCCTAGGCCTGGTAATTTACACCGGCGATCAAGTCCTAGCGTTTGGAGATGGGCAATTTGCTATACCGGCGTCGATCTTCAGTTCGTTCCCGAAGGCTACGGCGCAATCATGAGCGGGTTCGATTCTTTCGCTACCGTGACTCAGGTCGCAGACCACGCCGAGCGCGGTGCCGCCCTTGGATTAAATGTGATCGACCACCGCATTGACGTTTGCGCGGGTGAGCGACAATACGGCCACCTTCGCGCCTTCAGCCGCAAAGAGTTCCGCTACGGCCCAGGGCCAGTTGGTGCCAGCAGGCAAGGTCAAGGTCCTGCAACCGCTTGAATCCGGGATCGTGAGACAGATTCGCGTGCAGGATGGAGACGTGGTACGCTCGGGTGATCTTCTAATCGCTCTCGATGGGACTGAGGCGGCTGCCGACCGTGATCGGGCGGCTCATGATCTGATCCGGTCCAAGCTTGACATCGCGCGGCTGACAGCCCTCAAAGCAGAAGGTGATCCCGACAAGGCGGTGTAGGCATTCATCGCGCCGGAGGATGCGCCCCCGCAGGAGGTGGCGGCAGCACGCGCCTATGTCTGGGCGCAGGCAGCCGAGCAAGCCGAGAAAATCGCCTCGCTTGATCGGCAAATTGACGAGAAACGTGCTCAATCCGAAGAGGTCCGGGCGAGCATGGATAAGCTGAGAGAGACAAAACCGCTTCTTGAGGAAAAGGACGCCATACGCACCAGGCTCCTTGCGAAGCAGGCTGGCAATCGGTTTCAATGGCTCGATGCTGAGCAGGCCCTGATTGAGAACCGGGACGATCTTTCGCAGGACAACCGCCAACTGGTCGAAATCGACGCAGCGCGGGCGTCATTGGAACGCCAGCGTGATCAGGTGCGGGCGGAATATCAACACCAGGTGCTCAGCGATCTCACCGACTCCGAGAAGGACGCAAGCGAGCAAACCGAGGATCTTATTAAGGCCGAGCGAAAATTGGCAGAGACTGAGCTGCGCGCGCCGATCGATGGCGTGGTCCAACAACTGGCAATTCACACGTTGGGCGGTGTCGTGACGCCAGCCCAACAATTGCTCGTCCTCGTGCCGGAGGTACAATCCCTGGTCCTTGAAGCAACCGTCGCGAATGCGGATGTCGGATTCGTTCACCCTGGCCAGGAGGTCGAAGTGAAGGTGGAGACGTTTAACTTCACTCGTTATGGCCTGTTGCACGGTCATGTGATCGAAGTCAGTCCGGATGTGGTCACCGCTGACAAACGCCCCACGGACGGCAGCAACGATGAAACGGCCACGAGCAGCAACGGGACAGATAATCAGGCCGCCAACGGCTCACCAACATATATTGCCCGCGTTGCGCTCGATGGCAGTAGCATGAAGGTGGATGGCAAGATGGAACCCCTGAAGCCAGGCATGGCGGTCACCGCCGAGATAAAGACGGGGTCACGAAGAATTATCCAGTATCTGCTGTCGCCGTTACGTCGGTATGCCGGGGACTCCATTAGGGAAAGGTGATCAAGGAATTGGCTACCGGCTCTGGCTGATGCCGCGTGCATTGCAAGAAAGACAAGGAAAACAGTGCGTCAGATGAACAATCGGTGCATGGCAGCCAAAGGGGCTCGACGATCAACCCAGGCTATCGGCGATGTCCTTGTCTTGACGAAGCACCGGCCGCAATGGTCAGGACGAACTCATCAAGTTCTCGCTCCAGGCGTTCCGCCGGTAAACCAACGAAGCGTGCCTCCAAGCTGATGCTGATCACACCGTGTACGGCACCGAACAAAGTGCGTGCACGAATAGCCCTGTCGTCGGCAGACAGATCAGGTTGTAGTTCAGCAAGAGGTTCGGCAATCACGCTCATAAGCAACAAGTGCTCTTCGAGATGCCACTCGGGCGTCGGACTGCCTTCTGGGGGATAATGCTCGAAGAGCGCCTTCCATAGATTCCGGTTGGCAACGGCGAACCTCAGATATCCTAGCGCCAGATTTCGGAGCCGCTCGGTTGGCGTGCGGTCCTTGACTTCGGAAAGAGCCAGCGATTCCTCCAGAGCTTTAAGCGTTGAAGAGTTCACATGAATGACGAGCTCGCTGAGGTCAGCAAAGATCGTGTAAAGCCCCCCAAGCGCACAGCCGGCATCCTGTGTGATGTCGCGCGCCCGCAAGTTTGCCAGCCCGTGGTCGGCTATCCGGTTGCGTGCCGCATCGATCAGTCGTGCCTTCAAGTCCTCGCGTTTTTCTTCTCTACGACCGGCCATTAACCATTCCATCTCGATTCATGAACATCGTTCAAAATAATTCTTGAACGACGTTCAGTGTTGTGTCAGAAATCAGTTCGTGAACAACGTTCATAAACCGGAGACGCAAAATGTTCAACCTGGTACTCACACTGCTGCGGGGCAGGGCGCACGAAGCCGAGCAGGCCTTCGCCGATCGCCACGCGATGCCATTGCTTAGTCAACAGATCCGCGACGCAGCTCAGGCGATCCAGTCCGCCCGGCATGCGGTGGCGGTAGCAATTGCACAGAATGAGCAAGAGAAGAGGCAACACGCCGCGATCCTTTCCAGAATCGCTGATCTGGAGACACGCACGCTCGCCGCACTGGAAAATGGCAAGGAGGGCCTTGCTCGTGAGGCAGCGGACGCAATTGCTTATCTCGAAGCCGAGCGGGACGCGTCGGAACAGGCTCAAGCCCAATTCACAACGGCGATTGCCAAGCTAAGAGGAATCGTCCGCGCTGCCGAAGCGCGATTGCAGGCACTCCAGCGCGGCGAGCGGTTGGCCCGCGCTACGGAAGAAGCCCAAAAGCTTGACGTGGCCGCTCCCGGCTTCGGTTTTGCCACGCTTGACGACGCTGAGGAGACGCTTGCCCGCCTTCGGGCTCGCCATAGCGAGAATGAGACGATTGCTTCCGTGCTCAAGGAGATGGAGAGCACACCTCGCTCGGCCTGGATCATCGAGAAGCTCGCCAATGCTGGCTGCGGCGCACCGTTGCGCTCATCCGCCGACGATGTTCTCAGCCGCCTCCGCACTCGCATGAATAACGCCGCCTGAACCACATTTCATCCAACGAAGGAACCACGACAATGAACGACAGCTTCCTGAAGCACTCCTCCAGCTGGGTCAGCTTTTCCTACATCTCCTTCGGGACGGCCGCTTTCATGCTGACAGCCGGCCTTTACATGATGCCGCTCGACCTGTGGGGCAAAGGCTATCTCGCCATGGGCATATTGATGCTGGTGCAGACGACGGTGAACATCACCAAGACACTGCGCGACAACGCCGAGTCCGACAAATTGATCCGCAAGATCGAGGACGCAAAGACCGAAAAGCTCCTCGTTAATTTCAATCGCGGCAATGAAAGTTAAGACTTCTTAACCACACCACAGAGTTGTTCACCTCTTTACAACTTTTGCGTAACAACTCTGTGGCTTTCTCTTCTGATCTCAAAACGGGGAACCGCCATGCAAGGCAATCTGATGACATCGAGGAAGTTTGCGCCATTGTTTTGGACGCAGTTTCTCTCGGCCTTCAATGATAATTTCCTGAAGCAGACCCTCGTCTTCCTGATCCTCGCTGAGATGGCTGCAAAGGGGGCTTCGCTCGTCACGCTCGCCGGCGGAATTTTTATCGTTCCCTTCTTGTTGCTCTCCGCGGTTGGCGGCGAGCTTGCCGACAAATACGACAAAGCGCGCATGGCTGAGATCCTCAAGCGCGCCGAGATCGCGGTCGCAGCGATCTCCGTCATGGGCATCGCTTTATCTTCGATCTGGGTGCTGATGCTGGCGCTGCTGGGCTTCGGCATTATCTCGTCGCTCTTCGGCCCAATCAAATACGGCATTCTTCCCGACCATCTCGAACGCAAGGACTTACCGAAGGCCAACGCCTGGATCGAAGGTGGCACCTTCATCGCCATTCTCACCGGTACGATCGTTGCAGCGCTCGCGTTCACGAAGGGCGACAATGCGTGGGTATTCGGACCGATGATGATGGGGCTTTCGGTGCTTTGCTGGTTCTGCGCTCGTATGATCCCATCGACGGGTTCAAAAGCGCCCGATTTGGTCATTGATAGAAATGTCATTCGGTCGAGTGTAACCCTCGTCAATGAACTGCGGGAGGATAAGCGGATCTGGCGCTCGGCGCTGATGAATTGCTGGTTTTGGTTCGTTGGCGCCTTTGTGATGTCGATGCTTCCGATCATCGTTACGGAAATCCTCGGCGGTTCGGAAATCATTGTCCCTGCCTATCTTGCAACCTTCGCCATCTCGATTGCGGTCGGTTCGGCTATTGCCGGCTGGATGTCGGCGGGCCGCATCGTGCTGTTGCCGGCGCCTGTCGGTACGGTCATTGTTGCGCTCTTCGGCATTGACCTCGCCTGGAACCTCTGGGGCTTGCAGTCGACCTACCACGCGGAAACGCTCCTATCCTTTTTTGCCGGCGCAAAAACCATCCGTGTCGCGATCGATCTTGCGGGCATGGCAATCGGAGGAGCATTCTTGGCGGTTCCAACCTTTGCCGCGATGCAGACCTGGGCTGATGAAGCCCGGCGTGCTCGTGTGATTGGTGCGGCAAACGTTCTGTCGGCGCTGTTCATCGCGACCGGTCTTGCGCTTGTAGGGGGTCTCCAGGCCATTGGAGTCTCCGCTCCGGCGATCATTCTCGGCCTTTCCGTGATCAACATTGGCGTCGCTTGGCTAATGCTGAAGACGATGCCGACCAATCCATTCCGGGATTTCATCTCCATATTGTTCCGCGCTTTCATGCGTCTCGAGGTCGAAGGATTGGAGAACATCAAGAAGGCGGGCAGAGCACCGATCATCGCACTTAATCATGTAAGCTTTCTGGATGGCGCTCTTGCGCTTGCGATCACCGAAGAAGAGCCGGTCTTTGCGGTCGACTACAAGATTGCCCAGGCCTGGTGGGTTCGCCCTTTCCTCAAGATGTGCAGGTTCCTGCCGCTTGATCCGACAAAACCCATGGCGACACGCTCGCTGATCAAGATCGTCAATGAGGGCAATGCGATCGGCATCTTCCCGGAAGGCCGTTTGACGGTCACGGGTACGTTGATGAAGGTTTACGATGGCGCGGCCATGGTTGCCGACAAGACAGGATCGATGATTGTTCCCGTGCGCATCGACGGACTCGAGAGGAGTTATTTCTCCCGTCTTTCCGGTGGCCAGGTGCGCCGGCGTCTATTTCCCAAAGTCAGAGTGACCATCCTCGAACCGGTCAAGCTCCAAGTCCCTACGGACCTCAAAGGCCGCAAACGCCGTATCGCAGCAGGTGCAGCACTTTATCAGGTAATGTCCATGCTGATGTTCCGCACGACAAACACCAGCCTCACAGTGCTTGAACGCATCATCGAGACGGCTTCCAAAAGCGGCGGTCGCAAACTTGCAGTCGAGGATCCCATAAGCGGGCAGTTGTCCTACGCGAAGCTGCTGACCGGCGCCGCCGTGCTTGGTGCCAAGTTCAAACGCCTTTTTCCCAACGAAAAGACACTGGGCGTCATGCTGCCGAACGCCAATGGCACCGCCGCGACCCTTCTTGGTGTCATGTCGGCGGGCAAGGTCCCAGCCATGCTGAATTTTACCGCTGGCGCTGCCAATATTCTGTCAGCCTGCAAGGCGGCGCAGGTGAAGCATGTTCTCTGCTCACGCGCCTTCGTGGAACAGGGCAAGCTTGGCCCTATCATCGCTGAGCTCGAAACAACTGTTAACATCGTCTGGCTCGATGAACTACGCAAGACGGTCACGACCTTCGAGAAGGTTCGCGGTCTGCTCCACAAGTATCGGCCCGTGGTCAGGCGTTCGGCAGACGACACAGCGGTGATCCTATTCACTTCGGGGTCAGAGGGGGCACCGAAGGGCGTCGTTTTGACCCACCGAAACATTCTCTCCAATGCCGCACAGGCAGCCTCGCGCATCGATTTTCATTCCGGCGACAAGGTGTTCAATATTCTGCCGGTCTTCCATTCTTTCGGTTTGACCGCGGGCACCGTCCTGCCGTTGGTCGCGGGCGTGCCGGTCTATTTCTATCCGTCGCCGCTGCACTATCGTATCGTCCCGGAACTGATCTACACCTCCAACGCGACCATAATTTTCGGCACCGACACGTTCCTGAACGGCTATGCACGGACGGCGCATCCCTACGACTTCCGGTCGATCCGTTACATCTTCTCAGGTGCCGAGCCCGTGAAGCCCTCGACGCGTGAGACGTACATGGAGAAGTTCGGCCTTCGAATCCTCGAGGGTTATGGCGTCACCGAAACTGCTCCTGTCATCTCGCTTAATACGCCGATGTTCAATCGGTCTGGCACCGTCGGCAAGATCATGCCGGGTATGGAGTGGAGGCTGGAACCGGTACCAGGTATCGAGGAGGGTGGCCGTCTCTTTGTCCGTGGCGCCAACGTGATGGCCGGCTATCTCCGTGCCGACAACCCTGGCGTTGTCGAACCCCTCGTGGACGGCTGGCATGACACCGGCGACATCGTCACCATCGATGATGACGGGTTCGTTCGGATCCGCGGCCGCGCCAAGCGTTTCGCCAAAATCGGCGGCGAGATGGTGTCGCTTGCGGCCGTCGAGGCGCTTGCCGGCCAGATCTGGCCCGGCGCACTGTCCGTGGTCTCCTCGCTACCCGATGCCAAGAAGGGCGAGCGGCTTATCCTTCTGACGGATGCACCGAGTGCCACGCGAGCCGGATTCCTCGCCTTTGCGAAATCCAAGGGTGCAATGGATATGATGGTTCCTGCAGAGGTGAGGATCGGGGTCGTCCCAGTGCTCGGGTCTGGAAAAGTCGATTTCGTCGCGGCAAGCAAGATTGCTCGAAATTCAGAACCTTCCCTGGATGCTGCTTGAAATCAACGCAGAGCACCGAGAAATCACGAACGGGGAGGCTGTGGCGCTCATCCTTCGTGCCAGACATGAAGGGCCTCGTTTGGTGGTTTCGATTCCTTTCAAGAGCAAAAACGATATTTAGTGACTTGTTGGAGCGCCGATCGGGAGCATTCACCAATGAGGCAATACGGCGTCTCATCCCGATCGTCGCGCCGTAGCGGTTAGGGAGAGACGGAAGATGCCGCACACCTTGTTCAGTGACCAATCTGGGATATAGTTTAACGCGATCAACCGCGAGCAGTGGTTGACGTCCGGCGGCAATGGGGGTGGCATGTTGGAAAAAAGGAAATCGAACGAGATCTAAGAAGGCGCTATGGGAAAGAAGTGCCGACCCTCGCCATCCATTGCCGGAGCTGCGACTGCGTGGCTCCTGTCGATCGATGGGATATGGCCCGCCAGCATGGCAAGCAGACCGTCATTACCAGCTTGCTGCCGAAGCTCTGATGCGAGTGCAAAGTCCGCGGCGACTGTAAATGGAAGATGGGCAGGCTGCCTCGATAACCGAGCGAAGTTCCATGAATGCGTTATGCCTCGTGTCATCGCCCGGCTAGCTAACGGCGGATTGCGAAATCGCCGTTAGACTGATCCTTCATCGGCAGCACGCTTGACGCTCATTGGACAGCGCGACCAGCTCCGCCACCATGCTGCAGATGTTCGTTTGCGGCTGGAAGCTGAGGAGGGTCGATACACAGAGCCCAATCTTTGAGGACGAGATCCGGCTTCGCTGACCCGTAGCTACCGCCTCAAGCCGTCATTACTACACGCCCGAAGGGGCGCGCCTCGATCAGATAGCGGACAGCGTCCGGCGCCTGGTCGAGCGGGAACGTGTTGGCGACGGTGGGCTGGAGCTTTTTTTCGGCCAGATATTCCCGGAGTTTCGCCTGGGCCGCGCCCAGCTTTTCCGGAGTGAACAGTCTCATCGTAAAGCCTCGGATCGTGGCGGCCTTCCAGATGATGTCGGTCACGTCGACTTCCGCTTCGCGGCCTCCGGCATAGCCGACAACGGCGAGCAGTCCGCCCTGTGCGAGGGACCCCACCGAGTCTTTTGTGAGCTTGCCGCTTACTCCGTCGATAACGACGTCTACACCCTTCCCGTTGGTGATGCGCATCACGCCGTCCCTCATGCTCTCCTCGGAGAGATCGATGACGTGCTCGTATCCCGCTGCCTTGGCCTGCTCGGCCTTGGCCGTCGTGCTGGCCGTGGAGATCGCCTTCGAAGCTCCGAAGACCTTTGCGAGCTGCACCGCTTCCATGCCAACTGCACCTCCGACGCCCGGAGCAAGGATGGTTTGGCCTTCCTTGAATTGCGTGAATTCTGTGAGTACCAGATAGGCAGTCAGGTATCCCGCCCCCGCTAGGAAGGCAGCAGCGTGAGCGTCGTCAACATGGTCCGGTACCTTGGCCAGTCCGGCTGCGGGAGCGGCGACGTATTCGCGCCAGGTGCCGTCAGCGACGAGACCAAAGCCACGTCCGGTCACGAACACCCGGTCACCGACTGCGAAGTCCGCGGATTTTGATTCGGCAACGATGCCCACACCCGTCTGGCCACCGATACGCGGCAGGTTTTCCGCAGTTGCTGCGTAAAAGTGGCCGGACCGGAAGGTGTTGTCGAGAGGATTGATGCCGAACGCTTTCATGTGGACGAGAACCTCGCCGTCGGCCGCCTGGGGCTTCGGCAGGTCCACCACCCGGTTCTGATGGTAGTCGCCGTAAGCCTGATACTGGACTGCTTTCATGTCGAATTTCCTTCTGTGTGGGGATAAATGTTGCTTGGAGCCCTCAGGCGGACTTCCGCGCGAGAAAAGCCTTGGCTGCGTGAGCGGCAGCCCACAGGGAACCGGGATTGATCCGGTCGGGGTAAAGCTCGATCATGTGGTCATATAGCTCCTGCGCGGTGGCCGTCTGGCTATCGAGCCGATCGAAGGTCTCGACGTACTTCCGGGTGGCGACGAGATGCGCCGGTGCATGGTCTGGATCGAGCGGACCATGACCAACAACGACATGGCCCGGTTGGAGCGCGGAGATTTTGTCGATGGCGGCAATCCATTCCAGGCGTCCAGCATGATCGGACTCGGCAAGAAACGGATGTGTGCCGTTGTAGGCAGCATCTCCTGCCAGGACAAGGCCGATCGATGGCACAAACAAACTGGTCGTGTGGTCGGTGTCCGTGTGGCCAACCTCGATGGGAATGAGCTTATCACCTTCCAGCTCAAACCCATCGGAGCCGACTTCTTCGGCAGCGACAAGCCTTTCGGGGATCTGGCCTGGAAATCGCTTCTCCCAGTTCTCAGCAACGAATTCGGGCGTTATGATCGTACGCATCAGGGCGACGACCTGCGGCAGGGCAATCGCGCGGGCGGTTGGGAACCGTTTCAGAAGCAGTGCAAGCCCAAAAAAATGATCAGGATGGGCATGGGTGATGTAGATCCAGCGCAGGGTCTTGTGACGCGCCTCTATCCAGTCCCCGAGTTCGCTGTTCTGCTGGTCGCTGAGCAATGTGTCAACGAGAACTGCATCGCTGTCACCGTAGATGAGTGTGACCGCGTTCGATACCCATTTGAGGTCGTCTTTGCCGGGCGGAACTCCTTGGGTTGCGCTAGCGCGCTTGCGGATAAACACTTCCCATTTCAGAGGTAGGGCACTCTTGTTTTTCGCCATAATTGCACTCCGACAAAGGTGGTTTAAGTTTGCAACTGGATTAGCTGTACGCAGTTGGTTTAAATTTGCAACTGATTTTTTTCATGGTATGGTCTGTAAGATCGTAGGGGCGGCCGTCGCCCTCGTGTTGAAGGGAACTGACATCTTGAAGGGAAAGCGCACAAGTTTCGAGAAAAGCGCATGCGCCATAGCGCGCTCTGTCGGCGAGATTGGAGACTGGTGGTCTCTCCTGATCGTTCGCAACGCCTTCTACGGCACGCGTCGATTTAGCGACTTCCAGAAAAGACTGGGTCTAGCAAAGAACATTCTTGCAGCCCGCCTCAAGAAGCTGGTGGACGAAAAAATCCTGGAGATGATCCCAGCTTCGGATGGCAGCGCTTATCAGGAATATGTGCTGACCGAAAAAGGCAGGGATCTGCATGTGATCATTGTCGCTCTCTGGCAGTGGGGGGAGAAGCACACGTTCGAGCCTGGGGAACTGAGGGCGAGCATGGTGGACAGCAAGCGCCACGAGGTGCTGCTGCCTGTAGTACTCAAGGCGGCTGACGGACGTGAACTGGACGGCTACGGATTTGAGTGGCAACAATACGAGGCAACGCAGTAGGCCTGGAAGGGCTTTGGTGCGTGGATCGTTAATCGCGTTGGCTTAGGTGATCGGCATGCGCAACAACCGGTCCTTCGCCACGATGCCTTTCAAGCACGCGGTCACCAATCACAGCGCTTGCGCCGCGGTGGAACGGCAGGACATCGAGCCCTCCAATCAGAGGGACTGTCATACCGCTGCGATCAGCATCGACGGACGGATGAATTGGCACGCCACGACTGGCTACGGCAAGCGATCGCTCGTCGAGACGGCGATCGGTCGCTACAAGTCCATCATCGGACATCGACTGAGGGCGCGATCCTTCAAAGCGCAACAGACCGAGGTTGCCATCGGCTGCGCCATCCTCAATCGCATGCTTGCGTGCGCACGCCCGAAATCCGTTCGTCGCATGACAACCACCGCCTAAACGACGGCATCAAAGATCAGAGTCCGAAAATTCTCCGATCCCCGCACCAACGCTAATGGGCTACGGAAATAACGCCAGTTAACGCTCGATAACATGCCTCAAAAAGAGAAATACGGCAGAATTCCTCACTGACAGAGAGGATGGAGTTTTGACCGAGCATATTTTTGCATCAGATAGGCCCACAAGGATGGGCACTCATGATCGACTTTTCACCGATCTACCGCCCATAGTCGCTAAATTCAACCAGTTGCTGGCACGGACAAGGCCTGAGCGTGTCCTTCTAGCGGGATTGATCAAGCCCGTCCTGTACCTTCTTGGGCCGGAAACGAAACAACAGCGAGACCACTCTTTTGCTCGGCCTGTTGCTCAATCTACTCCACCAACTTGGTCGCGTCCGGTGACGGCGAATAAGAGATCTGGTGGGTGTAACAATCGGCGCCAACTATCCAAAGAGCGTAATATCGGATGAAAAACGCTGCGCGCGAAGAGGAATGGGCTTCCTGGATGCGGTCCGCGATCGCGGGCAACAGCCGAGCCTACCACAAGCTGCTCACTGCGATCACCCCGCATCTGCGGGTCATGGTTCGGAGACGTTGTGACCAATTCGGCGCTCCAACGAGCGAGGCCGAGGACGTAGTGCAGGAAGTCCTGCTGGCTATCCATCTCAAGCGTGGAACGTGGGATCCCGCCAGGCCCCTGGGGCCCTGGCTTTCGGCGCTCGTGCGAAACAAGCTGGTCGACAGTCTGCGCCGACGGGGGCGACGGATCGACATCCCATTGGAGGATGTCGAGGCAACGTTGGAGAACGACGAGCGTCTGAGTGCGTCCGACCGAATGGATGTCGAGCAGATCCTAGCGAAGCTCGGGGACCGGCAACGAACGATTGTTCAGTCGATTTCGATCGAGGGAACCAGCGTGCGGGAAACGGCCGATGGCCTAAAGATGACCGAGGTTGCAGTCCGCGTATCTCTGCACCGAGCGCTAAAGGCTTTGGCCGCGGTCTATTCGGAGGGTGTGTTATGAAAACCAATGATCTCAGTTTGGCCCACCTGGTGGCGGAAAGAGCCATCTCGCCCCTGCAATAGGTCTCGCGCTCATTGAGAACGGCTGGCGGGTGCTGTTCATGCGCACGGAGTTGTCACATTATCGAGCGGAGAACAAACGACCGCGCTGCTGCCTGAGATCAGGCAATGGCACCCGTCACTATTTTCCAGTGCGCCATGGCGCGGACACGATGAATGTGAGTGGCGAGAGCAGAGCGGCTGCGGTGCTGTGTGGGACGAAGAGATTTCGGATGGCGGAGAAGGTCGTTATGAAACGTTGCAAACCTCCGGCTGATCGGAAACCCTGCATCTGGTGCCCCCGTTTTCGCAGTGGCAGATGAGAATTCTCCGCTCGATTGTTGAGACCCTTATGGGACCGGTGTTCGACCGTTGGCATGAGGTCACGTTTGGCCGCACTATAGGAGCGGAGTTTGTCGGTGATGATCCGCTTGGGTGGCATGCCCTGCTTCTTCAGCAGCCTGAGCAGCAATCGCCTTGCAGCCCTGGTGTCGCGCCGGCTTTGAACGATTTCATCGAGAACGTAGCCGTCTTGATCGACGGCACGCCAAAGCCAGTGCTTTCGGCCGCGATGGACGTTGGTGCGCGGATCATTGATCGGATTGGCGTAGGCGGGTGGGGAGCTCAATAATCGGTCTGTCGCAGCCATGCCTTTCAAACACAATGGCACCCGCCGCCATCACATCGGCAAGATGAGATTCAAGGTGACGAACTGGCCCGAGTACGAGGCGGGGCTCCGTCGGCGTGGCAGCTTGACCCTGTGGCTGACGCCGAAAGCCCTTGTGTCGTGGCAGGCGCCAAGACGCAAGACGAGAGGTGGGCAGCCCCGCTATTCCGATCAGGCGATCGAAACCACGTTGACGCCGGGCCGGGTATTCGGACTGCGTCTGCGCCAGACGGAAGGGTTCCTGGGATCACTGCCGTCATTGATGGGACCGGCTCTCGCCGTTCCCGATCACACCACGCTGAGCCGCCGGGCAAGGACATGACGATCGCCCGGAAGACAATATGATCGCCAACTTCCGGCGGACGGACCGGTGCATGTTCTGGTCGACAGCACCGGACTCGAGGTTTACGGCGCGGGCCAATGGTTGGAAGTGAAACCTGGCGCCAGATCCCGCCTCAGTTGGCGGAAGTTGCATCATCGCCCATACGCTGACAGACCAAGATACGGGCGATGCCTCGCGGGTGGTACCGTTGCTCGACCAAATTGGTCGTCCGATCGAACAATTTACCGCAGACGGCGCTTATGACGGAAAGCCGCCTACGACGCTGTCATCAACCACAGCGCCGATGCCGCCATCGTCCTTCCGTCGCGTGGCATCGCAATCGAACCGATCGATGATCGAACTCCCGGCCAAAGGGATCTGCATATCGCCACAATCAAAAGAGAGGGCCGGATGAAGTGGCAGATCTCCACCGGTTATGGCAGGCGCGCGCTGGTCGAGACCGCAATCGGACGGTACAAAGCCATCATCGGTCGGCGCCTGCGGGCCCGCTCGTTCCACGCTCAGCAGACGGAAGCCGCGATCGGCTGCACAGTCCCCAACCGCGTGCTCGAATGCGCACGCCCGAAATCCATCCGCCACAATGGAGCCACCGCGTAAACAGCTCCATCAAAGACCGGCATCCGTTCAAGTCCCGATCCAAGCACCAACTCCGGGCAAGCTCTTGCGGCTTTCGGTCACGAGCGTAACCCTTTACTCGGGCGGCAGCAGTGTCAGCTTCATGGTGTCCGGAATTCGCTTTCGAAAGGACGGGACGTTGGGCAAGCTCCAGGAAACATTGAATTTGTCTTTTACCGACGAAAGGCAAACTCAATAGCGAGAGCGCGACTGCCTGACGGCCGGAGGCCAAAGCTGGCAAAGCCGAGCCGGGGATCAACGACCAGCGCTCAGACCACAATGGCTCACGGGAAGTCAATCAAGCACACACGAAGGTCGTTAATGACCGCAGCAAGCCCGGATGCGCCAATCAATGGCACGACTCGTGCTGGCGCCAGCTTCGAGACGGCGCGCCCGAAGACCGCGACATTCGTATGACCGTTCAGGCGAGAGGGATAGATGATGCCGTCGGGCACCGACTGATGTTCGTGGAATGCAAGCGACCACAAGCGCGCAAGGCTCTGACGCGAGGATTTCGCAACGTCAGTTGGCACTCCCATCCTGATTGCGTGATCGTCACGCAAGTCGACAAGGTTGAGTTCTGCTATCGTCTCGATCTCAGCATAGCGCTGCGCATAGATTTCCTTTTCCTCAATTGGAAGATCTCCGATGAAACCGTCGCGACGATCGCGCAGGACTGCCTCGAGGAAACAGACCTTGAGCGTCTCGCCCAAGTAAAGAACGCCAAACCGCTTCGTCGCGGCGCGGATCGCTGAAACGGCTCGGCGTCTTTCCAAATCCCAGCGGATCGGGAAAGGCGCTCGCATAGATCCGGCCAAAACGACGACCTGGAGGAATAGTTTCGATATCGAGCGGCAAGTGCTCGAAACCGGCAGGCGGCCTGATACCAGCCATCTAGCGAAAGTCACCGCGGGCAATGCCTTCAGCCGCGGCGATTACATCGCCGTCCTGGCCACGCTTCAAGGCTTCCAGCCCGGTCCGACCGTCAAGAGCGCCATGTGGCGAAACAAGGAAGCGGTAAACCGCCCAGGCACCCGCCAGGATCTCATGCAGTTTTGGGAGTGCCGCATAAGGGCGCCCGTCCTGATCGAGCTGCCATGACGGGAAACGGAACCCTCGTTTGGCGCCGTCCAGGCCGAGCACTTGACCGTTTTGACGCTTCGCGTTGACCGTGACCCGCGAAACGCCAAGAAGCTCGGAAAATGCGTCCGCGTTGAGCATCTCGTCTTCGCCGAGAATTTCCGCGACGCGGCGCCGGCCGCGTTCTCTTGCGGCCGTCAGGGCGGCCTGAAGCTCGCCATCCGGTTCACCAACCTCTTCGACCGGAAACGCGCTTTCCCGAACCGGCGGGTCTTCCTCTACAATCGAAATCGTCTGCGCTCCGGCGCGCGGATCCACGACGACACGGAAACTCACCTGATGGCCGGCCTTCTGGCTCAGTTGCACAGCCTTGGTATACTGCTTGAGAAGCGCTTTTTCGAAATCAGCTTTCCGTGGCAGTTTCATCGATAGCGCGATGTTTGAAGAATCGCTTCGGGACTCGCTTGCAGTCGTTTTCGTGACAGGCATGACAATCAACCTTTCGAAAACAATGTAGGTAAGCCGGGACAGTTCGTCAAGTTCGTTAAATTCGTAAAGCGATAGCCGCGCCAACCGGTGGTTTCCATTGTGGCGGATGCATTTCGGGCGTGCGCATTCGAGCATGCGGTTGAGGACTGTGCAGCCGATCGCGACTTCCGTCTGCTGAGCGTGGAACGAGCGGGCCAGCAGGCGCCGACCGATGATGGCTTTGTACCGTCCGATTGCGGTCTCGACCAGCGCGCGCCCGCCATAACCGGTGGAGATCTGCCACTTCATCCGGCCGTCTCTTTTGATTGTGGCGATATGCAGATCCCTTTGGCCGGGGGATCGATCATCGATCGGTTCGATTGCGATGCCACGCGACGGAAGGACAATGGCGACATCGGCGCTGTGGTTGATGACAGCGTCGTAGGCGGCTTTCCGTCATAAGCGCCGTCTGCGGTAAACTGTTCGATCGGACGACCAATTTGGTCGAGCAACGGTACCACCCGCGAGGCATCTCGATTATTGGAAGCGCATGGGACGACCGCCGCTTAACGTGAAGGATATTAAAATCCGCCTGTCGCCGGAAACGACAGAGCGCATCAAGGCGTTGGTCGGTAATTACAGGATAGCGTCATTCATCCGAGAGGCGGTAGAAAACGAACTTGTCCGCCGGGAAGCGAGCGCAGCGAAAAACAATAGCCTGTCTAGCTCTCCAGAAATGGAGTGAGGCGGTTACGTCGCGTCCAGTCAGGTTCCACTAAGCTGTTTGTTGTCAGCTCTCGAACCGCGAAGCCAACCTTTTAATGCGCTGTCGGCCTCGACAGAGGTAGCAGCTTCGGGTCTTGTCGATGAACTTGAGGAGCTTTCGTCAGCCGGTGAGGTTTCGTGTGTTCATGTGCTCCTGAATAGCCGCCAGTATCCAACCGAAGCAGAGCCTGCTGCTTTATGGATATCGGATCGCTTGAAGCAGGCCAGAATGTGCGGGCGACCCGTTCCAGTTAGCGGCGGTTCCTGTCGGGTAGATAGCGAGTCGTTCAGGGAGTGAACAAATGTCCCCGGTGCTTGCGCTTTTAAAGGTGCTTCGTCACGACGGATTTGCACGACCAGCGTGCTGCGCTCGCCATTATGGCATGATCGTCCACGGGTTGATAATCTTGATCCCGGCCGCCTCGAAAGGGCTGGTGTCACGGGTGGCGACGATCAATGCGTTTGTAAGGGCGACGGCGGCAATGCAGGCATCGGCTGTCTCGACCGCGACACCGGAAGCACGTGCCTTCGCCATTAGTTCGGCATAGGCATTGGTGCAGGCTACGTCGAATGGCAGCACCCGCCCGGTGAACATTGTAAGGACCTGCTTTTCCAGCGATTCATACAGGATGGTCCGGCGCTTTCCTGCCGGCAGCAATGCCACACCTGCGCGCAGCTCGGCCACGGTGATTGCGGACAGGTAGAGCGTCTCCAGGGGTTGTGCATCGATCCATTCGATGACGCGAGCCTCGGGCATCTGGCGTAGCGGCTCCGAGATCACATTCGTATCGAGCAGGATCATTCGAAGCTCGCAGCGCGAGCCGGTGTTTTGTTGCGCACGCTCTCAAAAACGGCGAACTCTTCATCGGTCAAGCCACCGGCTTCGCGGGCGATAGATGCCAGCATGGAGCCAAGCTTCACACGCCCTTCCGGCTTTGCCGCCTTCTCCAGGATGTCGCGGATTTCGGCCTCAGTGCTGCGGCCATGCTGGGCCGCGCGAATCCGAATAGCGCGGTGCACCTCATCTGGGACATTACGGATAGTAACTGATGGCATTGCATGCTCCAAAGGTCTAACTTGCATTGATTGCAAAATAGCATAATGCAATCGCCTTAGGCAAACGAAAACGTGATCAGCCTTTGTTATACAGCTGCGTGAATGTTGATTTCGCGTCGATTTGACCCATTTTCTCACTTCGACCCGCTCCTGATTTGGCGAGAAAAGACAAAATATTTCAGACGGTTGTATGTATTGCATAGGTCACGGCAAGATGAGCAATTAGATCACTTTCTGACTCGTGACTGCCGATCAAATCCGAATGGCGCGAGCTGCCCTTAGGTGGGGCGTCGCGATCTCGCAAGCCGCGCTAACATTGCGGCGGCTACCGTGACTCGGATCGAAGCCGGCCGTCGAGGGTATGCGGCGAGGTTGGAGGCCATCCGTGCAGCATTCGAAGCCGCTGGTATCGAGTTTATTCCTGAAAATGGCGGCGGCGTCGGCGTCCGCTTTTCCAAACCAAGAGATTGAACTGGCGCGGGTGATGTCATGTCTGGATGGCATGTTTTTCGTTAGGCCTCGTAATGCTTGGCGTCAATCATATGCAAGACCCCCATTATTTTGTTTGTTTTTGCATGTGATCAGCGGATGCTTTTCTCTAGACGATTATATCGAAAAAAAGCTTATGACCGGATATTCGTCGTTCACGCGCGAAGAGGCTTTGGCTGCGCTGCCGCTTAAACCCGACGCCTTCACTGCACCTTTAACGCGGCAGATCTCCAAGAAACGATTAGCCAATCCGAGACATGGATTTTACATCATCCTGCGGCCTGAGGACAAGATTGCCGGCGCGCCGGATCCGGCGCGCTGGATCGACCCGTTGATGAATTATCTGAGTCTCGACTACCTGATATCCCTCCTGCGCGCGGCCGCTATGCACGGCTCGTCGCATCAGGCCGCGATGGTGTTTCAAGTTGTCGTCCCGCGGCAATTTCGCTCGATCGTGATCGGGCGTCATCGCATCCAGTTCATCTATTTGGCACCTGCCATCTTTAACGCAACGAACCAAAAGGAATGGCTGGCGTCTCTAAAAACGGATGCGGCCACGTCCAAGCCGCGGGCATCGAGCTAACCCTTCTGGACTGCATCCGTTATCTCAAGCGCGCCACCGGTATCAACGGCGTGGCACAAATTGCGAAGGATATTGGCGACAGAGCGAACCCCAAGAAGTTGGCATCCATTGCGCGCCATTTTGAAAATACGTCCGTCCGACGTCTCGGCTATTTGCTAGATTTGTCGAACCACAAAAAGCAGGCTGATGCATTGCAACCGTTCGCCCAGCAATCCGACAAATATATGCCACTTGATCCATCGGTGAGGCCTCTGATCGAGGGCCTTTCCATCTCAGAATCCAGAGATGATCGGTGGCGTCTCGACATCAATGAAACTGTGGAGATCGACTTTTGATCCCGAACTCGCATCTTACAGCCTGGGCTACCCAGGCGCCTTGGCCTGGGCTCGTCAGATCGAGCAAGATCTCATTATTTCGCGCGCTCTTTCTGATCTCTTTTCGGCGCCGAAGCTTCGGCGGTTCGACCTTTCAAGTGCATCAACAATAGGTCGGAGTGCCGGCCGATCACTTCAGCGCGGTCAGTTCGGGTGAGCAATCAACGAAAAGTTCAAGCTGCGCCTGCTTGGCCTCTTTTTGCCCACTTCATCTCGCAAACAGGTACGCCACCCATTTTTCGGGCTTCTGGTTTCAAATGGACGCCATATAAATTTCAAATCGTCGTAAGTTGACTTTCAATCAGTCGCTGCCATAGTTTCAAATGGTCAGAGGAGCGAAACTATGGCGATATATCCCAGGCTTGCCGAGCAACGGATTAATGACGCCATGTCGGACACGCGCGTCGTATTGATCGTTGGGCCGCGCCAATCCGGCAAAACGACGCTTGCCAAGAAGATGGCCAGTTCAGAGATGGAATATTACACACTGGATAATGCGACGACCCTGGATGCGGCTCAGCGGGACCCGGTTGGGTTCGTCAGAGGAATGAACCGGGCCATCATCGACGAGATTCAACGCGCTCCCGAACTGTTGCTTGCAATCAAGGAAAGCGTGGATACCGACCAACGTCCGGGACGTTTCCTCCTGACGGGCTCAGCCAATCTCATGACACTGCCGCGTGTGGCGGACTCGCTCGCCGGACGCATGGAGGTCGTCCGATTGCTACCCCTCGCGCAAAGCGAGATCAGAACTGCCGGCAGCAGCTTCCTGCGCGACGCCTTTCAAAACGAAGCTAAGGCCGGAGAACCAATCGTCGGAGATGACCTGATGGCTGCAGTTCTGGCAGGTGGATATCCCGAGGCATTAGGCCGGAAGTCCTTGAGCCGCAGACAGGACTGGTATGCGGATTATATCCAGGCGATCGTTCAACGCGACGTTCGCGATGTCGCGCAGATCGAGCAGATTGCTCAAATGCCGCGCCTGCTACGCATTCTGGCAGAGCATTCGGGACAACTGGTGAACTATTCCGGAATTGGCGCCGCCATCGGGATGAACCACATCACTACACAAAAATATGTCGGCATATTCGAGAGCTTATTCCTCGCTCGGACCGTGCAACCTTGGTTTTCCAACACGCTGAAACGCCTGACCAAGACGCCAAAGATACATTTTCTCGATTCTGGACTTCTTGCATCCCTTCGAGACCTCTCTCTCGACCGGCTGCGGGTAGAAAGAGGGCACTTTGGGCCGTTGTTGGAGACTTTTGTCTTTGCAGAGATCCTTAAACTCGCAAGCGGTGGGGAAGAACATTTCGAATTTTCCCATTTTCGCGACAAAGAGCAGAACGAAGTCGATATCGTTATTGAAGACAGAAGAGGACGAATTGTCGGTATAGAGATAAAGGCGGCAGCAACCGTTTCTGGCGCCGATTTTTCTGGATTGCGAATTCTGGCCGAGGCGTCCGGAGAAAGATTTGTTTCAGGCATTGTTTTGTATGATCATCAGAAGGTGATCCCCTTCGGGGAACGCCTGTACGCTGTGCCAATTTCTGCATTGTGGCGTTAACGTTTGGAAATTTCGGTTCAATTTCCAGATCCGTATATTCTTGAAAATTCGACCGTTTCCGATGAAAAATGGGACTTTGGTTTCCGCTTTTCCAAACCAAGAGATTGAACTGGCGCGGGTGATGTCATGTCTGGATGGCATGTGTTTCGGGCCTCGCAGTGCTTGCCGTCAATCATACGATGTACTTTGTGCGCAGGAGGTCGCTGGAGGCTAATCCAACCCTTCAATTAGCATGACGCGACGTACAGCGGGACGAGACATTATCTTGTCCATTAACCGTGCCCAAGCGTGCCAACGACCAGCCATTGAAAACCCGATGCGCTCTCCCCAAAGCCAGAACACGAGCAGATAGATATCGGCAAGGCTGTATCCTGATCGAACCGCCCAATCCCATTCATCTGAAAGGCGTTCCTCGATCCAGTCGAAATGTTCTTCAATCTTCCACCAGCCTTTGGTGACAACCTCGCGATAGGTGTTGGGATCGAGTACAAAGCGATCCGGGTGCCACACCTGCTCGAACGCCACCCCTGCGAGCTGAATGGATAACCAGCTCAGCCATTCCAGGCATTGCGCCTCTTCATACGGGTCATCAGGGATGAGTTTAGCCTCGGGATGGTTCCGGGCCAGGAAGAGGAGGATGGTTGAGGTTTCTGTCAAAAATCCCGGCTCAGCATTCCTTCTATCGGCGATCGCGAGACCATTGCGCCGGTTCGCATCGGGGACCACGTTCTGCAAGGTGATCTTATTGAGAATGTCAGCCGCATAGGGCGACCCAATTTCTTCCAATACGACGTGCGCCGCAAACAGCTCCGAGCCTTTGGCGTAGAAGAGATGATACATCTTCCGTGACCTTTGAATGCAAGATGACTCGCGCCGCTCCCGATGGCAGCCGGGTAACGCATGTTATGTTATGAAACCGGCGACGAAGAAGGTTAGGGCGATGGTGGCTATCGCTGAAATTGACAGGTCTGACATGCTCTTGAATTATCATTTGCCTACCCGCTGACAATGTGGATTTGCCGACGGTTGGCTTCGGCCAGATCGAAGGCTAATTGCCCGCCACCTTCATTGATGCGAGTCGACCTGACCGATCTTCGCCTCTTTCCACGCATGGAGATGCAGGAAGCATCACCCACGACGAGGGCTATCCATTTTCGATGTCAGCCACACGAGGTGGGCACAGAGTGAGCCAGCGAGCCCGACCTGGTAAAACCGCGTCGATGGCATTAATTCAATAAGCGATGGTCATTAGACACCGAGTTTCGTATTCTTATTATGGTCTCGTCTGCCAAAGAATTTTGAAAGATTAGGCTATTGTGAAATATACTACGAGATTATTTGCCGAATTTCTTGCGGTTACTTTCGCGGCAGGAATTGGGCTTGCGGTCGATACCACGGGCATATCTCTTATCCTGTTTCCTGAGATCGCTGCTTTAGCATATGATGTATTCACGCGCCCCCGCGGAAAATGGGCAAGCCAACCAATCAGATTAATAGCTACCCCTACGATCACCGCGATCCTAGGGGTAATAATTACCCGACACTTTGAATACAGCGCCCTTTCGGTAACGGTTGTCGCCCTCCTGAGCTTATTTGCTATTAACCTGCTCCGATCGAACATCGGCGCATCGATCTCAGCAGGTGTGCTTCCAATGACCCTCGGCGTGACGAGTTGGGGCTACCCCGCCGCCATTCTCGCGGGCCTTGTGGTACTCGCCATAGCGTTGACGCTGTGGAAGCACCTTGGTCCCCATCGTTACCTATCTGAGACAAGCAAGGAGAGCCGGATTATTGAGACGGCCGAAACTCCGCCTAAAGAGCGGTCTTGGATCTTCGCACTGACGGCGTTCGTCTTCGCGTTCGCAGCAGTGGCGCAGATAACGGGGTTGCGCTTCCTGCTGTTCCCTCCGCTGATCGTCGTAGCCTATGAACTATTTGGTCACCCGGACCTTCCTGGCTGGATGTCACGGCCGCTGTTGTTTCCTCTTGTATGTTTCCTGACCGCGTCCGTCGGCTTACTGTGTAGCACCGCCTTTCACACGGAATTTTTGGGCGTGACGGTTACCATGCTTTGCTCGATTGCTATCTTGCGGATGTTTAAAGTCCATATGCCGCCCGCCCTCGCCGTTGGTTTGATACCGTTCGTCATCGCCCATCCCACCATTTGGTATCCAATCTCAGTGTCCTTTGGCGCTGCCGCGCTTATCGCGTCCACCAAGGTGTACAGGTTTAGTACTCAACGGAAGGCAACATAGGCGACCCGGTACGACGTATCGAAACGCATCCTGCCTCGCGGCCTTCGGAATTCTTCCCGGTTTTTAGACAGTGGAAGGCGTGTCTCAGCCTTTGTTCTGAGAAGTCTTTGGCGATGGCTAGAGATTGCGCAGCGTGACGATCGAAATGACAGTTGAACCCTTGTCCTCGACAAGATGATGAAGGTGGCGTCGATCAGGGAGGGTTAATTGTTGGCTCTAACTGTATATGTCAGAGCTGATGAGTGCTGCGACCTGGTCAGCAGTTAGAGATGCGACACGGGCTCTGGCGATCAGCCCCCGATCCGCTCGGCTGGGCCGGGCTGAAAGGGCGGAGCGGGTGCGGGTGAGGCGCACCCCTTCGGCTTTAGCATTGAAAATTTGTCCGACCCTTCATTCCGCCACCTCCATCTGGGCCAGTGCCTTCTGCCTTTTGGCAACGACCTCCGCATCGTTCATGAGATCCGTCCGCTGTCCCGGATTCGACCTCGCGGCTGGTAGCCGTTTTTCACGCTGTTCGTCTTCACCACCGGCTCCGATCGCCTGAAACCTCGGCTGCTGCTTGCGCGACAGCTAGATGCCGACGTTCGACATCCAATGGCGCCACGGCTCGCCCGACACATGCAAACCGTCGCGTTCGGCAAGTATCTCCGACGCCAGGGTGGGGCCGTCGTTTGGATGCATGACGAAAAAATCAGTTGTCGCCCTGAGGTCGGTAGGCGACCGCTATCGGAATGGATGAAAGACGCTTGGCGCGCCGCGTTGGGAGTGCGGCGCTTCCTTCTGCGAGGACTCGCCCGAGCAGAACTATCGGCGACCCCGACGTGGTTACCGCCATCATAACGCGCGGCTATCGACTTCATGGCGTGACGTCATTTCCCATTTGCGACGCACAATCCCATGTTGATGAGGGTGAGCGGCGACCTTTCGCCGCCGCTGCGACACTCAAACAAGAATTCTCAATCAGGAGGCTACAAATGTCCGTCCAGAAGCCGGTCCTAACCCCGCCCCACGGCGGCGAGACGGTGACCTCGAGTGGGGGCTCGAGCATCGAGATCAAAGTGGAGAGCAGTCAGTCCGGGGGCGAATATGGTGCTGTCCTCTGGACGGTGCGAGCCGGGGAAGAGCCGCCACTGCACACCCACTCGCTCGAGGACGAGCTAGTCTATGTGGTGGAGGGCCAACTGATCGCGCGGGTCGGCGATGCCCGCGTCGAAGTAGGGCCGGGAGCTTACGCTGCTCTTCCGCGTGGAGTGCCGCATACGATCGAGGTGGTCGGCGACCAGGCGACCCTTTTGGCCAGCTTCGTACCAGGTGGGCTGGAGCGCTTCTTGGTGCCCCGGAAAGGCGAGCAGCCCGATCCGGCCGCTTTCGGCCTGACCTTCCCCTAGAACCAGAAACTGCGGCGCGCGCCGTTCATGGCTGCGCGCCCGCACAGGCGGCCCCGTGGCTGCGCGCCCGCACAGGCGGCCCCGTGGCGCCGAATACATATTTTACCTGGTGATCCCGGACTTCTACTTTCATATCGCGACGGCGCACGACATCCTCCGGCATCTCGGCGTCCCCATGGGCAAGCGGGACTACCTGAGGTGGCTCAATATGGAGAATCCGGGCGGATACTCTTGAGTGCCAGTGCCTATCGACAATGCCTGAGGAGGTTCCCCAAAGCACAGTCACAGCCCTCCGCCCGATGGCAATTTTATTGGCGTCAGATAAATGGGCTTTATCAAAGGAATCGGTAAATGAGTTCCTCACGCGACGTGATGACAACTTTCCTGGTGTTGTTCCAGTCCGATATCAATCGGGGACACATGTGCAACTACGACGATATAAAGGGCGAGCTTGAACGGCTTGGCAAGGAAGTGGTGGAGTTTCGAACCGACACCTGGTTCTTTGACTGTCATCTGAGTGCTAGCGAGATCAATAAACATTTGCGCCATAACCTGAGTGGCGCAGAGAGCTTGTTTGTTGCGGCACTCGGATTGGACGCCGCCTCTTTCGGTATCCTGCCCGAGAAGCTTGCTGCTGTCGTACACCATTCGACGGACGGCTAACCCACATGTACGAGTATGGGCGCCTCCAAAGCGGCTCTACGCGATCCAGTTCATTCCAAACAAAGAGCCCTACTGAACTCGGCCATTCCGATCGCCTCTGTCGTCGCAGATCGTCGCGTTGGGGCCACTCAAATGCTTGGCGGCGCCCGGCACGCAGACCGGCAGGAAGCTGTAGTGCACGGCGTCGCTAATCTCTACATAACGGGTGGTTGGCGCCGGCAACAGGCTCGCCATGTGGTGCGATTCCAGCGCCGCCGGCAAATCGCGCACGGGCGACCCGGCTGCTATCACCAGCATGGGATTTTCACGGCGGCCAGGCTTTTGACGTCGAAGCCCCGGGTGACAGCAGCATCGAGTGTCACGCCGGCCTTGATGCGCGCATCCTGCAGCGACTGCCGCAACGCTGCGCGTGACGTTTCATCCCTGCCAACACCGAGTGCAAGATAACCCCCGCAGGAAATAAGTTCCTTATGGTTGCGGCAGTCCTTCTCGAAGGCATCGGGATCGAAGCGGCCGCCTGCCAATTCCGCGACGGTCCAGCCCCCAAGCGAATGACCGATGGCCGCGATGCGGCTTGCGTCGATGGCCGAAGACCAGACGGGATCGGAGGTAAGCCTGTCAAGAAGCGCTGAGACATCGCGCGGACGCTCCCACAGGCGCGCACCGACAGATGGATTCATGTTGGACGATGTCGTACCGGGATGGTTGGCAGCGGCCACGATATAACCGTGGCGCACGAGGTCTACCGCCAGCCAATCCTGGTTCGTCCAGTTGCCGCCGTAGCCATGCGAGAGGATGATGAGCGGATGCAATCCGTGCGGGATGGCGGCGTCGGCGATGGCGGGCTGCAGGACGAAGCTGTCATCCTCGCCTTGCCGGACCGGTGTACCGGCGGCATCCGTGGGATACCAGACGGCAACGTCGAGCGTTCGGTCGTGGTCTTGTGACAATGTGAAATGACGAAATCCAACTGCTTCAGCGGCACGGGCAGGCAATGCCGTCAGCAAGATGAAAAATGCGATCTTGAGCATGGGAAGGTCTCCGTTAGCAGAAAAGGGTGTGTTCTGTGCTAACTGCGAGCTCTGCTACGACCTCGATCATGATCGAGGTCACTGAAATGCACTGGTCGTGGAAAATCCCGATGAAAACCGACAAAGTTGGGGTACAGACGTACGCACAAAGGCACGAAAGCCTGCGCCTCCACCAACAATCGACGTCATCGTGCGGGGCGAATTTAGTAATGCGACAGCTGGACCAGTTAGAGATGCGACAGTCTCGCCTCTCGATGGTCTATGGTGGCGCTTGCGGTGCACAGGGCGGCTACCGTTAGAAGAGTGATGGTGCGCGGATTGAACTCTGTCCTTGGTTTGGACGAAAGCTATCGCTACGGCTGTGCTCGGGAAATTGCACCTGGGGCAACCCGTCGACACCTAAGCATCGTGCCGCGGCGGGCGCTGCCTGCTAGTGCTCGCGGAGGAAAGGATTCAGCCTTACCCACTTGCCGCGTTCCCAACCTCCTCGGACATGGAGGCAGTCATCTGCCTCTGCTCGGCGTGATACAGAACTGATTGCCCTCGGGATCTTTCATCACCGTGTAACCGCCTTCGCGGCGCTCTATGCGGGCCCCAAGCAAAACGAGACGCTCGATCCATGCCGCAACGTCATCAACCGCAACGTCCAGATGGATGCGGTTGTTTGTGTAATCTCGTGAAGGCATGCGCTGAAAGCACAGGGACGGGCCCGGCCCATCCACCATCACAGTTGGATCCGTCTCCGGTGTAAAGCCCAGCGCAGCCAGCCGGGCGATCTCTGCGTCGTCATATGGGCGAATGGCGTAGTCGTCGAGAGCGGCCGACCAGAAGGCTGCAAGGCGGGACGGAGTGGTGGATTCGAAGACGATTTCGGTGATGGTCGGCATAGCATTCTCCATGATCCAATGGACGAAAGGCCCAAAGACCCGTTCCAAAGCATGACGGTGCCTCTAGGAACTTCGTGACCGAATGAAACGCGTCTAGTTCAGGGTACAGATCCCTGTAGGCAATGTCTCCCTGCGAGCTGGCAAAAACCTCTGAGATCGCGGCCTAAATTATTCAATAAAATCGGTGCCCGCTCGGCAAGGTGTATCCGCGTTTAACGATGCGCTGGTCAACGCCAACGTTGGGAGCAAGGATGACGACCTTCAGCCTGGCTGAGAAGATGAGCGGTTGGAGTCGTCATGTCCCGTTTGATCACGATCTCACGGAAGGGATTGCATCGTTTTGCACGCGACGAAGGCATATTTGCAGCAAATGGGGCAAGCCTCTGGCATTTTAGAGCGACGAGCACGGTGTCTTTCCTTCGACCCGTGCGTCGCAAAAAGATCGGACGAGCGGCCTGACGCAGCGGACGCGCGCTCTATGAACTCAATATCGATATCATCGGTGCCAACACCCCGCAGGTGTTCTCAACAGGGTGAAAAGAAGGTCGAGGTGCTGGAACTCGTCGTCGAGCTTGGGCCGGATCAATCTCAGGTGAAGGAGACCACCGATAGCCAATGTTAGGCCCTCTCCCTCTCCATTCTCACCTCGGCCTCGAGGCTCTCGAGGTCCCTATAGATGGAAGCCACTGCCAGCGGCCGCCCCGCGCTCATGTATTGTAGCATGCAGTCCTTCGCCTGGATGTCGCCATCAACGACGATCTCATCCCATCGTTCTGCGTGGCCGACGTAGTTGATGGGCACGTCATAATGCTGGCTCCAGAAGAAGGGCACAAACTCGAATTTCTCCTGGTACCCAATCATGTTGCGCGCTGCCACCTGCCCCAGGCGCAGCGCGACGGCCCAATGCTCGACGCGGATGTTGTGTCCCGTATGGGGATCTGGCCAGCGCGCAATGTCGCCCGCTGCATAAATTCCCGGTACGCTCGTTTCCAGATAGGCATTGACGACGACGCCTTTGTCGATGGCCAGGCCTGCCTGTTCGGCCAGGGCAAGGCGCGGCCTGACGCCTATGCCGGCGACAACAACATCGGCTTCGAGGACGTCTCCCCCCTTGAGCCTGACCTTGGTGCCTTCAATCGCGGTTACAGTCTCCTCAAGGTGGAAGACCACGCCATGCTCCTCGTGGAGCCGCCGGATGAAGTCGCCCATTGCCGGCCCTAGCACCCGTTGCATCGGGCACTTGTCCGGAGCAACGACATGAACGTCGATATTGCGCGTACGCAAAGAAGCGGCGACCTCAAGCCCGATAAAGCTCGCGCCGAGCACGACGGCGCGCCCGCCCTGCTCAACTGCGGCTATGATGGCACGGCTGTCATCGAGTGAGCGTAGCGTATGAACATTGGGCTGGTCAGCGCCCGGAATGGTTAGGCGCACCGGTTCCGCACCCGTTGCAAGGAGCAAACGATCGTAGGTAAACTTGCCGCCACTTGCCGTCGTCACCTCGCGCGCTGTCGCATCGATCGACATGACTTCCGTGTCAAGCCGAAGGTCGATATTCGCTTTTTCATAATATTTTGCCGACCGCAACGGCAGCCATGCCTCGGGGCCACTTCCCGCGAGGTAGTCTTTTGAAAGGTTCGGCCGATCGACCGGTGCGGCAGTGTCGGCGCTCAGCATGACCAGGCTGCCTTGATAGCCCCGCCGGCGAAGCATTTCCGCCGCTGCGAATCCCGCGGCCCCTCCTCCGACGATGACGATCCTGTCCGGCCCGCCCGAGGGAAGCGGTCGGGTGTCCTGCGCGTCCGTGCGCTTGTCCTGGACGAATAGAAGGCCATCGCGTTCCTCGACACGCCAGACAGATAGAGAACTCAAGGCGGGGGCGCGGATCGCCTCACCGCTTCGCAGGTCAAAACAGGCATGATGCCAAGGGCAGCGCACAGTTGTCCCTACAACCAACCCCTCGCTGAGCGGACCGTGATAGTGGCTGCACAGGGCATCAATCGCGAAGAGGTCGCCTCCCGCCCGCAACATCAGGACGTTCTTGTCACCGACATGGCCGAGCAGCTTGCCACCGTCAAGAGCGCTGGCGGGAACGCCCTTCGTCAGATCAGGGCCGCTTGGAGCCTGTTCTTCAGCCATAGGTTATCCTCCTCAAGTATGGAGCACCGCAGAGTGAACGCGGAGCAAAGACCGGATAGCGTCGTTGTTGTGGCACAATAGTACCATCCACCACGCGGGGCTAGGATCAACAGTGCCATCACCAGAGGGTTTGCAAGCTGGTAACCGTGGCCGGCGAGCAGCGGCAATTTGAAGCCCTTAGAGCATCGGGCAGGTTCCGACCTTCGTCGCTCGGAGAACGATTGTCCTCAGACTACTTCGGCTTGGTCGAGGGAGACCCGGGCAAGGCTTTTGTCCGAATTCATCTATAACCGAGGCGTCAAGGCACTGGAGACGGCCGTGACATTAGCGGCGCAGGACGACAGCTCGTTGGTCAAGTCCGAGGTCTTTGAAGCGTTGGCCGGATCGAGCGTCATCAACTTGTACGACGTCGCGATCCGAAGCTCCAGCGCCTGTGCCGGCCCCACCAGAACGCGTCCAAAACGCGAGCGAACAAGCGACGCGAATAACGGAAACGAACGGAATGGATTTCGTAGTTTCATTATGAAGTTCCCTTTTTTGAATTTTTGCCGTAGCCGGCACCGCTGCGGTGGAAGGGTTTCCACCACGTAGTCTTCACTAGAACGACGCCCGCGAAGGTCTGGTTTGGCGTTTTGTAGAGTATATTCTGTAGATGAATACGCTACAAAGCGCAATCACTCCGAGTATGAAAATTCGGAAAACCGCTGCGCGAAATCTGAGGATAGCGAGAAACAAGCGCAAGCTGACCCGAGAAGCTTGGGCTTCTAACAGGCGTCGATCGCTCCTACATCCCCGCGGTGGAATGCGAGAAGTACAACCCGTCGGTCGAGATGCTGGAGAAGCTCGCAACCGCGCTGGAACTCAAAGTGACGGATTTCTTCAAGACCGAAACGGACACACGAACAATCGACACCTTCGGACCGCAAGGCGGGCATTGGCTTCAGGGCGTGTTGCTCGTGAGCCATGCTAAGCACCTCGAAATGCCGTTGGCGTTCCGGACGCCGGCACCCGCTGCAGCCCGTTTCTGCGAAAGGACATCTGCACGTCGATCTTCAGCAGGTCGGCAATGACGGAACGGATTTGCGGCCAGGGATACTCATCGCTTGTGAGGGAGGGTTGCCACTTGGTGACAATGGCGTGGAGCTTCGCGGTCGCGCCAACGATCGATCCCGCCGGCGTATCCCACAAGGTTTCCGCCACCTCGTCTTCCGCGTTAAATGCACGCCGTTCTTCTTCGAGGGCCTCGCTGTATCCGACTTCTTCGTCGGCGGCCTTCCAGGCTTCGGGGGCCTCCAGCGGTGAGCCGACCATTGAAAAGAGCTTGGTTTCGAGCCCCTGCTGGCGCAAGCATGATTCGATCAACCGCTGCCGGGCAGAGCACCATTCGCCCCAGACCGTGAATGCGAGATCGTCATTGCAAACGTCCAGCGGAACGGTGAGCGAGGCTGCGAGCTCCGGATATGTGGGTAGAGACTGCGCCACCAAGGAATGGAAGTCTCTCCGGGTGACCGGAGGCAAAGTTCTGCTATTGTCGGAATCAGCCATGATCCGAGCTCCCGTAAGCTTGGTTTTGGTTAGGCTGGAGTCGGTGGTCGAAACACCGGTTTCAGCCGTTATGGGCGTTTTCATATCATATTGGCTCAAAGTCTTCAATGAGAAATCGAAAAAAATGAATGGAATAACCGGAGCTCAAATTAGGGCGGCAAGGGCGCTGCTTCGATGGACCGCAGAAGATCTCGCGAAGGCTGCAAGTATTGGTGTTACGACGATCCGGCGTTCAGAATCAGAAGACGGACAGCCGTCGATTACAGCGGCAAACCTAAAATTGATCAGGATAACCTTGGAGGAGGCCGGCATCGAATTCATCGCACGCAATGGCGGTGGCGTCGGCGTGCGATTCAAGAAGCCGGAATGACGAGCAGTGGCCTGTTTGCGATGGAGCAATGCCATCGGCACCAGCTATGCCGGGCTGGAGCCTGGCAGAGCTTGCAAAGGCGGCTAACGTCTCTCGTCAGAATATTGCTGATTTTGAACGTGGGGTACATATGCCCATTGGCAACAATCTCGCGAGGCATTGGGGCTTTTGAGGACAGCTGACGCCAATATCAATTTCCATCCCAATTTAGACGCGCCGTTGAACCACAGGTGGGAACTGGACGGTGTGCCGGGAGCCGAATCGCAACGATGGGCTCCGGGCTTATATCGCCGTCGCGAGGAATTTACGGATAGATCCCGATCCCCGCGCGGATCTCTTCTACAGTAGCCCGTCATGGCCGCCACTGACCTAACTGTCGAATACCATGTGCCCACTTCTTGGTAGCTCATGCTGCCGGAGGAAGGAAGCGACGCGCTCATGGATCTCCGCTAGGCACTGTAACGTTAACCGAGCATCGATCAAAATGTGGGATCTGGCGGCATGACCAGATCTGCACGTGATCCTCTCTATCGTCGTCACCGGTTTGCGCCGGAGGTGATTGCCCATGCCGTATGGCTAAGGATTCGCAATACGATGTCTTGTAGGACAGGAAATTCGGCGACCTGCCGCCAAAGTTGCCGCGGCGGGAATGCATGCTGCAGGTCGAGGCGGTGATTTTTGCGTCCGCGGAGCCGGTTAGCCGCGAAACGCTAGGGGGAGGCCCTGTCAGCAGTGAACGCCTAGGGCAGAAATGCGCCCGCATCGCGGCCGTCAGCTAGCTGATCCAAGAAGCGGCCGCTCGGCAGCGTTGGGAATACCAGTCTTGAGCTGTTGCCAAGACGAACAGTCATGTGACGTTCTCCTCATGGTCGCGCGGACTTTCCAAATTTGCCATCTGCGAAGTATCATTCGCAGGCGAATTGGGCGCGATGCTTAGATTCGCAACCGCGCAAGCGACAACACAGGAGTCGGCCGATGACGAGCATACGAATTTCGCAGGACGTCTGACATGGGCGCGACCTCAAGCCCGAGAGCCACTGGTGTGCGGCAATTCCTTGATCTTGAGCAGCAGCGCGATTGGATAGCGGGCAAGATCGACTTGCTGGACGCGAGCGACCGCTTAGAGTCCCTGCAACAGCGCTTCAAATATGTCGCTCGATTTGAAAAACTACTTAGTCGCCCGCAAGCGGGGGAAGTACTGGAGATTCTCGGGCTATACGGCCCAAACTGTATTCCGATGCTGCGCAAGACCGAGCGCTACTACTGGTCGGTTTCCTGTCTGCCGGCGACCTCGGACAAGCCGCTCGTACGCGTCAATGCGAGCTGGATGGAGCTTTTCACGCTCTATGCCCAAGGCGACGATATCCGCGCCAGATTCATCGTGCATCTTTCGGATTTCACAACAGATCGGTCAGCAACGCCGAGCCGGGTGGACGAACCCTTTCTCGAGCAAAGCGTCGCGATGCCAGAGGACGTCAGTTATTTCTTCCCCCGTGGTGCGGACATTTTCGGCATCAATGTGCGCGGCTCTATCTCGATCCGCAAATTCCTCCCGGCCGCCGCGTGGTGAGCGCCATTCGCACGTTCAACCTGACGCACATGAACCGAGGGCGGAACGCCTATCAGGCGAGCCATTGCTACAGCGTGGCGGATCACATGCAGGCAGATTGAAGGGTTTTTTAACGCATGCCATCCTGGCGAACTCAACGTCGCCGTCGCGGCTCCACTCCGCGAGGTCGAAAAAGACGGCTCCAACCTCGGCCGGTGCGGCCCCCACAGTGGTCATCGAGCCACCGGTCGCTGTTGATGCAAAGCGGACATGGCGCAGTGATAAAACGGGTCGCGGTTGCGCCAACAGCAGACGCAGGCGACCGGATTCTCACGATTTACAATTACTCTCGCCTTTGCGCACTTGCAAATTACGACATGTTCTCAGCCTATTGCGGCTGACGTGGTCCGTGCCGTGCGATCTGTAGCAATTGGATAGAGGCTGATATTCCTTCTATGCGGTGGAGTTGGGGTATTTCGGCAAGGAGCTACATCTTGGGTGGGGCCGCCGTCTCGGCCCAAAGGCTCTCAATTGGGAGCATTTCTTGCGCACGGCGGGGTGGCATGGCGAAAAGCGCTCGTTCGGACACCTCGCCTAAGTTGTCTTGACAATTCGACCCGCCGGCGAATCCTTTTGAACCCGTCCATCGTCTCCATCAAGGCCAGGGTGCACATTCATGCATCCGACGCCCGCCGATGTTTCGGCTCTGAAGCATGGAGAAAGGAAAAACATGTCCCAACGTATACTTGTGGTCGGAGCGACCGGCCGTCTTGGTCGCAATGTCGTGGACGCCCTGATTGAATTCGGCCATTCCGCGGCCTGCCTCGTTCGAAATGAGACCGGAGGAGGCAATCCAAACCGAAAGCTGCTTCTTGAGGGCTTCCGGCGGAATGGCGTGACAATCATTGACGGCGGACTTGAGGATGAAGCGGGACTCGAGCGGGCATGTGCCGGAGCAGACGTAGTTATTTCCTGCGTCGATCATCAGCCCGACCATCTCCAGCTTCAGGCCAATTTGGCAAGAGCGGCATCGCGCTCCGGCAGCGTCCGCCGAATCTTGCCGTCGCAATTCGGCGTCGACTCTCGGCTATATGGCGATGCGAGGGTCGATCATGGCGATGTCAAACGCCGGCTTCAGAAGATATTCACCGAGTGCGGGGTCCCGGCGACATTTGTTCATTGCAACGGTCTTGCGAGCGAGTGGGTCGGAAGCCTGGGTCAACTCGGCCTTCCTTGCCCTCCCGCACAAGAGGTCGAGGTCTATGGCGGGGGTAAGACAAAGTTCAGCATGACCGCGACGGAAGATGTCGCCCGATACGCCGTGCGAACGCTCACCGACGAGCAGACCTTGAACCGGCATGTTGTCATCGCGCCGTCCGATAACATTCTGACACAACGCGAACTGATCGATCTTTGGGAGAAGAAAGCCGACGTGACGCTCCGCAGGCGCTCCGTTTCGGCCGAGGCGCTGGACAACCGGATTGCCGCGCTCGCGCAGGATGCCGGGATGCGCGCCCAATTCGCAATGGCACAGCTCGTTCGCGCTGCCTGGATCGATGGCCTCGGCGACGGCCGGCGCCTCCCTGACACCGCCGAACTCAGCACCCTCTACCCTGAAATACGCTACATGCGGAGCAACGCTTATCTGGATCGCTATCTTCCGTAGGCACTGACGGCACAGGGAACCGCCGTTCTCCTCTCACTGCTACCCTGAAGCTAAGGAGCCGCGGGGGGCAGCCCTAAGGTGGTCCGCGCTAGCCATGGCCGTCTCTGGACACCCATTCGTCTTTCAAACGGCCGACAACACGTGATCCCGCGCCATCACTGATGGCGAACATCGATAATGCGATCAAGGATTGCCGAGGATGGGAAGAGTCGTTTCGACTGTAATGGTGTCGCTTGACGGGATCACCGAATCCGCTGGCGACTGGGGCATGCGCTTCTTCGACGAGGACGCGCATCCTATTGAGCTTTCGATCGAGGATATCAGTGTGAAAGAACATACCGAAACACCCAAGGTGCTTATAAGCGGTCGGGGGCTGCTGGAATCTCCTCGCGCTCTACGTCGAAGTTCGCATCCTCGACGTCTGGGACAATTGGTCTCTTGAAGGAAAAAACGCCTGGCGACAGGCAGTCCGGTAATGGTTTGCATCCCTTGGCGACGATACTGATGTCGTCGCCTTCGACGAAGTCGTGATTTTGGGTGATGGGCTGTTGGCCACAATTAGCTGTGTCGCGACCTACACGGCGACGTCGGCGGATTGGAAAGAACTGCGGTCTATGCAGAACAGGGCAAGCTGGGTTCTCGCAAGACGGAACGATAGCTGGGAGATTGTGCATCAGCATAGTTCCGCCCCGATCAAGGCGGCGGACATGACACCAACGCTTCAGCGTGTGTACGCGGCGTGAGACGTAGATTCACACCCTCGATTTGGAATTCGCAAAGCCGAGCGGGAGAAGGACATCCATCCCAAGGGGTCAGCCAGGAGCCTGAACACGCCTGGCCTGTCGGCTAGGCGCGCCAAACTGTCCCCCCGTTTCACTCAGGACAGTCTCGTAAAAAAAGTTGGGCCACGCGAATCCTTTTGGCTATCCGGTTCGTCTTCGTTGACAAGGAAGCCATTTGTCCGGATGTCCGGATTTGCGGGAGAAACAGGCATGGCGAGTGAACAGAGTGCAGGAAACAAGGCATATTGGAACGCTGCGGCTGAGCAGGAACCTCTCGCGCCCGAGGCAATGATCGAGCGGGTTGACATGACCTGGACGCCACTTTCGGCCGAGCCGGGAGGCGTCGACTATCTTGAGGTAGATGCGGGTGGCCGTCGCGCGATGTGGGTCTGCCCCAAGGGTGCCCGTGATGATCGCGTGATTCTCTATGCGCATGGCGGAGGTTTTGTCTCCGGTTCGATCTACACCCACCGCAAGATGGTGGGGCACCTTGCAAAAGCTGTTGGCTGCCGCGCCCTCCTTTTCGAATATCCGTACGCGCACGAACAGAAATATCCCGCGCAGTTGAACACGACCGTCGCCACCTACAGGTGGCTGGTGAATGAGGGCTTTGATCCGCGCTCGATCGCCGTCGCGGGCGACTCTGCTGGCGCGGTGCTGACAATCGGCCTGCTTCAAAAGGCGAGAGATAACAAACTGCCGCTTCCGGTTGCGGTCATGCTCATCTCCGGCTGGCTCGATATGGCACTTTCCGCGCCAAGCTTTGAGACAAATCGTCAGAAGGATCCGTTCTTTACGAAACAAACCGTAGGCTGGCTCGTATCGAACGTCTTTGGCGATGGCGACCCACGTGACGCCTATGCGAGCCCTCTTTATGCCGATCTCAAAGGTTTCCCACCCATCTACCTCCAAGCGGGAGCCGACGAGGCACTGGTCGACGAAAGTCGCATGTTTGCCGACAAAGCGAAACAGGCCGGCGTCGACGTCCGGATCGAAGTCTTCCCCGAAATGCTGCACAGCTTCCAGATGATGGCAGGCCGAGCTCCGGAAGCCGACGATGCGATCCGGCGCCTCGCCGAATGGGTGCGTCCAAAGCTGGGCATCCAAGACCTTGCAGAATGAGAGGTTTACCGATGAGAATGCTGAATTCAAATCGCTCCAGTTTGGTCAACGGCTCGGCTCGCCTTCCAAATCAGATTCAAGGTTGGCGCCACAGATGACGCAGTCGATCACCAATCACAACGAGAGTGGCAGTTCGATCGCAAAGACGCTTGAGGCGTTGCGCCCCAAGCTGCATCGGTATTGCGCCCGGATGGCCGGCTCGGCGATCGACGGCGAAGACATTGTGCAGGATGTGCTTCTCAAGGCCCTTGAAGGGCTACCAGGCAAGGAGATCGCCAGCATCGAGAGCTGGCTTTTTCGTGTTGCGCATAACGCGGCAATCGACTTCTTGCGTCGTCGTCGTCGTCAAAACGCTATGCAATCCGACGAGGATCTGGACATGATTGTTGATGAATCCTCCTCCGCGGTAGACCGGTCGATTGCCGCCACCGCTCTCAGATCTTTCATGCACCTCCCCGTTGGACAACGCGCGTGCACGATCTTGATGGATGTACTTGGTTATTCCTTGCAGGACATCGCCTGGATTACTGGCCTGAGCATCCCCGCGATTAAAGCCGCTCTGCACCGAGGTCGAAATCGCATACGGGGGCTTGCCAACGCGACCGATGACAAACCGTTGGTGCAACTCAGTCAGCGGGAGTTGAGCCGGCTCGCGAGCTACGTCGAGCATTTTAATGGTCGCAATTTTGATGCCGTGCGAGATATGTTGGCGGAGGATGTGCGACTAGACTTGGTTGCAAAAAAGAAAGTTGACGGCCGCCACGAAGTGTCTCGCTACTTCCACAACTATAGTGCCTCCCGCGATTGGCATATGTTTCCAGGACTGGTTGATGGTCGCGCGGCGCTCCTTGTGCGCAATCCGGACAAGGATATATCTCCGCCTTTCTACTTTGTTCTGCTCGAATGGTCCGACGGGAAGATTACTTCAATTCGAGATTTCCGACATGCCCAATATGTCGTGGAGTCGGCCGAGACGATTCGATTTGGCACGGTCAGTGAGTCATCATGATTGCTCTGTCTCAGATAGTTGCTCCATCTGATGCTAGCGTTCGGTCCAGTTGAAGCCTACAGCTTGGAACGGGAGCTGTTGCATTGGAAACGCTTGAAAGCTTCCAGTCCGTAACCGGCTCCATTGCCGACATAGAGGGTTCAATTACTAAACGACCGCTTCGCGCCTTATCCTCGCAGTTCCCGGGCAAAGGGAGTCGTCCCGAAAGCGGCCATCTATTCCAGATAAGGCGTTAGCACATCTTCGATCCATTTCATGAATGCGCGGACTCGGCGCGACAGATTGCTCCGATGTGCTACGACGAGGGATACGGCGATCGCTCGGCGACGAAAATCGGGGAGAATTTCCACCAGCGCTCCACTCTCTAAGTATTGGCCAATCCCCAAGAGTGGCGCCTGTATCAGGCCAAGGCCGGCGAGGGCAGCGGCATCGTAGGTCTGCGCGCTGTTGACGTGTAGCGCACCTGGCAACTGAAGCGTCGCGTAGCTGTCGCCATCCGGATATTCCCATCCATAGGGTCTTGCGCCCAGAATCGTCGAAAGATGAATTGTCCGATGTTCCTGGCGCTGGAGATCTCCCAGCGATCGAGGGATGCCATAGCGCGCCAGATAGGCGGGACTGGCAGCGTTGACCATACGCAACAGGCCCAGTGGGCGGGCAATCAGCGTCTCGTCCCTGATGGGACCAAGGCGTAGTACACAGTCGAACCCTTCTTGAACCAGATCAACTTGCCGATCCGTACTCGACATCTCCAACTCCAACTCGGGGTGAGCCGCCATGAAATCCGGCAAGGCCGGCACGATCGTTGTGCGCGCCACCTCGGTCGGAAGATCGACCCGCAAACGCCCGCGAAGTGCCACGCGATCGCCCGCGAACATCGAGTGCAGGTCATCGACTTCAGCAAGCAGATCGCGGGCACGGGCATGAAATGCGCGTCCGTCCTCCGTCAACTGCACGCTGCGCGTTGTCCGGTGCAGGAGCCTGACACCGACATCTTCTTCCAGCTTCCGGACCGCCGTTGAGGCCCTTCCCTTTTGAATGCCCAGGCTATCGGCTGCGTGAGTGAAGCTCCCCATTTCCGCTACCGTTATGAATATGAGGATGGGTTCGAGATTCTGCATTTTCGTGCCTCGGTATTGTTCTCAGCAGGAGGAACAGTGAGTTCGTTTCCTCCGCGTTTATCATATCCAAGAGACACAGTAAGTTCCGAATATTGGAATCCCCCATCGGAGAATGACAAATGTCCGAAACTATGAGCCGACATCAGGTGTCTCAAACTATGACCTTTCATCGCGCCCTGTGGGCCGGCCGGATAATGAGCGTGATTGTCGTTATCGCTCTCGTGGCAGACGGTACTGTTCAGCTTTTCGCGCCAGCACGGATTGCGAGCATGTTGCAGGAAACCGGGTTCGCGATGGGCCTGACCCATGTGGTGGGCCCGATCATACTGGCCTGCGCCATCCTTTACGCCATTCCGGCCACCACCGTCCTCGGTGCGATCCTGGTGACTGGCTTTCTGGGAGGTGCGATCTGCGCCCATGTGCGCATCGGTGAGTTGCGATCGCCGCCGGAACTTATTTCCCTGCTTCTGGGCGCGATGACATGGGGCGGCCTCTATCTGCGCGATCCCCGTATCCGGGCCATTTTGCCGCTCATCCAATGAACCAACAGGGGCATTATTGTGTCCCTAAAAATCAGGAGAAAACGCATGTTTTTAGTAATGGGAATTACCGGAAAAGTCGGTGGTGCAACGGCACAACATCTGTTGGCACAAGGCAAGAAAGTACGCGCGCTCGTCCGCAATCGCGAAAAGGCGGCTAATTGGGCGGACCAGGGCGTGGAATTGGTAGCCGGCGATTGGAATGACACGGCAGCCATCGAGCAGGCGCTCAAAGCCGTTGAAGGTGCGTTTGTCATGTTGCCTGCTGTATGGGCGCCCTCGCCTGACTACAAAGAAGCAAAGGGCGTGATTGCGAACTATGTTGCAGCGCTCACCAAGGCAGCGCCGCCGCGAGTGGTGGCGCTTTCGTCGATGGGTGCCAACAAGACCAGCGGGCTCGGGATGATCACGGCCTTGTCGCTTCTGGAGCAAGGTTTTCGCAATCTGGCATCTCCGGTCACCTTTGTGCGCGCAGGCGGTTTCTTCGAAAACTTCCTTTACGGTTTGCACGTCGCCCAAGGCGGAATGCTACCGGTCTACTACAATCCGACAAACCGGAAATCGACCATGGTCGCGACGAACGACATCGGCGCGGAGGTCGCAACCCTTTTGACCGGGCCAGCCTGGTCAGGACAGCGCGTCATCGAGCTTGGTTCGATGGTCAGCGCGGATGAAGTCGCGGCGCAATTGGGTGAAGTCCTGAAACTCGACGTGAAAGCCTTTGCAGTCCCGCGTGCAGGGTGGGCGGAAGCGTTCGAGCAGTTCGGCATCCCGAAGGGCCGCACCGGACCTGCCGAAGAAATGTTTGAGGCCGTGAATGCAGGATGGATGGCCCTCGGAGCCGAGGGTGCGGAGCACAAAGCGGCTACGACGTCTGCGCGCGATGTCTTCGCGGCAGCACAGAACGCCGCCAAGGCGTAAATCCGGAACAGGCTTGAGGGGGACTACCCGCATCTGCGTCGGACGCGTCGCGGGAAGCACTCAAAAGTTCAAGTCGACACGGGGCCCGTCTACTCCCGCCTAATCTTCTGAATCTCAGAATAGCGGACTTTTGGGTTAGGAAAAGTCCGCTATCCGTGTCTTTTCATTTCATAGCGGCCCGACGGCTGTCGGCTCCAAATCGGCCATCCATCCGGGCCGAGCCGTTGTCCGCTAATGGGGAATTGAGACGGAGGGCTTTGTAGCAACAGGGGCGTCGCCCCCCCCAATTCCGAAAACATCAGATCGATGCAAGGCTCGTTTCTGCTTCCGTCAGCAAAGACCTTAGCTCTTCGCCTCCCGCCATTAGTTCGATAACTTCACCTACAGACTTCTCGCCTTTCTTAAAGCTTGCGAGAACCTCACCACGCCGCAGAATTAGAAACGCGTCACCGACGGAATGGGCATGGTAGGCATTGTGGGTGATGAGAACGACGGCAATTCCCCGCGAGCGTACAGTGTGAATGAGTTTCAAGACGCTGGCGGATTCTCGAACACCAAGCGCCGCTGTAGGTTCGTCGAGAACGAGGAGACGTGCACCGAAATGAAGCGCACGGGCGATTGCCAGAGCCTGCCGTTCGCCTCCCGACATCGTCCCCACGAGCTGGCTACCGTCAGTGATACGATTGATGCCAAGTTCCCTCAGGCCTGCGATGGCGATCGCACTCGCCTTGTCGAGATCCAGGCGTCGGAAGGGTCCCCAACCTTTTGTTGGCTCCGCAGCCAGGATGAAGTTGCGGGCCACGCTCATGAGCGGAAGCGTGCCCACCTCTTGGTAGACAGTCGCGATACCGCGCTCGCGTGCATGGCGCGGCGATGTGAATTCTGTGACTTCACCATCGACCAGGATCTCACCGGTGGTCGGACGTTCGACCCCCGTGAGCATTTTGATGACCGTCGACTTGCCGGCACCGTTTTCTCCGAGGAGGCAGAAAACCTGACCCGGCAGAACCGCCATGGATAAATGACTGACAGCCTGGACACCTAGGAAAGATTTGGATGTGTCGCGCAGTTCAATGACCGGAGTTTGTTCATAGCTACTCATTCTCAACGCCCCATCGCAAAGCGGCGCAGACGATTGTTGGTCATCACTGCCATCAACAGCAGCGCTCCGATAAAGAGCTCCGTCAGGTCCGCGTTCCAGCCCAAGAAAAACACACCCATTGAAACAATCCCGTAGGTCATTGCGCCAAACGCGGTGCCGACGAGGGATCCGTACCCGCCGGTCAGCAGGACGCCACCAATCACACAGGCAGCAATGCCACTGAAGACATACTGCGCCCCAAGCGTGACGCTGCCGTTCTGGAACGTATAGGTCTGAAGCACGCCGACAAATGCAGCCCCCATCGCGCTCAGCACGAAGAGTATGATTTTCACCCGGTTTGTCGGGACGCCAGCCAAGCGAGCGGTGTCCACATTTCCGCCAGTCGCGTAGATCCAATTGCCGAACCGGGTGCGCTGCAACACCCATGTTGCCAACGAAGCAAGGATCACCCAATGCAGGAGAGAGATGTGAAATTCGTTCCACTTGTAGGCAAAGATGAAGCTCGCCAACCCGGTTGGGACGGCAGAAATACTGCTTGATCCCGTCAGGGCAATCGACACGCCAAGAATCGCGCCGGTGGTCATGAACATGGTGGAGAGGGTGACGATGAAAGAGGGCAATTTCGTTTTGACGACGATCATGCCGTTCATGAAGCCGACCAGAATGGCTATCGCGAAGGCGACGCCAACACCGACGAGGGGGCTTAGCCCATAATACCCGGTGCAGATCGCCACGATCATCGAGGCGGCACCGACCATCGCGCCGACGGAAAGATCAAACTCACCGGCAATCATCAACATGCCGACCGGAATTGCGACAATTCCCAGCTCCGACGCCGTATCGAGCCAGTAAGCCGTGCCAAGAACGCTGAGGAACCCGGACGAACCCGCCGCGATCGCGAAGAACAGAAACACGATTATAGCCGAAATGGCGCCCCCGATTTCCGGTCGAAGGATGATGCGCCGGAACGCAGCAGCGCTTCCCGTCGCCGTCGCCCGGCGCACGCTGACCGTTGGAAGTGCATTTGGCGGCTGTGCCTGTGAGATGGTTTCTTTCCCAATCACCAACTGATCTCCCTGACCATGAAACGCTGAAGGTGCTTTCGCGCATGCTCAGCTCCTCATGGAGCAAGCCACATGCGCGAGCACTGCTAATCGATCACTTGGAGCCGATCACATTCGGGTACGTGTCAAACACGGCGCTGATCTTGTCGACGTTGACCTTGTCGACGACGCTGGGACCTGTCGAAACGACGCCAACCGGCGCTAGTCCGAACTTCGCGTAGTGGTAGGCAAACAACACGCCGTAGTAGCCATCAAGATAGGGCTGTTCGTTGATGAGGAATAGCAACTTGCCGTCTTTGATCTGCTGGAGAGCCACCTTGGAGACTTCCATGGTGCCCACTCTGACTTTACCCGTCATCTGAGCAACGTCCACCGCATTGGTCGCCGCCGTACCGACGGCAGCGTTTTCCGTGAAGATGCCGTCTATACCCTGGTGCGATTGCATGAAGGCGCCAATGTCGCGGGCCACCTTGCCTTGGTCCGTCGAATCCGCAGTCGGCAATTCGAGATTGATGGATGCCACACCCAGCGTTTTCGCTTCTTCAGCTAAGCCTTTGCAGATTGCCTGAAGGTACGCATTACCAGGAACGTTGATGACGCAAAGAATCTTCTTGGAGCCAGCTTCCTGAAGCTTCTTTGCCGCGACCTTCCCGACATCGGGGCCCTTTTGGCCGACGAAGCCAAATGCGCCAACATTTTCCCAGCTGTCCTGTCCGGATTGGTTGACGTAAACCGGTATTCCTGCAGCAACGGCCTGTTTGATGAAGGGGTCGACAACGTTGGTGATGAAATCCCCGACCACGATCACGTCCGGATGCTGGGCGATGGCGGCTTGCATCGTGCGGGCAGACGATGCTTCGATGTCAGCTTCGTCAATCGGAATATAATTCAGATCGACGCCCAGGGCTTTCGAAGCGTCCTGCGCACCCTGATACAAAGGCGGAAAAAATGAGTCATTGAGCGGCCCCGAGACGAAGGCGACCTTGATCTTCTTTTCTTCCGCCGACGCAGGGTTGCTTGCAGCAAAACTCACCGCGCCAAGAAGCGCAAGTGAAATGCAGCCGAATTTGGTGAAAGTCGTCGAGCGTTTGAACATGATGTTTCCTCCCATGGAAATCCTCAGACCAGCAAGCCTCTGCTTGATGGCTTAATCCGACTGCATTTTGCCGAACTGTCCCGCAATCTCCCTGTTGTCGGGCTAGCTCGCATTTCCTATTTCATTTCTCAGACAACGTCAATCGAATGGACACTGTTGTCGGAGTTATGTAGAACACCGCACAACACGCGTTCAATTCGGAGCGATCCATGGCATTGCTGCTGGACAGAAGTACCCTAGGCCTGGCGGACAACATCATTTCGAGTGATCTGTCCCGTAGGATGACCGAAATTGACCGGGAGGTTGCTTCCCAGGAGGACGGCACATACGACTTGAGCAGTGCGCGCCGCTGGATCAACGAGTACGCCGACGCCGCCTCCAAAGGCGTGTCCCTCGATGTAAAGTCAGAAGATCGGATATTTTCTACTCCGACAAGAGACGTCAAAGTAAGGGTGTATAACCCCGAGGAAATCGGGCCGACCGTAATTTTCGCTCATGGTGGCGGCTGGGCGATTGGCGGCATCAGAAGCCATGATCATATTACGCGCTGGCTGGCTTCGGAACTTGGCGGTCGCGTCATGTCGATCGAATACAGCTTGGCGCCGGAGCATCCCTATCCAGCCGCGATCAATGAATGCCTAGCCGTGATTTCTATGGTGTTGACTGAAAGTCTTGGCTCGCCGGTCTTCATTGCCGGGGATTCGGCCGGGGCCAATATCGCGGCGATGGCAATCCTGCGGCTGCCCGTTCATGAGCGGCGCAGCATTGCCGGATTTATCTCGATTTACGGGGCCTATTCTCCCCAGATGAACCTTTCCTCCCATCGACTTTATGGAGATGGGCGGTTTGGACTGAGCGAAGCGCAGATGCGTTGGTTCTGGAACCTCTACGCTCCTCACATTCCCGTCGAGAACAGAAACGGCCTTCTCAGTCCGCTCGGAGCTGATCTATCGACGTTTCCTCCTACTTTGTGCATTGGCGCGGAATGCGATTTGCTTCTGGATGACACCCTGGCATTCTACGGAGAGTTGGCCAAGGCATGCACAGATGTGTCGCTGTCCCTTTGGTCCACACTCCCGCACGGATGCATGCATTTTGTCGGTGCTGTCGACAGCGTGACCAATGCGGCGAGGTCGATCGTTCAGTTTATCAAGAACCGTGAGACCAGTGCGGTCGCTCGCGAGGTCGTCAGTGAAAAGCCCCGGATGCAGACACTCCTTCTCGATGAACCGCCGAAGCGGTTCGGGATTGATCGAATTAATCTTAGTGACGTTCTTGTCGACGCCGATCCCCTGTTCGCCACCAGCCGGTCCAGACTGCATGGGACGCTAACCCACAGAATTGCCGCGGATATCATAACCGGCGCGCTGCCCCCTGACTCGCTGCTGCCCAATGAGGACAACGCCAGTGCATCTTTGGGGGTCTCCCGAAGTGCCTATCGAGAGGCGATCAGGACGCTGGCGGCGAAGGGATTGGTCTATGCACTTCCCAAGGTCGGTACTCGCATTTCCCCACGATCTGAGTGGCAAATACTGGACCCGGATATCCTGGCTTGGCATTTCGAACTCGGTGCGAGTGACGAGTTTATTCATAATCTGTTCGAACTGCGGAAGATCGTTGAGCCCAGCGCGGCCGCCCTGCTTGCGAGGCGGAGAACCGACCAACAATTGTCAGAACTCGCTGACTCCCTTGCCAGAATGGCTGGTATAAATCCGCGCACAGGAGGTTGGCTCAACGCCATCATCGAGTTTCATAAAAATATTCTCCTTAACTGCGGAAACGAGGCGGTGGCATCGTTATGGCCAGCGATCCAGACGACGCTACGCTGGTCCGTGAAGCTACAGGTGATGCTTCCAACGCTAACGCATGATCATGATCCTGTTGGCGACCACGCAAAAGTATTTGAAAAAATTGCGTCTCAGAATGCTGAAGGTGCCCTTGAAGAAATGGCCATGCTGGTAGACAGCTCACTCGCAGACACGATAACCAACATCCGTCGAATCAATGCTTCGAGAGTTGCCAGTTAATTGCCGCAACTGCGCCCGAGCCCAGAGCCAGAAGGCGACCGGCCCGTTCGACGACAATGCAATGAGCGGCAGGCTTCCCCAGTACCATTCCGACGGGAAGCCTGGCGCCTCGATGATTGCAGAGGCAGCACCTGCACCGGCGAGCGCGGCGCCGATACGTGTCACGCTGGTCGCACTAGGATCACGCAACCGAACGGCGGCAAACATCAGTAGCAATCCCGCTGCTGCGCCGCGACAACCGTTATCGAGAGCGATGAGACCCGCGCTATTCACTCTTGGAAAGCCTCCTCTGCACGCAGGTCAAGAGCGACCGATCATCGGAACAGTCCTTGGCGCTGCAATGCTTACTATGCGCGGCTTGCCAGCGGAAGACCGCTGCGACAACGAAACCGCTTTCAGGCGATCAACGGCAAATCGCTCGACGAGCATGGTCTTACCATTGGCGTAAGGTCCGACAATCATCAGGCGTTGCGTGCGAAATCCCGGAGGACGAAATTTCTAATTGAAAGCGACATCCGGGCACCCTGGATCAATGATCAGGTCTGCACTTTGATACGCACGTCGCTCGGCTCAACATCAGACCAAGTGTCGATGTTATCGGTGATGGACGGAAGCCGACGCCCTTGTAACTACAGTCGCAATCAAAATGCTTTTTGCTGAAACCGCCAGGAAACATACGACGCCTAGTCCTTGAGATCAGACGCCGTCAAATCCCAGCCAGTCTGGATAGACGGCATCCATCGGGAAAGGACCCTCTGGTATGAAGATCATCTTTGCAGCAACGCCAATCGGCGGTCACGTCAATCCGCTACTCGGCACGATGCAGTTCCTGACTCAATCCGGGCACGACGTGGTTGGTTACACAGGATCAACGTTGCGCGACTCCGTGGAGCGTACCGGTGCAACGTTCCGGCCGCTTCCTTGGGACGTCGATTTCGATTTGCGTGATATCGACAAGGGTTTTCCGGACCGGGCCTCATATGCGCCGGGCATCGAACGTATGTTCTATGATTTCAAAACGTTCTTTCTTGGCACAATGGAAAGCCAATATGTCGGTCTCGAACAGCTCGTTGACGACTTCGATGCCGACATGGTCGTTTATGAACACCTCTTTTACGGAGCGGTCCCGCTGCTGCTGAAAGAGCGAAGTGCCCGGCCAGCGATGATCGGTTGGGGCATAACATACTTGAACACGCCGCGTCAGGATGGCGCCCCGCATGGACCGGCACTGCCATTCGCAACAGACGAAGTAACGCGCAAGATTTACGCTGATGACGCCTTTCCAGGGGCCACAGCTGCCTTGGCCCCTATTCAAGAGCTCTACGACACCTTCTTGCGTGGACTTGGATTCCAGAACCACGCGTCTCACTTCGGGAACTCGACTACGCTTCTCGCTGACGCATTTTGCCAAACCACGGTGCCCTCGTTCGAGTATCCACAGGATCAAGACAGCTCCATCACCTTCGTCGGAGCTGCGCCCCAGATGCGTTCTACAACGCCGCTCCCTTATTGGGCTGACGAACTTGAAAACTTCAGCCGTGTGGTACTCGTTACTCAGGGAACGGTCGCCAATGAAGATTTCGGGGCCCTTGTCGCACCCAGTCTGACGGCGCTCGCCGGAGAGCCGGACACGCTTGTGCTCGTGACGACGGGCGGCCGCGCGGTCACCGATTTTCCCGTGGATCTTCCGGCCAACGCCCGTATCGCCGCATATCTGCCGTTCGACTGGCTGCTCCCAAAAATCAATCTGCTGATTACGAACGGTGGCTACGGGACGGTCAACCAGGCCCTTGCCGTAGGCGTTCCGATCATCGTGGCAGGCGCCACAGAGGACAAGCCAGAGGTTGCGGCAAGAATTGCGTGGGCTGGGGTCGGGATCGATCTTAAGACTGCTACCCCGACCGCGGAAGCCATCAGGGATGCCGTCACGCAGATCTTCGAAAACCAGGAGTTCGCCAAATGCAGCGCCGGTATTGCTTCTGAGTTTCAAAACTACGATAGCCCGGCAATTTTCATGCAGACGTTAGATCGTGTCGCGGAAAGCCGAGTGGATTCTGAGTCCGTTTGATTCCCGCCTTCCGAATTTAACATCGAGTTTAAGGAATTCTCATGCACGCTACCGATCTCGCTCCTGTCGAAAATACCATAGAGACCGCGTTCGACGTCAGGAGCCCGGTGACCGGTCCGTGTGTGGCGAAATGGGGAGAGTAATGACGATCGCAACGGACATTGTAGACGCCGTTGTCATCGGTGCTGGTTGGGCGGGGCTGGGCGTCAGTCATGCGCTGGCGCAGCGCGGCTTGCGTCATAGAGGGTTGGAGCGAGGTCGCATCGGTGAGACCTGGCGAACCCAGCGCTGGGACTCCTTTCGGCTGAACACACCTAATATCCAAACGGTGATGCCCGGAGATACCTATCTTGGTCCAGTCAGGTATATCCACAAAATTTCCGTGAATCTAGAATTCGAAGTCCTGGGGTTTGATATCTCGCGCGCCATGCATGACGCGGAGAACCACAATCCTGTCAGGATAAGATCGGTAATAAATGCATCGCTGCCAATAAGGGTAAGCGCGCAAACCTTCCGAAATATGGTCGCGCGGAGAGCCCGTGAAATCCACTTCCGCGATCCAGGATATTTTTGCGGTCAGATCAGCAAGGAACTCCAGCGCATAGTGCGGGCTGCTCTCGGCGATGTAGCGTCGGATGCCTCGCAAGTCGGCGAGAGCAAGCGGAGCGATAACAAGTGCTTTCGTGCTAATCGTCTCAGCCTTCGTCCATCACGTCATTGAACAACTCCCTACCATTGGCGTACCGCTTGCCAAGACCAGCATCGATTTCAGCATCTGCCGCCTGAATGTCGTTACGAAGCGAACGCATCTTGATTTCGTAGTCGGCCAGCATGCGGATACCGGCACGCACAGCTTCGGTTTCCGTACCGAAGCGCCCATTTTTCACGAGGTCGGATAGGATGCCATCATAGTTGTCACCCAACGAAAATGTCTTAGCTCTCGCCATGTCAACGCTCCTTGTTAGGAGGCAATTTACATCAAAAAGCAATACTTTTACAATACTTTTACAATACTTTTACCCGTGAGGTCTTGCCTCAGACACCGGGCGATCAAAAGCCGCCAGACGGATGTAATCTCCGCTGTCGTTTGCGATCATGAAGCGGTCGGAACGACATGTTTTCCTCCGTTGAGCAAAAAAGATGACGTTGATCCCTGGCCAGACCGGATGACCAGTCCGGGCGGGTTGCAAAACCTCGTTCGAGCGTTTTGCGCAAAATGACCTGGTTTTGCGATTTTTCGATTTCAAGAGGGCGAAACGAAAAAAATAGCAGTCATGTTATGTGGATGCTACAATACGGAAAAAGAACGATAAATCGACATACTGCGTTGAGAAAACTGTCGATGGCCGCAAAAATTTGCCCCACCATCCGACTGTCACCAAACGTAGATGAAGCATGCGATTTTCATCCGATCTGGAGTGTCACCCTAGCCGAAACTGCGCTGCGGGCCGTTACGAAGCCTACGTTCGGCGTGCGGCGGATGCCCGAAGAGCGCTTTGTATGCGCGGCTAAACGCGGCCTCGGATTCATAGCCAATGTTCAGACCAATTTGGCCCACCCTCATATCGCCCCTGACCAATAAATCTCGCGCCAGCGCCAGGCGCCATTCATTGTGGTAGCGTAGCGGCGATCGGCCCACCAGCCTCGTAAATCGGTCGCAAAAACTAGATTTGGACATTCCGGCGATCTCGGCGAGGTCCTTGATACGCCATCGCTGGGAAGGCCTTTCGTGAATGGCCTTCACTGCCCGAGCGACACGCGTATCGACCAGCCCCCCGAGCCATCCTGCGGTTTGGCCTTGCTGAACCCAAGTGCGAAGTGTCCGGATCACCACCAGGTCGATCAGGCGCGAGATCATCAAGGCTGCACCAGGTTGGAGATCGTCGGCCTCGATCATCAGGAATTGGATAATTCCCTCAATCCATCCGGCTGCCTCTGAGCGCCGGATGTAAATCCAGGGAGGCAACCCAAGGAGCATGCCGCGGAGGCTATCTGGATCAAACCAGAAATGACAGGCGACAAAGGCGGCAGGCGCGTTGTCTGGCACCAAGCGTAGATCCGCCGGACCGTGCGGTAAAAGAAGCAAGCCCCCGGTCTCCAGGACCAGCGGAGTTCCTTGGTCGCCCTCAAGAGCTAGTGCGCCCTGCGTCACGATCACAACCTGAGCCGTTCCCGCATCCAGTTCCGCCGCCTGACGGACTTGTAGCGTGCGAGAATAAAGCTTGTCGCCGGTCAGGCGAATTTGGGCAAGCACGTGGGACAACAGATCCGTCGACAGGGCCTCACGTACGTTCGTGTCCGGATAAATGGTCAAGTTTTCAGGAAGGTCTATCATGGTTCATTTCACCGCTTTCCACTACATCATTGGTGCAATGGAGGTCGTATATCATTCAATATACAGCATCTTCCAGAGACAACCCGAACACCCTAGCGATCGTAGGCTTAATTGGCGATTTTGCCGATTTTCCGGCGTAGCCGCATCATCAAAGAGGTCCTCCCAATGAAACTTTCCAACGCTGCCACAGCCTTGGCCGCCACTCTGGCGATGGCCAGTCCCGTCGTTGCGAACGCGGCAACGGCCCACAACATAGTACTCGTCCACGGGGCTTTTGCGGGACCCTCAAGCTGGAACAAGGTTGCCGCCATCCTACGCAAGAAAGGCTTCAGGGTTTCCGAGGTCGCCATCCCACTCACCTCGCTGGACGCTGACGTTGCCGCGACGAACAAGGTGCTAGCGGCGCAGAAGGGGCCGACAGTTCTGGTCGGGCACTCCTGGGGAGGTGTGGTGATCGGCGAAGCCGGAGATAGTCCTAAGGTGAAGGCGCTGGTTTATGTCGCTGCCTTTGCGCCCGACAAGGGCGAGAGCGTCCAGGCACTATCGAGCAACGGCCCGCCTACGGAGGGGCTGAAGGCGGTGCGCCCAGACGCCAAGGGCTTCCTGTCGATTGATCCGCAGGCATTCCCCCGTGTATTTGTCGGCGACGTCCCAGCCGCTGAAGGCGCCGCGCTGGCCAAGGTACAGATGCCGATCAGCGCCGCGGCGTTTGGTGCCAAGGCCAGCATCGCCGCCTGGCACGACAAGCCCACCTACTATGCAATCTCCGGCAATGACATGATGTTGCCGGCTCAGGCTGAGGGGTTCTTTGCTCAGCGCATGAAGGCCAAGACCGTGACGATCTCGTCGAGCCATGCTTCACCGGTTTCGCACCCAAAAGAGGTGGCAGCGCTCATCGAAGAGGCCGCAAAGGGGAACTGATTTCCGCATACACGGGCAATGAGCTTTAGGAAGATCATTCCAATCGGCCCATTGCCCGGAAATCATGACAGCTTTGTCCCGCGAAACTAGACTTTCACGCTGTCTTACGCCTCGGAACATCCGATCCAAAATCGCGATGCGATCGTCTTTACCGCTACTGCTAAACAGACGGTTTTCTCGAGCATCTGGAGAATGACATGACCGAAATCAACGCTGCGGCGATCCGCGACAGCGTCGCGCTGGAATCAGCGCCCACCCGGTATGTCGAAGGCAACGGCATTCGCTTCGCCTATCGTCGCCTCGGCCCATCGACCGGAACTCCGCTGGTCTTTCTGCAACACTTCTCGGGCAATATTGACGCCTGGGATCCCGCCGTCGTGAATGCTCTTGCCAGCGATCGCCCGGTGATCGTTTTCGACAATGCTGGCGTCGGTTGTTCCACTGGCCAAACGCCTGACAATGTTGCGGCGATGGCCCGCGACGCGGTTACCTTGATCGATGCACTCGGCCTTTCCGAAGTTGATCTGCTGGGCTTTTCCCTTGGCGGCTGCGTTGCTCAGCAGATCGCCGCCGACCAGAAGCCCCTCGTCCGCAAGCTTGTTCTCGCCGGCACCGCGCCGCACGGCGGGGAGGAACACCTCTTATCCGTTCTACAGGAAGCCTTTTCCAAACAAGCGCCGGACGTGCGGCTGCCTTTGTTCTTCACGCAGTCAACCGCCAGCCAAGCAGCCGGTAAGGCTTTTCTGGATCGGGTTTACGCGCGGAAGGAAGATCGGGACGTCGAGAGCGACAATAGCGTGACTGATCCGCAGGCCATGGCGCTGATCAGCTGGTGCGCCACCCCTGATCCCGAGCACGTACTGTTGCGTGCCATTCGGCAGCCTACTCTTGTGGTCTGCGGCAGCAACGACACCATGCTGCCTGCTGACAATGCCTATACGATGTTCAAAGCCATGAGCAACGCGCACTTGATACTCTATCCCGACTCCGGCCACGGCGCTTTTTTTCAGCACCATCAGGCTTTTGTCAGCCACGTCCGCACCTTCCTCGACGGTTAAATGAGAACGCAATCGGCCCGGTCCATACATGAACGACCGAGCGAGCGGTCTCGCCCGAGTAGATATTCTATCTTTTGCCGTGTGCTGGAGTAAAAAATGAACGAAACAATAAATGAGCGTCTTGATGCGGAATTCGCACGCGAGGTCGAAGAAAACCAACTTCAACTTCGCGGCGCTCTTCGAGCCACTTACGATTTCATCGTCTGCGGTTCTGGATCGTCTGGTTCTGTCGTCGCGCGGCGATTGGCCGAAAATTCAGACGTCTCGGTGCTGCTGATCGAGGCTGGCGGAAGTGACAGCGCCGCCGAGGTACAGATAGCGGCGGCGTGGCCGCTTAATCTGGGGAGTGCGCGCGATTGGGCTTTCAATGCATTGCCCAATCCGTATCTCAACGGGCGGTCGCTCCCGATGAGTATGGGCAAGGTGCTGGGTGGAGGATCAAGCATCAACGTTATGCTTTGGGTCCGCGGCCACAAGAGCGACTGGGATTATTTTGCCGCCAAGGCAGGCGATCCTGCCTGGAGCTATGAATCCGTTCTGGGCATTTACCGCGAGATCGAGAACTGGCAGGGCGCACCCGATCCGGCCCGCCGCGGGCAGGATGGCCTCTTGTACGTAACGCCCCCGCTTGATCCACACCCCGTGGCGGCTGCGATGCTCGATGCGGCCAGCGAGCTCGATATTCCCGTCTTCGACGATTTGAACGGCGCCATGATGGAAGGCTCCGGGGGCGCTTCCTACTTCAACTTGCGAATTCGCGATGGCAAACGGCAATCGATCTTCCGATCCTACACTTTTCCGCTGATGAACCAGCCGAATCTCACGGTACTGACGGGAACTTTGGTCACCCGCGTAATCATCGACCGAGGAGCAGCGGTTGGCGTGGAGTGTATCAGCGACGGTCGGACTCAACGCTTCCTCGCCTCGCAGGAGGTGATCCTGTCCCTGGGTGCGATCCAGACTCCCAAGGTACTGATGCAGTCAGGTATCGGCGACGCCAAAGTGCTGACATCTCTCGGCATTCCGGTGGTCCAAGATCTTCCTGGAGTAGGCGCCAATTTCCAGGACCACGTCATGGTCTCAAGTTGCATTTGGGAATATCCAGACCCGTTACCCCCTCACGATAATGGTGGCGAAGCAACTATCTTCGCCAGGAGCACGTCGGAATTGGACAGTCCGGATATCCAATTGCTACAAATCCAATTCCCGGTCGCCACGCCCGAACTCGCGGCGCGTTACCCTGTGCAAGCCGGCTCATGGGGAATATTTCCAGCCCTGCTACGCCCGCATAGCGTTGGCCGCCTGCGCCTCACAGGTGCCAAGCCGGAAGATCCAATCCTGATCGACTCGCAGATCCTGTCCGATCCGGCAGACCTGATCGCATTGCGGCGATGCGTGGAGCTTGCTCGCGAGGTTGGCAACTCCCAGGCTCTTAAGAGTTTTGTGAAGCGGGAGGTCATGCCGCACACACGCTCCTCTGCCGACATCGATAATTTCATCCGCGACGGCGTGACGACCGTTTGGCATCAGAGCTGCACTGCCAAGATGGGGCAGGACGATATGTCTGTCGTGGATGGCCGCCTTAAGGTTTACGGCGTAGACAGGCTCCGTATCGCAGATGCTTCCGTGATGCCGCGGGTTCCCTTGGCCAACACCATGGCTCCCAGCGTCATCATCGGCGAGCAGGCAAGCAGGGCAATCGTGCGCGAGCGGCGTCTATAGCCATCCTGCATTGAAGCGTAAGCTTAGACGTAATACAGATCGACCTTGTAACCTGCCGCCTTTGCATCGCGCATGAGACGGAGCGACTGTTGGCTGCTTAGCGTCGTCTCGAAGACAAAGGCTTCGAGTTTCGCGATCTTTTCTGCAATAAGCCGGAGGGCAAGCTCGGCCGCCTGTCGTTCGCGGCTCTTGCCATCGCTCGTTTCGGGCAAGCTCCGGCCGATCTCGTCTGCGTTGATGAACTCGCCTTCGAGCTTCAGCTTTCCGAAAGCCGAAGACTTCCCCGATCCATTCGGCCCGGCCAGAATGGTGCACACTGGTTCCGGCATGGATGGCTTATCGCTTCATAGCCACAGGTTGGCGGATGTCTTCGGGATGTTCTTCATCTACGTCCGCTGGCTTGTCGCGGATTGCCCAGCTCGGCTTCAGGCCAAGCTTAGGGCCAGCTTCCTCGGCATCCACCAAGCGGCATCAGCCGGGCGATCCAGTCGGCGCTGTCGACGATCAGGTAGAAGGGGTCAAGCCTCATGCGACACCTCCTGTCCGATAACCGGCGTCGAAGGCACTGCCATATCGCTGTCGGCTGCAAGTGCGACAACATCTTGGTTTGCATGCATCCGAGCTTAAGTTCTCGCCCATGTTTAAATCGGTTCAAAAAACTAAAATCGATTTAATAATGTTTAAATTTCTCGAAGTCGATTGAATTTTCTTCAGGCCGTAGTTTACATCGCGCTTCCACTCTGGTGGTAAGACATGCCCCGCTCGGGAGCCCATAACAGGTCGATCGAAATCGGCGCATCCAGAGGAAGTCAACGTCTGGGAGCTCGTAAAGCTCTAGCGCCAGCTTCAGTCTACGCAAGTACGAATGTCACAAGGAGAGAGACATGGTCGACGCTAAGCAGATGTCGCAGATGGCCGAGAAGAAGGGCTTTATCGCCGCCCTCGATCAGAGCGGTGGTTCCACTCCAGGCGCCTTGCGTCTCTACGGGATCGCGGATTCGGATTATAGCGGCGACGAGGCGATGTTCAGACTGATGCACGAGATGCGCGTGCGCATCATGACAGCGCCCAGTTTTTCTGGCGACAAGGTCATCGCCGCCATCCTGTTCGAGAAGACCATGGATGGCGAGGCCGAGGGCAAGCCGGTCCCTTCCTATCTGTGGGAGGATCGCGGTGTGGTGCCTTTCCTCAAAGTCGATAAGGGGCTGGCCGCCGAGGAGAATGGTGTGCAGTTGATGAAGCCGATGTCCGATCTCGATGCCTTGCTCGCCCGCGCGGTCGGAAAGGGCATCTTCGGCACCAAGATGCGCTCGGTGATCGCCAATGCGGACAGGACCGGCATCGCCGCCATCGTGAAGCAGCAGTTCGAAGTCGGTCGACAGATCCTCGGCCACGGGCTCATCCCGATCATCGAGCCGGAAGTCTCGATCAAGAGCCCGACCAAGCAAGAGGCGGAGGCCATCCTGCGCGACGCGATCGCCAAAGAGCTCGACGCCCTGCCGTCGGGCACGCAGGTCATGCTGAAGCTCTCCATCCCGACCGTGGCCGATTTTTACGCTCCCCTCATCGCCCACAAGGCGGTCACCCGCGTCGTGGCCCTGTCGGGCGGCTACAGCCGCGTCGACGCCTGCGAGAAGCTCAGCCATAACCACGGCATGATCGCCAGTTTCTCGCGCGCCTTGACGGAGGATCTGCGCGTCACGATGAGCGACGGAGAATTCGACGCGAGCCTCGGCACGACCATCGATCAGATCCATGACGCGAGCGTCACAAAGGTCTGAGCACGAAATACCTTGGCAGCGCGACGGAAGCTCGTCGCTGCCGCCGAGGCGAAGCTTTCCTTCACCAACGCAGGGCGCGTCGAAGCAGCTCGACGGGTCGCTCCAGGCAGAGAAGTCAAAATTCCTCGAACAGCTATCGGGCACGGAGGCATGTTGATCGTTGCGATCGCGCTTGCCGGCTAGTCTCAGCGAAGCAAGCGCCAGCAAAGGCCGCCGATGTCCAGTCCTGAGGATTTTAAAAGACCAGCGATATCCTCGAATATCAAGCGAGCAGCGCAAGAGCGCTCGCGTCCGATCGTATCCGAGCTCCGGCCCTCAGCGGTGTTCCGACATCCTGAAGGGTGTGGCCTCAGATAACGGACGTGCGATTGTTAGGCTGACATCCATAGTGCAGGGTTGGCGGTTCGTATCCGTTCAAGGCAGCCAGCACCGATTGCGGGTCGCGGCAAGCGTTTCCTCCGTTACCCTCAGCAAAATGGGACTACGAAGTTCACACGATACGTGCTGAGGACGAAAAGCGGCAGTTCGCCATGTGCGAGCTTGATGCCTGTCTTGGCCGCACGGTCTAATCCGTCTCGCGGGTCGCCGCGCTATTTTTTTAATCTATCCTGGAAGAGTTGCTCGATCTTCCGTCGAGCTTTGTGCCGAACATTTATGCAGTCCTTATGCTTGGACGTATAAATTCAGCACCGCCTTGATATGCGCCTGAGTATACCGACCGGACCGAAATATCCGCGTCGAAAGGAGCGATCTATGCACCCCAATGGGACAATTGATTTCCGGGCTTGTCGGCAGGAGACGTAACGCCATGACACTCTTGGCTGGTCTGCTTTCAGCAGCACTGTTCCTCTACTTGTTTTATGCCCTGGTGAAGCCGGAGCAGTTCTGAGGAACTGCTCCGCAAGGGCTTAATCTCTCAAAATCGGTGAACCTTATGAACGATGTCATCTTCGTCGTGGTCACGCTTTTCTTCTTCGCAGCCTCCGCAGGGTTCATCATCGCCCTGGACGGCATCTGAAGAGGGGACGTCCATATGTACGCCAACCTCACGCAATTCGCGCTCGTCCTCATCATCATGACCGTACTCGTCGTGGTCATGGGCAAATGGCTGACGCGCGTCTTCACAAGTCCTCATCATGGTGCGCCGGAACGCTGGACCTATGCCATTCTCGGCGTCAATCCGTCGGAAGGCATGTCCTGGCGGCGTTACGGCATGGTGCTGCTGCTCAGCAATGCCGCAATGATGCTGCTAGGTTATCTGTTGTTGCGCTTGCAAGGATCTCTACCCTTCGATTCATTGGCACGCGCCTCGCAGGGACCTGACCTCGCATTCAACACCGCTGCATCGTTCATCACCAACACCAACTGGCAATCCTATTCCGGCGAAACCAGTCTCTCCAACTTTTCACAAATGGCGGTCATTACCTTCCTGATGACGGTGAGCGCGGCAACAGGCGTGGCAGCTGCCGGTGGCTTCATTCGCGGACTGAGCCGGAAGAGCGCCGCCGATATCGGCAATTATTGGGTAGACTTCACCCGCGTCACCTATCGCCTGCTGCTGCCGCTCTGCTTTGTCATGGCCCTCGTCTATGTCTGGCAGGGCATGCCGCAGACGCTGGCGAGCGATGCCGTAGCAACGACCCTTGAAGGCGCCAAACAGCAGCTTCTCATGGGCCCGGTTGCCAGCCTGGAATCGATCAAGCACATCGGCACCAACGGCGGCGGCTTCTTCGGCATGAATGCCGCTCACCCTTATGAGAACCCGACTCCTCTTACCAATACGCTGCATATGCTGAGCATGCTGCTCATCCCGGCAGCGCTGACCTATGCCTTTGGCGCAATGCTTGTACGCAAACGTCAGGGTTGGGCATTCTTCGCAGCGTTTCTGGTCATGTTCGTTGCATTCTTCGCGCTGATCTACACCCAGGAACAGGCCGGCAATCCGCTGCTGACAGCTGCTGGTGCCGACCAGCAAATGACGGCCAGCCAGCCAGGCGGGAACCTGGAAGGCAAGGAAATGCGCTTCGGCATTGCGCAAACCAGCATGTTCGTTGCAGTCACCACCGCTGCGACCACTGGCTCTGTCGACGCAATGCACGATTCCTTGACCCCGATCGGTGGGCTGGTTCCGATTGCCGAGATGATGCTGAACAACGTGTTCGGCGGCGACGGCGTCGGCTTCATCAACCTCATCACTTTTGCCATTCTCACCGTGTTCCTTGTCGGCATGATGATCGGGCGTACGCCGGAATTCCTCGGCAAGAAGATCGAAGCCCGGGAAGTGAAACTCGTGATGATTGCGGTGCTGGCGCACCCCTTCAGCATTCTCGGTTTCACCGCGCTTGCGGTCGTGTTGCCCTCCACATTGAACAGTCTCGCCAATACCGGTCCACACGGGTTCAGCGAGGTGCTCTATGTCTACACGTCCGGCACAGCGAACAACGGCTCGGCCTTTGCCGGCCTCAACGCCAACACGCCATTCTTTAATACGACGATCGGCCTTGCGATGCTCATCGGCCGGTATTTGACGTTGTTGCCGATGCTGGCCGTGGCCGGATCGCTGGCGGCAAAAAAGAGCATACCGGAAGGACCGGGAACGCTGTCGACGGCAACGCCGCTTTTCACCGGGCTTCTCGTCTTCGTCATCATCGTGGTCGGAGGACTGACCTTCCTGCCGGCACTCGCCCTCGGTCCCATCGTCGAGCAGCTTCTGCTGTCGGCTGGTCAAGTGTTCTAAGGACAATCCAATGGACAATACTGTAAAAGGCAATCTTCGCGCCGGCACGGCCCAGGAGGGCATCATACGCCCTGTGCTCGTCTCGTCGGTTCTGTTCATGCTCGTGACAGGGATCGGCTATCCACTGATTACGACCGTGGCGGCCAAGGCGATGTTCAGCGATCAGGCAGAAGGCAGCCTGATCGTGAAAGACGGCAATATCATCGGCTCGACGGTGATTGGCCAGAATTTCACCAAACCCCAATATTTCCACCCGCGCCCAAGTGTGACCGTCGGGACCGACCCCAACGATCCGAGCAAGACGGTCGATCAGCCCTATAATGCTGCGCTTAGCGGGGCGAGCAACCAGGGACCGATCAGTAAGAAGCTCATCGACTCCGTAACCGAAAGGGTCAAGGCCTACCGTGACGAGAATGGCCTTGCGGCGGATGTTGCTGTTCCCGTCGATGCGGTAACGGCATCCGGATCTGGCCTTGACCCTGATATCTCCCTAGCGAATGCCCGGCTTCAGGCCAAGCGCGTCGCTGCCGCGCGCAATCTGACCGAAGAGAAGGTTCTGGCGACGATCGACAGCCAGATCACGCCCCGTCAACTCGGCGTGCTCGGTGATCCGCGGCTGAATGTGCTGCAGCTCAACATGGCGCTGGACGCACTCGGCTCGAAACAGGCCGCTCTATAAGCTGAGGTTCAAGGAAAATCATGTCGCAAATTGATACGACTGTTCGCAGTCCTGCGATGGCGTCCGTCGCCTGGAGTTCCGTCATCGCGGACGCCTTCAGGAAACTTTCGCCGCAGACGCAGTGGAAGAACCCGGTGATGTTTGTCGTCTATCTCGGCAGCATCGTCACCACGCTGCTATGGATCCAGGCTCTCAGAGGCCAAGGTGAGGCGCCGGCTGGCTTCATTTTCGCCGTCTCCGCCTGGCTTTGGTTCACGGTTCTGTTCGCCAACGCGGCCGAGGCGCTGGCCGAAGGGCGTGGCAAGGCGCAGGCACAAGCGCTGCGCGCGAGCCGTCAGCGCGTTATGGCGAAGGTCTTGCAGGAGCCGCGGTACGGTGCCACGTCAAGTCTTGTCCCGAGCGATGAACTTGTCGCGGGTTCCGTCGTCCTCGTCGAAGCAGACGACATGGTCCCGGCCGACGGCGAAGTCATCGAAGGTGTTGCCTCGGTCGACGAATCCGCGATCACCGGTGAATCTGCTCCGGTCATCCGCGAATCGGGTGGTGACTTCTCCTCCGTGACAGGCGGTACGCGGGTCCTGTCTGACTGGATCGTCGTCCGGATTACCGCTAATCCCGGTGAGGCTTTCCTCGACCGCATGATTGCTATGGTCGAGGGCGCCAAACGCGGCAAGACACCGAACGAACTGGCGCTGACCATTCTCCTCGTTGCGTTGACGATGATCTTCCTGCTGGTTTGCGTCACCTTGCTACCCTTCTCCAGCTTTGGCGTGATCATGAATGGCACTGGCCAGGTCGTAAGCCTCACGGTTCTCATCGCCTTGCTTGTCTGCCTGATCCCAACGACGATCGGCGCGCTGCTGTCAGCCGTCGGCATCGCCGGAATGAGCCGCATGATGCGGGCGAACGTGCTTGCGGTATCGGGCCGCGCGATCGAAGCGGCCGGCGACGTCGATGTTCTGCTACTCGACAAGACCGGCACGATTACCCTAGGTAACCGCGAGGCCAATGCTTTCATGCCCGCCCCAGGCGTTGCCGAGCGCGTGCTCGCAGAAGCCGCCCAGCTTTCCTCGGTCGCCGACGAAACTCCGGAAGGCCGCTCGATCGTCGCTCTTGCACGAAAGCGCTACGATTTGACCACGCGGGCGCCGGAAGGCAGCAGCGAAACTGTTCCCTTCAGTGCCCGCACGCGCATGAGCGGCATCGATATCGGTGGCCGTCAGGTTCGAAAGGGCGCCGCAAGCGCAGTTCGATCGCACATCGAGGCACTCGGGGGGGCCTTTCCGACCGAGGTGCAGAAGGTGGTCGACGATGTTTCCCGCCGTGGCAGCACGCCGCTCGTCGTTTCCGATGGCAGCCGCGTCCTGGGGGTCATCGAGCTCAAGGATATCGTCAAGGGCGGCATCAAGGAGCGCTTTATCGATCTGCGCAAGATGGGCATCAAGACGGTGATGATCACCGGCGACAATCGCCTGACAGCCGCCGCCATCGCCGCTGAAGCCGGGGTCGACGACTTTCTCGCGGAAGCCACGCCTGAGGACAAGCTTCGGCTGATCCGCGAATACCAAGCGGCCGGCCATCTGGTGGCGATGACGGGCGACGGCACGAATGATGCCCCGGCGCTTGCCCAAGCCGATGTCGCTGTCGCGATGAACAGTGGCACTCAGGCGGCCAAGGAAGCGGGCAACATGGTCGACCTTGACAGCAACCCGACAAAACTGATGCAGGTCGTGGAAGTCGGAAAGCAGATGATCATGACGCGTGGTGCGTTGACAACGTTCAGCGTCGCGAATGACCTCGCCAAATATTTCGCGATCATACCGGCAGCGTTCGTCGCGACGTTTCCGCCGCTTGCTGCACTCAATATCATGGGTCTTCACAGTCCGGCCTCAGCCATCCTGTCGGCCGTGATCTTCAATGCTCTGATCATCGTTGTCCTTATACCGCTGGCCTTGAAAGGCGTGCGATACCGTGCAGAGTCTGCGCAACGGCTGTTGTCGCGCAATCTGCTGATCTACGGCGTTGGTGGGATCATCGCTCCGTTCATCGGCATCAAGGTGATCGATATTGCATTGACACCATTCATGTAAGGAAGTGGTTTTCCACGGATGACGTCTGTCTCGGACAGCAAAGCTTTGCAAAACGGGATCGGAGCGACGTTCCATGCAGGATAGTCGCCCCGATCCCGATCGGCTGCTTGCCGACATCAAAAAAGCCGACGAACGCGATAGCCAGGGAAAGCTCAAGATTTTCTTCGGGGCTTGCCCCGGCGTCGGCAAGACCTTCGCCATGCTGACGGCAGCTCTTCAGCGCCAGGCCGAAGGGACTGTCGTCGGTCTGGGAACAATCGAGAGACATGATCGCCCAGAGCTTCGTTCCCTATTGGACGCCTTGCCACGACTGCCCGGACGCCTGATCGATGATCGTGGGAAGACATGTTCGGAGCTCGATCTCGACGGCGCCCTGTCTTCCGGCATGCAGCTCATCCTCATTGATGAGCTGGCACACTCCAATCCCCCCGACGCGCGTCACGCAAAACGATGGCAGGATGTCGAGGAACTGCTGCAAGCCGGAATTGATGTTTACACCACACTGAACGTTCAGCATCTGCAAGGGATGAACGATATTGTCGCCGGCATCCTAGGCGTGCCGATCCGTGAGATCGTTCCCGACCGGGTCTTCGACGATGCCACCGATGTCGTGCTGATCGACCTGCCGCCCGATGATCTTCTAGCGCGTCTCGGAAGCGGACAACTCAATCTGCCTGTCTCGCCGGAGCGAGCACGACAAAATTTCTTTCGCAGGGGCAATCTGATTGCGCTGCGCGAACTCGCGTTGCGCCGTGTTGCCGACCGGGTGAACACCGACGTCAACAGCTACCGTCAATCCAAGTCAATTCGCACTGTCTGGCCGACGCGCGACCGATTGATGGTCTGCGTGCGCGCCGATCCCTCCGAAAAAACGCTCTTGCGCGAGGGAGCTGCTCTCGCCCACCAACTCAAAACGGATTGGATCGTCGCACACATCGACCGTCCCCACATCGATCAGGACAGGCCGTCCCGCGAAATTCTTCTCGAGCTTGCAACGTCTGCCGAAAACCTCGGCGCCGAATTTGCCAATATTCCGGGTGACGATGTCGCCGCTACACTGATCGACTATGCGGCCAAACGCAACATTACCAAACTGATCCTTGGGCATGACGCCGCCCGTCGCAAACACGCCTGGAAGCCCTCTCTCCTCGAGCGCATGGAGCAGGGACGGACCGGGATGAGCATACTTCTGATCGGGCGCGATGGCAGGAAATCGTACCTCAAAGCCTCCAGGAGGTGGGCCGCAAGGGGCGAGGGGCTTACCCTCTCACTGTTCCTCGCAACATTGATATCGGCGTTGACGACCGTCGTCGCGGGCTGGTTGCTGCAGGTCTTCGCATTATCGAACGTCGTCATGCTGTTCCTATTGTCTGTGGTGTTTGTGGCGCTTCGCTTTGGCCGCGTCGCAGGAATCTGGGCATCGATCCTCAGTGTTGGAAGTTTCGATTTCTTCTTTGTCGAGCCGCGCCTGTCCTTTGCAGTCTCTGACACGCAGTACATTTTTACGTTCACATTGATGCTGGCAGTGGCGCTGGCCACCAGCCAACTCGGAGCCCGCCTTCGTTCTGAGGCAAAAATCGCAACCTCCGGCGAGCGGCGCGCTTCGGCAATTGCACGAGTAGCCCGTGATCTGTCAGCTGCCATCAAGGTTGAAGAGATCGCGGCGATCTGCAGCAATACGATCGCACCTTTGTTTTCCGCCCGCATCGCGTTGATCCTGCCGGACGAGTCCAATCATTTACATGCCGCGCCGAATGCTTTGTTCGTGGACATCTCCGTCGCACAGTGGGTGTTCGACCATCTGCGGCCGGCGGGCCAGGGAACGCAGACGTTGAGCAAGGCCTCTTCGCTCTACCTGCCGCTCAAGGCTCCCATCCAGGCACAGGGGGTTTTCGTCGTCTCCCCGACCAGCGGTACGCTTGCCGGTGATCCCGACGACCGCCGACTTCTCGACGCTTGCTGCTCGTCGATCGCACTTGCCCTCGAACGCATCCGTTTCGTCGAGATTGCCCAGGCGACCCTGGTCCGAATGGAGGGAGAGAAATTGCGCAATACGTTGCTCGCGGCGGTTTCCCATGACCTCCGCACGCCGTTGACCGCAATCCGCGGCATGGCTGAAACGCTTGAATACGGCGTCGATCTTGCCGCGTCGGAGCACCGGGATATCGCCCACGCCATTCGTCTGCAGGCCGAAGCTCTGCAGAGGCTAATGACCAATCTGCTCGATCTTGCGCGCATGCAAAGCGAAGGTGTCCGCCTCAACAAGGAATGGCATGCGATCGATGAAATTGTCGGCAGTGCGCTGCGGCATATCGGTCCGGCATTGAAGGATCATCGCGTCAAGACGGCGCTGCCCATGGATCTCCCATTAATCGCGGTCGACGCCGTGCTGATCGAGCGTGTGCTTGCCAACCTTCTCGACAATGCCGGGAAATACACACCGCCAGGTTCCACGATCGTCGTCGGAGCAACATGCTTGAACGACGCAATCCATCTTTACGTCGAGGATGATGGTCCCGGTCTTCCCTCCTTGGAGCCCGAGAGATTGTTCGAACCGTTCGCACGTGGCCAAAAAGAATCCTCGATCGCGGGCGTTGGCCTTGGTCTTGCCCTCTCGCGCAGTGTCGTAAAGGCCCATGATGGAGTGATCCGCGCCGAGCAACGTCGGCCGCATGGAGCTCGTTTTGAGATACAGCTTCCACGCGGCTCGCCTCCCGAAATCGAAAGAGAAGTGATTGAATGATAAAGCCACGTATCCTGGTTGTCGAAGATGAAGCGGATATTCGCCGCTTCATCAGAATGTCACTTGAGACTCAGGGAATGAACGTCGTTGAGGTCGGCACCGCCAAAGACGCTCATATTCATGCAATTAGCCGAAGTCCCGATCTTGTAATCGTCGATCTCGGCTTGCCGGACGCGGATGGAAAAACCTTCATTCGCGACATGCGCGACTGGTCGGGCGCACCGGTAATCGTTCTGTCGGCGCGGGACCACGAAGTGGAGAAGGTAGCAGCACTTGACGCCGGCGCCGACGACTATCTCGTCAAGCCGTTTGGTGTACCTGAACTGCTCGCCCGTGTCAGAGCACTGTTGCGCCGGGCAGCGATCGCGACCATCGGCGACAATGCGGCGTCGGCCGCCGTGCGGTTTGGAGACGTCCACGTCGATCTGTCCACGCACGAGGTGACAAAGTCCGGCAAACCCGTCCACATTACGCCGATCGAATTTCGGCTCCTGGCGGCACTGATCCGCGGGCATGGCAAAGTTCTCACACATCGGCAACTCCTTCTGGATGTCTGGGGACCGGGATACATGGGCCGACAGCATTATGTGCGTGTCTATATGGTCAATCTTCGCCAGAAGCTCGAGGACGACCCGACCCAACCGGTACATTTCATCACGGAACTGCAGGCAGGGTACCGGCTTTCGGGCGTCGAAACGGCACCCCAGAAGATCTGATATTACGCTTGCAAGTGATATCTCATGCTGCGCACGCATCTCGGTGGCTTGATGCTTCCACCACCAGAGTGAAATGACCAAGCGAGAACGAAGCGAACCTAGGTCGGTGGCGGCGATAGTGTCGCCTTAATTTTTGGGAGGCTGTGATTGCCTCTGAGAAGGGATGATCAACGATGTTGCTTCTTCGACTGCCGAAAAGCACTACATGCCAGAGATGGACCGGGAGCTGATCACTCGGCGGACCTCGTCCAAACTGGCCGGCGCTGATCAAGCTGGTCATTGCGCGACCAACCGCGCCATCGACCGAGCTGCCTCGCGAACGAACAAGGCCACAGACTTCCTCCGCGGATTTCTTTCTGGAGACGGGACGCGGGCCTCCGTCGCAATGAGCGGGTGCCCGCATGCGCTTCCGTTACGGTTACAAGCAGGCTGTCACGCAAATCCGGATGACCCAGAGCTGCCTTACTCCGCGTGGCGCTTGGTGCGGAAGAACCACCCAAAATACAGAGATATAAGAGATAGCACAAAGTGGATCGTGCCACGCACGGCGCTGAGCTCAGGCGACTGGACGGCGCTGGTCCATATCAGTGGGATCGGGATCCTCGCCAGGTAGAAGTAGAATTGCATCCCGCTGCTGACGAAGAACGCACCTGCGAGGAATTTGCGATACTCGCGGTAGCGCACTGCGACGTAGAGCGTCGGCAGCCCAATGAGAATGATCGCAGCAACGAGATAGGGAAGCATGAGCCTCTCCTGGGTTTGACGCTTGCCGTCAGCCTTTCATTCTGTATATTCGGGATATGTCGAATATGTCAAACAGTGCGCACAAGGACGAGCAGCGGTTCATAGAGGATGTGGCTCGGCTGCTCATGCCTTGGGGCGTGCCGCCCATCGCCGCCCGGCTTTATGGCCATCTGCTTCTCCGCTCCCTCCCGGTCAGCCTCGACCAGATCACCGAGGACCTCGGGATCAGCAAGAGCAGCGCAAGCGTGGCGGCGCGTTTGTTGGAGACCTACACGCTTGCGCGTCGACACAGCGAGCTTGGAACAAAGCGCGCGCTTTACGCGGTGGCCGACGACTACGAAGCCATGATCCAACAGCAGAACCGGCTGCTCGACGCATTGGCCGAGCAGTTGAATGCCGGGACCGGAATCGTCCCGTCCAAGGAAGTAGACGCACGTCTCGAGGAGATGGCGGAATTCTATCGGGTGATGCGCGGCGCCATGGAAGACGCCATGAGCCGCTGGAAGCGCAGCCGGCGCCCGCAGTAAAGGGTGAATTCCCGCGGCGCCGCACGCCGCGCGGAAGAATCAACAGCTTCGACGTGAGAGGCAAGACATGGGTCTCGTTCTAAATCTTATCGCCCAGACGATCGTCTGGTACAGCTTCATTGGCGCGATTATCTTTGGCGCTGCGGGCACGATAGATTACCCCGGTGGGTGGCTCTATCTCGGTGTGATGGTGGCCGTCTCAATCGTGTTAGGGACAATCATGATGCGCGCCGATCCCGGGCTGCTGAGAGAACGCCTGAAGCCGCCCATGCAGAGGGATCAGCCGCTCGCGGACAAGCTGATTATCATCCCAGTCCTGCTCCTCATATTTGGCGGTATGGGTTTCATGGCGGCAGATGCGGCGCGCTGGCGCTGGTCATCAATGCCACTTTCCGCGCAGTGCGCAGGCTGCGGCCTCCTTCTGGCGGCAGTTTTGTTTATATATTGGGTCATGCGCACCAACAGCTTCGCGGCGCCGGTCGTGAAAATACAAAAGGACCGCGGGCAGGCGGTCATCACGACAGGCCCTTATGCCATCGTTCGCCATCCGATGTATTTCGGGGCGCTCTTCTACCTCGCGGGTACCTCGTTCGTGCTTGGATCGTGGTGGGGGCTTGTGACGGTCCCCATCCTCGCCCTCCTATTCGGCATCCGGATCGGCATCGAAGAAAAAACGCTGCGCACGGGCCTCGAAGGCTATGATGATTATGCGCGCCGGGTGCGTTGGCGCCTGATTCCACTCATCTGGTGACGAGGCCACATTCCGGCAAGAGCTTCCTTCAGCTTACGGCATGAGCCGATTCAGTGATGAGACGGCCTTATCCTCGCCGGTATGCTGCGTATCAGGTCAGATTGTTAACTTCGCGTCCACTACGAAGTAGTGCACATATTCATAGTCGTGGATGAACGAATTCTGGTTTCCACGCGAGTGGTTGGTCCCATCGTCGGACAGCTTTGCGGAAGACCGATCTCCGCGTCGATTGTAGATTCGCATGGACGTCGCTACCGCCTCGTCGGCCTCGCGAGTCGGGACCGCTTCCAGGAGCCGGCCGACAGCGCAGTGGGCTGAAGGCTCGAACATCATCGAGTCTTGCTTTGCATTGCAAGCCGCAGCGTGTCGTTGATGCGATCCTGCCAACCGGGGCCGTCTTCCTGGAAAAACGCGAGCACGTCGCTGTCGATTTTGAGCGAAACGAGTTCCCTCGAGTTTGGCAACGGCGGTCGTTCAGCGGCCGGCGCGACAGCCTTCTTCGCCGGTTTGAACAATGCTTCGGCGGCATCCATCGGGTTGATAGGTCTGCGAGGTCGGTTTGCCATAGGAGCTACTTTCTATTCTGGGTTAATGTTTTGCGCTGTTCGTCGCGTTTAAAGCCACCGCGAGCTATGAAGAGCGCTCCTTGAGGAGGTTGTGGGTGCTTTTGTTTTCAGACGGCCCAGTATGGCACGTAGCGGGCATTTCTCTTTCCCTGATCGGGGTCCGCCGGTGCGATCCGGCTGAGCTTGATGGATTCGGCGATAATGGCGGAGACGGCCTGATACTCCTCCGGCGCCAGCGAAAAGCGCTCCCGCAGGGTGGCGTTGCTCATATAGTCGTGCGTCAACCAGCGAAGCACGCAGTGGAAAAAGCAGGCTCGCATCTTTTCGGCCTTTGACATCTGGCCAAACGCTCGCGGTGCGAACAGAACCGCGCGCATCGAGTTTTCCGAGGAGATAAAGTCCGGCGCCGGCAGGTGATCAGCTTCGATTTCGATCAGGGTCTTGTCCAGGCCACCACCGCGCTCTTCACAAAGACCGAACGCGCGCATGGTCGATGCGAGCTTCTCGTTGCGCGACCGTCTTTCATCTAGGATCCGATCCGTGCTGATCAGTGAGCTTCCGGGGTTCGTCACTTCAATCCGGTTCTCATAGATATATTCGCCGATCTCCCGGGATCCTTGTTGTTGATCTTGAATTCGACCCATGTGCTTTCATTCGGTTCCTGCAACAAGCGGTCAAGCAGGGCACAGGGGTTGTGGATGGGCATTCAAGATCTCCTTTTATCCCCCTTATATCAGATTGGTCGTGCTTTGCAGCTTCTATGGTCGTGATGGATCCGAATTATGAAGCAAAAACAGTGGTATCGGAGAGCGGTTGCTCGTCCGTGTTTTAACACGGTTTTATCCGGCGGGAGATTGAGGGTCGTCGAATTCGACCATTCATAGGAGCCGGATTTTATATCCCCTTTTTGTCGGAAAGATAGATATCAGAGGGGTGATGCCAGAAGAAAAGCAGCTAAAAACAATTGATTAAAGAAATTAAATGAAGATGGGTTTATATCAAGACTGTTTCAAATTGTGACACATTTCTCGCCGGATAGCCCATCGGCTGACGGTTCCCTCAATGGCGCTGGTCGCAGTACCGGTCCCGCGTCCTTCGCAAGGCTCACGAGCCTCGCTTGTCCGAGACATCTATGCGGCGCTCCGCAAGCGGGTCAACGGTTCGATCCCCATCAAGAGCATGAGGTATCATTTCTGCCTTCTGCCAAAGATCTCGTCCCGCTGTATGACGCCGCGCAGAAAGGCCTGCGCGCCCGACCAACACCGCTCATCGGCGCGGCGACAAGTTCGGACTTCGCCTAATTAAAAGCAGCGAAGGTGGTCGGTCTAATGCGCAGGGTATACTGCCGAATTTGGTCTTTTCCCGTTAAGGGCGGTTCGCAGTTAGAATGTCGGCGGCGTACTCACCCATAGGATTTTGGCGGGGTGCTGCGTCGTGTTGCGAAAACTGTGCGCCTGCTCGGAACGAAAATGAAACGACGCCCCCGCTGGGACTTGGTACGTTTTGCCATCGACGGTCAGCGCTATCTCTCCTTCGAGCACATAGCCCAGTTCCTCGCCCTGGTGCGAAATCGGTTCGATCCCCGCTCCTGGCGCCACCATATGGATGGTGCTTTCGAGGAGGTTACCATCTTTGTATGGAAAAAGCCGTTCAAGGCGGATGCCGTCGACATCGATCCCTGTTGCAAGGCGCTCTTCGGGATAAAAAACAATAGCAGATGGATCACCTCCCGAGGCAAGCAAGGCCGCTACATTCGTGCCGAGGCTGACGGCGATCCGATAAAGCGTCTGAAGCGATGGATATGCGTGACCGTTCTCAATTTTCGAGAGAAGGCTCTCTGAGCATTGCGACGCTTCCGCCACCTGCTTGAGCGTCATGCCCAGCAATAATCGTGTGTGCTTTAACTTCGCGCCGACCTGGATAGGGGACGTGTCGTCGGTTTCAGTTATGCGCGCGGCTTTTCTTGGTCTTGGCATAATGTTTCCTCGGGCAGTTTTCTGCGCTTATGAAAGACTGTGTCGCATGGATCAAGTAGCGATACCAACATGAACACACCTTTTAATAGCGAAAGAGTTTTATTCTGCATGAAAGATGCTTGACATAACGAAAGTTCACATCATACAGTTCAAGTGACTTGAATAAAGTCGCATCTCATTCAAGCGACATCAAGTCCAATCAAGAGGGAACGTGACATGATGAAGCTTCAAACCGCAATGGCGGCATTGACATTGGGCATCAGCATCGCAGCTGCCGGGCAAAGTCATGCTGAAAATCAGGTCGTCAAGATCGCCTACGAAGGTGCCTTGACCGGAGGCATTGCCTTCTTCGGCATCCCGATCGGCAATGCCGTTGAATTGGCGATCGAGCAACAGAAGGCTGATCTTGCCAAGCAGGGAATCGATCTTGAATATTTTCCTGCCGACGATCAGGTCGATGCGGCACAGGCGCCGACCATTGCCCGGAAGGTGATCCAGGATCAGTCGGTGATCGGGGTGGTCGGTCCAATTTTCGGCAGCACGACCAACGCGGTCGGCCCCCTGTACACGCAGGCAGACGTCGTCATGCTGAGCATGGGAACAGCAGCCGACCTTTCGACCAAAGGCTGGACCATGTTCCGGGTGGTTCCCAACGACGATATCCAGGCAGCCGCTGTCGCCGACTATCTCGGCAAGGCGCTCAAGATGACCAAGATAGGCGTTATTGATGATGGCACCCAATACGGTCACGGGCTTGCCCAGGCCGTCAAGGCTCAAGTGCGCAAAAACGGCGGCGAAGTCGTCGTCGAGGAGGCGATCGATCCCAATGCCGATGATTTCTCGAGCACGGTGACGAAGATTCTTTCGGCCGGCGCGACAGGTGTTTTCCTTGGCGCCAGCGTCAACACAGAAACGGTGTTCAACAGACAGCTGGTCGAGGCCGGGTTTGACGGCGCTTTCTTCGCTCCCGACGGGACGCTTTCGAACGACTATATCAAACTTGCAGGACCGGCGTCGAACGGAACGTATTTTACGTCGCAGGCAGCTCCTGTCGCCGATTACGGCGGGCCAACCCAGGGACCTATGGCCGATTTCTACGCAGCCTATCAAAAGCGCTTCAATGTTCCCGCGCAGGCTTACAGCGCCGAAGGCTACGACGCGGCGAACATGATTATTTCCGCTATCAAGGCAGGCGTGCGCGATCGCAAGGGGATGGTCGAATTCTTTCGGACCAAATCATATCAAGGTATCGCCCGGGCTTACAAATTTCAGCCCAACGGTGAGCCCGAGGGCGCTCCAAGCATCAATATCTACCGCATCAAGGATGGCAAGATAGCATGGCTGGGCGTTAGCACCGACCTAGCCAAGTGAAGCTTTTTCAGCGGGTTGCGCGCGAACCGCGCAGCCCTTTCATCCCGCATCGAGGGGAATGACAATGAGCTGCTTTGCCAATCTTGAACAACAATTTCTTGCGGCGCTGTTCAACGGCCTCGCGATCGGCTCGATCTACGCCCTTGTCGCCCTTGGCTTGAGCATGGTCTACGGCATTTTGAACCTTATCAACTTCGCGCACGGCGAAGTATTCATGGTCGGCGCTTTTGCGGCCCTTGGATTGTTTTCGGCTGTTGGGGTCGACCTCAATGCCGGCTGGGCCACGGTCACGCTGGTTGTCATCCTCGGGTCGATCGCAGCCATGGCCGCGTCCGGGGGGGCCGCGATGCTCCTCGAGATTGTGGCCTACAGGCCTCTGCGCCGCTTCCGGGCTCCCCGTCATGCCACCATGATCTCCGGCATGGGTTGCAGCATTGCGCTGCAGGAAATCTTCGCCCTGGCCTTCGGCCGCGCAAATATCTCCTATCCGAGCCTTCTGCCTCTGGGCACGCTGTTCACCGTCGGGAGCGGCCGCGTTACCTTCAAGATGGCGCTGATCATGGTCTGCACCCTGGTCATGATGCTCGTGCTGAACTGGTTTGTCTCCAAAACCAAATCGGGCCGGGGCATCCGGGCACTGGCCCAGGATCCGGTCGCAGCCGAATTGATGGGCGTCAACATCTCCAGGGCCATCCTGACCGCGTTCCTGGTCGGCGGCGTAGCGGCCGGGCTGGGCGGCGTCCTCTATGGCCTCTACTTCAGCAAGACGTCTTATGTCCTGGGTTTCATCCCTGGTCTCAAAGGTCTCACCGCGGCAATTCTGGGCGGCATCGGCAACTTGCCGGGCGCGGTCCTCGGCGGGCTGCTGCTTGGGATCATGGAAAATGTTGGCGCTATCTGCCTGCCGGCGCAGCTCAAGGATGTCGTTGGTTTCGGCGCGCTGCTGCTGGTGCTGATCTTCAGGCCGAATGGCATTCTTGGCGCCCGGGTCGCGCGTCGCACATGATCAGCTCCCACACATCAGCGAAACCGTCGAATTCGCAAACCATTGGCGGAATGATCAGCGAGGCGACGCCGGTCGTCATCGTGATCGGGCTCGGGATCCTGGGTCTGCAGCCGTTCGGTATCGGATCGCCCTATCTCAGTGCCATCATCGTCATGGCAGGCATCTACATGCTCCTGGCGATGGGCCTCAATATCGTTGTCGGGTTCGCCGGCCTGCTGGATCTCGGCTATGCGGGCTTCTGGGCGGTTGGTGCCTACACGACCGCCATAGTGACCGGCGCAGCACCCTTCCATCCTTTTGCTCTCGGCTTCTGGCAAGCGATCCCCATCGCAATCCTGGCTGCGGTTGTCAGTGGCGTCTTTCTTGGACTGGTTACCCTGCGCATACGCGGTGACTACCTTGCCATCGTCACGCTCGGTTTCGGCGAAATCGTCCGCATTATCGCCAACTCGTGGGACAGTGTCACCGGCGGGCCGAGCGGCATCACCGATATCGCCCATCCTGTATTGTTCGGGTTCGATTTCGGGCTGGATCCGCGCCACTACGTCGCGTTGATCTGGGTCTTCATCGGCATCCTGTATTTTCTGATCGCCAATCTGTGGCGGTCGCGTGTCGGCCGCGCCTGGTATGCCACCAAGCAGGACGAGGATGCGGCCGAAATCCTTGGTGTTCCAACCTTCCGCATGAAGCTGATTGCGTTTGCAACAGGCGCTTCGACGGCCGGTTTTGCAGGCGCGGTGTACAGCTCGTATGTAGGCTATATCATTCCGTCGAATTTCGTCCTGCTTGCGGCGATCATGGTTCTCGCCTCAGTCGTTCTCGGCGGCATGGGCAATATGAAGGGCGCCATGGTGGGCGCGGCGCTCGTGGTTTTTCTGCCCGAGATCTTCCGCGCGTTCGATACCGCACGGTTTCTGATCTTCGGCGGCATCCTCGTCGCCATGATGATCTTGCGCCCGGAAGGACTGTTCCCCCTACGGCCACAGCGATATCGCAAGCTGCCGCCTGCCGACGCGAGCAACCTTAAGCTCGACATCGGCCGCACGGAACAGCAGATGAGGCCTCTCCTGGAATGCCGAGGCGTCGTGAAGCGCTTCGGTGGACTGACCGCGGTAAAGGGCGTCGATCTGGCGGTACCGGCTGGCGGCATATTTGCCATCATCGGCCCCAACGGTGCGGGTAAGAGTACGCTGTTCAATCTCATCAGCGGCAATGTGCGTCCCAATGGTGGGGAGGTGCTGCTCGACGGCAAGTCCATGGCTGGCCTCAAGTCGCACGATATCGCCGCCGCCGGCATATCTCGCACCTTCCAGCTGATACGCCTGTTCACGTCCGTCTCGGTGATCGAAAACGTCCTCGTCGGTGCGGATGTGCATGTCGGAGCCAACCCCGTGTCGATCGCATTGGGCTTGCCGGTCGCGCGCAGAATGGAGACGCATGCCCTGGCCATTGCCCAGGCAGCGCTCGCTTTCTGCGAAATCGGTCACCTCGCCCATGCCTCGGCCTCGAGCCTGTCCTATGGCGACCAGCGTCGTGTCGAGATTGCGCGGGCCCTTGCATCCTCGCCTAAGCTTCTGCTGCTGGATGAACCGGCTGCGGGCATGAACCCCACAGAGCGGAAGGCCTTGGCGCAACTTATCCGCCGCATCAGCGAAGCCGGGGTGACGGTCGTCATCGTCGAGCATGACATCAACCTCATCATGGGCATCTCAAATCATGTGCTGGTGCTTGAAAGCGGCGTGGTCATCGCGTCCGGCAAGCCGGACGAGGTGCGGAATGACCCGCGTGTGATCGAGGCCTATCTGGGTCGCCGTGTCGCGCGGGGATCGCCTGCGCAGGCGGTGGCCACAGCGCAGCCTTCCGCGGAGGCAACGACGATCCTCGAACTGAAGGACGTCAAGGTGTCCTACGGGCCCATAGAGGCGGTGCACGGGGTCGATCTGTCCGTCGCGCGTGGTGAGATCGTCGCGCTCGTTGGCGCCAACGGCGCAGGCAAGTCGTCGACGCTCCTTGCAATCTCCGGCATCCAGCGTGCCGCGTCCGGGGTCGTGACCTTTGCCGGATCGCCTGTCACCAGCTTGCCGGCGCACCGCATTGCGTCGCTCGGATTGGCTCACGTGCCTGAAGGCAGGCGCGTGTTCCCGCACATGACGGTCCGTGAAAACCTGCTGATGGGCGGTTATTCAAAAGCGACCCTCGACCAGGCCGACATCGAGCGCGTGTTCGATCTATTCCCGATCCTGGGGCAGCGGGCAGCACAGCAAAGCGGCACGCTTTCCGGCGGCGAACAGCAGATGCTGGCAATCGGCCGTGCGTTGATCTCGAAGCCATCCCTGCTGCTGCTCGACGAGCCATCCATGGGTCTGGCGCCCCAGATCGTCGAGAAGATCTTCGACGTCATCACCGACATCAATCGCATAGGCGTGAGCGTGCTCCTGGTCGAACAGAATGCCGAGATGGCGCTCGAGATCGCTCACCGTGCCTACGTAATCGAGAGCGGCCGCATCCGTATTTCCGGCAGCGGCCGGTCATTGCTCGACAATCCCGAAGTCAAGGCTGCCTACCTAGGCGCATAACAATTACTCAAAGGAGGTTACATGCCCAAGATCGCCCGTTCCGGACAGGATTGGATTCTCGACCGTTTTATCGGAACGCTCGGCGTCAACGCATTGATGCCCGGCTTCATGACATTCATGGCGAGCCCTATTGTCGGCTTCAACAACGCCGATCTCGATTATATCTCGGCCCACACCAAGGGTGTCGTGAGCATGCGCGAGACCTACCGCAAGGTCGGAGATTATCGTGCGAACCTGGCGAAATCCGCAGAGTCGGACGGCTACACCGTGACGGCACGCAGGCACTATTATTACGCTTCGCTCGCCTACGGTTTTGCCCAGTACACGGTGCAGGAGGACTACAGCCCGCTGAAGAAGGCGCTTCATGACAAATGCCAGAACGCCTTCGCCAAGGTAATAAAATATGCGGACTATCCCATTGAGAAGGTGGAGATCCCGTTCGTCGACGAGCCGGCCTACGAGGCGACGACCTTTCCTGGCGTCCTTCATCTGCCGAAGGGCGAAGGCCCGTTTCCGTGTGTGATCTTCATTCCAGGCACCGACATGCACAAGGAGCAGGTGCCGAACCCGGAAGACAACATATTCATCAAGCGCGGCATGGCCGTGCTGGCTCTGGATGGGCCGGGCCAGGGCGAGAGCCTGCTGCGGATGCTGAAGGTACGGGTCGATACCTGGAACTACGAACGCGCGGTGAGCGCCGCGATCGATTACCTCGAGACACGGCCGGAAATCGACGCCAGCCGCATTGCGACATTCGGCGTTAGCACCGGCTCGTACTGGTCGCCCCGGGCCGCGATCTGGGAGGCGCGCCACAAGAACCGTATCAAGGCGGCCGGCGGTCTCGCGGCGCAATGGGAGCCGCATTTCGTCACTGAATTCGAATATGCACAGCCTAATTTCAAGAGCAACTACATGTATATGGCGGGCGAAGATTCCGAAGAGGCCTTTGACAGCAAGGCTCCTCTCCATGACCTTCGGCAGGACATCGGCGAAATCACCTGCCCGATCCTGATCGTCCAGGGCGAATTTGACGAGCTCTGCACGCCGGACCAGGTCGAGGCCATTCTCGCCAATGCCAAGGCTCCTCATGAGATGCGCATCTATGAGAACGAATTCCATCCGATGGGAGGCGTGGCGGTCGAAGCCTATGAATTGTCGGCAGACTGGCTGCGTGATCGCCTCGACGGAAAGCCCGTCGCTCAAAAGCTCATCCACCGCGTTGCGCGACTTTAGGATACCCGCATAGATCAAGCCAGGCGATCGGATTGCATACGAGACGATCATTGATAGGCAGACCGTTACGCTATCGGGCAGCGCCATGATGCACCTCTGAATGATCGTCAAGTCGTCCATTGGAACGTGCGCCGCCCGTGCGGCGCACAATATTTCCTCCCGCATCGGACTACCCTTGATGCCTGACATTCCTGACGGCGCCCGCTCGCCGATCGCATTCCACCTGTGGTTGGCTCGTATATCTACGAGTCGTCGTCACCTTGAAGGAGAAAAGAATGACATCCGAACTTGGATATTCCCTGCGAGATCGGCTTGCCTATCAACCAATTCACGAGCGTCCAGGATTGAAACTCCCCGGGGATGCCCGGGTTGCCGTCTGGACGATCGTAAATGTCGAAAACTGGAGCCCCGCCGGCGCAATGCCCCGTACTGTTCTGCCGCCACCGATGGGCCAGCCTCTTCTTCCTGACCTCCCCAATTGGTCGTGGCACGAATATGGCATGCGGGTCGGATTCTGGCGGTTCCTTGAAGCGTTATCGTCGCGCAACCTCAAGGCGACCTTCGCGGTGAACGGATCGGCCTGCAAGGTCTATCCCCAGGCCTGCGCCGCTGCGCGCGATGCCGGCTGGGATTTTATGGGTCACGGCTTTATTCAGCGTCCCATGCACAAGGTCGACGATCAGAAAGCGGCGATCAGAGATACCATCGCGGCAATTTCCGACTTCACCGGGCATGCCCCGCGCGGCTGGGAGAGCCCGGGTCTGACCGAAACCGACGAAACGCTCGACCTTCTGGCCGAAGCCGGTATCGAATATGTCGCCGACTGGGTGCTCGATGATCAGCCAGTGGAATTGAAAACGCGCAGCCGCCCGATCGTCTCGGTGCCTTACACCGTCGAAATCAACGACGTAGTCATGAGTGCCGTTCAGCAGCAGCCTTCAGACGAAATCTTGCGCCGTGGCAAGGATCAGTTCGACCGCCTCTATCTTGACGGTGCGAAGGCCCCGCGTGTCATGGCGATTTCCATCCATCCCTACCTGACCGGGGCTCCCCACCGGATCAAGTATCTCGAAGCACTTTACGACTATATACTCGGCCACGAAGGCGTTGTGATGTGGACAGGAGCGGAAATCCTCGATTGGTACAAGACCCAACCCAAGGCATCCGCATGACTGAGACGAGCCCATCGACACGCCCAAGAGTCCTGATCGTCTCGCTTGGCGGCACCATCACCATGACGAAAACGGGGGCAGGGGGCATTGCCCCCACTCTCGATGCTGCAGATCTGGTCGCGACCGTGCCGCAACTCGATCATTATGCCGACATCGAGACGATTTCTCCGTTCAGGCTACCCGGCGCGTCCCTGACGCTCTCCCTTATTGCCGATGTCGCAAGACAGGTTTCGATGCGACTGGCGAGCGATTGTGATGGTGCCGTCATCATTCAGGGCACTGACACGATCGAGGAAACCGCCTGGGTTTTCGATTGTCTGATCAATGGTGACAAGCCGGTCATCGTGACGGGTGCAATGCGCGGTGCCGATACGGCTGGCGCCGATGGTCCTGCCAACATTCTGGCTGCCGTCACGGTCGCCAGCGCGAAGGCGGCGCGGGGTCTGGGTTGCCTGGTCGTTCTCAATGACCAGATTCATGCCGCCCGCTACGTTCAAAAATCCCATACGACCCTGCCCAGTGCCTTTACATCCGGAGAGCTCGGGTCATTAGGATTGGTGATCGAAGGCAAGGCGCATATTCTGACGAAAATCGAGCGCTTGCCACCAATGCCGATGCCGACCAATTTCAGCCCCCAGGTGGCGCTGTTGACGGTCGGACTTGGAGACGATGGTCGCCTGCTTCGCGAATTGCCGCGGCTCGGATATCAGGCTGTCGTCCTCGCCGCCATGGGTGTCGGACATGTTCCCTCCAACATGGTCCCTTCGATCGAAGCGACTGTCATGAAAATGCCGGTCGTCCTGGCAAGTCGCGTTCCAAACGGCCCGACGTTGCGCGATACTTATGGCTTTTCGGGCTCGGAACGGGATCTTCTCTCACGTGGCGTTTGGTCGGCGGGTTATCTGTCGGCACTTAAGGCGAGGCTCTTGCTGTCGATGTTGTTGGATTCAGGGCTCTCTGCAAGGAGTGTAGATCAATTTTTGAAATACGGGTTCCATAGTTCCGCGCAACGAACCTGACTGTGCCGGCGCGAGCTTCTCCGGTTTGGCTTTTTCAGGGATCATGGCCTTCATCGCAGTTCGAGCAGCGGCGACCTCGCGCTCAGCTTGTCAATGTTCGCCACTTCCTTACGCGACATGCTGGAGGAAGCGGTCACAACTTCGACGTCCACGATCGTGACCCATTCCTTACCCGAACACAGCAAAACGGCAGCCGCCAGCCAAACCTCTCAAGGCGCGCCGGCACCCAAGTGCTCAACATCAGTCGCTGCTAAGCCATTGGCGCGGACTGAGGAAAAGCACAGTAGCGGCGAAGAGTGCGACCAAGGACGCAATCTGTATCACGGTTCGAAACCCATAAGCCTGGGCGATCAACCGTACATAGTCGCCGTCCCCAAGCGCCTCTGCGTCCAGCGTTAGGTCAATGTCGATCGTGCCAACGTGCTGCATGTATGCGGCTTCCAGAAGCAGCCACGGCACCGCTCCGCCGACAACGGCAAAATCGCCCTCGAAGCTCCCAAGGATCTGTCCGATCTCCATGGGCGCGGATTTGACCGCGTCGCTGACGCGGTCGGTGTAGTCGGCGGCGTCACAGCATCGTCAGAACGACGGCAGAGCTCAATCTCGTTGACATCACCAATGCCGGGCAGCGGAAGATCGGCGTCAACCAGAATGCCCTCCTGGCCGGTCCGCGAAGCACCTATCCATCGACACGTGCCTGGGCGGAGCGCATCCACGCCACCTGTCCAAGAGCGCAGGGCATCTATTACAACTCGGCCCAATTCGGCCCCGACCTTGAGATAGTGCTTTTCGGCGACCGGGTGCCAGCCGGCGTGCTTAACCCGATCTCGAGCCGCTCCGTGGCTGACGCTGCCTGTCACTCGGATATTCGTTCCTTGGCGAATAGCCTGTCGATCGACTATGAGGACCTATAGGGCAGATTTTGGCGTCTAGGCAAACGAACCTTCTTACAAAGGCGTTCCGGTCCGGTTCAGCGCTTTGGGAGGGTGGGTCAGAGGCGACTCCCGGGACGAGTAGCCGAGTGCCTCCACTCTGAGCTGTGTGCAGGACGGATCCGACACTCGGCTCAACGGCCGTTGACAAGAAATCCGGCTTGTTTTTCAGCCCATGATGAGGTCTGCCGCCCGTTGGTGGCAATTCCAACCTTTCAGTCTGGAGTGACGAATGGTCCGTCGGCATCTACGTCCGTGTTGGGGACGGCTTTCGTGAGAAAGTAAGTGGTCCGGACGTTGCGCTTGAGAACCTTAATCACCGGTGGCCCGAATGTGAGAGCTCTTGGTATTGGGCGGCCAAACGGTGCTGCCTTCTCGCATTGCGCGACGAAGCGGGTGTCGACGTTGCACGGCAAGCGTTTGTTGATCCCGCATCCTATGCGAAAATGCTGGCATAAAACCAGGGCTCATTCAGCAGCCACAGCGCGCACAGCGATGTTAGCCGAACAATCTTTTGATAGTCGGAACAACTGACGAGCGGTTCGATTCCTTTTGCGTGGAACGCAACTTACTGATTCTGATCCTGATCCTGATCCTGATTCCAGTTGCTGCCCAAGGACCCCGCGCAGTAAAGGACAGAGCAACCGCCATCACCGGCTGGTATCAAGGAACCGGCGGCTTCCGTCCCACTCCAGCATTGTGCGCCGTCAACGACATATCGATCGTAAAGAGGCACTCCTCCAGAGGACGGAGTGGAGTGGCGAAGGATGACCGCTCGCTCCCTATTGAGGGTATCGTGGATGGCTGCGCATGTCATCGATGCAGAGTTGTATCGGTTGATGGCAAGTGCGTCGCCGGCTGAAAACGCGAGCGCTGCAATCATGCAGCCTGCAGTCCATGGGCAACTTCTCAATTCGCGATTTGTCTGTACACCGGGCATCGTCGTCTCCTTCCGTAAATGGACGCATGGTCAACTGGAATGACGGGCCTGATATTTAGTCGCATATTAAATATGCCAAACCGCTAATTTAACATCGCGAGCCACCGCAAGAAACCGACGCTCGAACACATTTTCGTGCACGGACAACGTCCTAAAAAAGCGGAGCGCACCGCAATTGGTAGGAGAGATGCCGGTCGGATGGTCTTGCTGACGGACGCGCCCGCCGCGCTCCGCTTCGATGCCGAGGGATTTTGCGCGTCCAATCGCCGGAGCCAGACAGAGCACCTGATGCTTCTTGCGCAATGCGGCCAAGGCGGTTCCAGAAATGCCAAATTCCGCGGCAAGCTTGCTTAGCCGTGCCGCGCTCACCCGCTCATAAAGCTCATTCCTTGATATTTGCCTATGCCAGCGCCTCCTCGCAAAATGTGCGATAACAATTCGCCTTGCTCAAGGACAGCCGAATCCATTTCCGACTGCGCGCAAGCGTTCCGTTTCAATGGGGGGACGACGCAGGACTGGCGCGCGCACTGGTTGACGAAAGACTTTTCGAATTCGTTCCGTTCGATGATGACGGAGAGCTCATCTTCGCCAGCCTTGTCACTGGGACCGCTGATCAGACGCTGGACGACGGTGAGGCTGCGACCCTTGCGCTCGGATTGATGCACGGTCGAACGGTCGTTATTGATGAACGCAAGGCGCTCAAGATTGCCGCGGATCGATTTGCTGCAATGCAAGCGATCGCGACCGCCGATATCCTGTGTTCGGATCCGGTTCTGTCCGCCTTTGGGCGTGAGCAAGTCGCTGACCTTGTTTTCAACGGACTTACCGGAGCCAGGATGGGAATTCCCGAGCGCCATCATGGATTCGTTGCCGAGATATTCGGGCCACGAATTGTCGCCTGCAGAAGTCTTCCGGCCTCGCTGCGACAGGCTGCCGACTGCGAATGAGCGGCCCACTAGCCCACTTCGATCTTCGAGCGCGACGTCGCACACTATGGAAGGGCCGGAACTTAAATCGGCCAGTAGCCGACATCAAGTCGAGCATGCGCGATAGAGCGCCAAGCCTTGTGTTCTATGTGAAAGCGGGGAGGTTGCGTTTATAGCGTTTATAGACCATATTGCGCCCATGGCTACATCACATCGCAATCCTCCCTCAGGAAGATCGGAACAGTCGTCTAGCACAGTTCTCCCCATGGAGAGGACCGCCGCTGCGCGCCTCGCGAATATGCTCGTCTCCCGGTCGACCAAGCAGGCAGAGTCCATACAAATCGTCCTCGTCAATGGCGAGTCGGTGGAATTGCCAAGTGTGCTTGCCGACGTTATGTTCCGCGCCGCCCGGTTGGTGGCGGAGGGACGACAAGTCACGGTGCTTGCCGATGAAGAGCTCTTGTCTACCCAAGATGCAGCAGAGATTTTGGGCGTATCCCGGCAATATCTCGTTCGCTTGATCGATCGGGGTGAGATTAGTGCAGAGAAGGTCGGAACGCATCGCCGGCTCCATGCCAACGATGTTGAAGCGTTCAAGACCGCGCGCGATGCTAAACGCCTGGCGGCGCTCGATCGTCTGACCGCAATCAGCGAAGATCTTGGTGGTCACGACCTGGATGGCAAGCCTTAAGCCTTCTCCCTGTAATTAGAGAGCAAGATCAAGCTGCCGATTCTGATCTACCCCTGCTGTCGGCATCCAGCGCCAGATGCAGCTTGGCTTTGGTCCTCACAATCAGTCGCGTTCCGCGGGTCCGAGTCTCGAAAGACGACATAAGACAGCCAAAATGAACGCTTAAAGCACGTCCGCGTTACTCTCTCTCACAGATAGCGATAAGCCTGCCCGTATTTGCTCTCTCGCGGGAATCCCTTTATAGAAGAGCGAGAAACTTGGCTCAGGAGGGCCTCGACGATGACGGACATCCAGTTGGAGGCGCTGATCGCGCTGATGGAGAAGCGGGCGGAAGATGCCGCAAAATCTCCCGAGGATGCTCGCCGTCATCTCGTGGACGCAGGCATTGTATCCGCTGACGGTAAACTGACGCCCGAGTATGCGGGAGATGAAGACGCTGACGAAGCGGCAGCCGCTTGAGTTCCAACTATCCTGCTTACGTTCTCGGCTACCATGGCTGCGACAAGGCCGTGGGTATGGCGGCGCTCACCGGCGCCTCCCCCTTCTTCCAAGCGAAAAGGCGTACGACTGGCTCGGTTCTGGGATCTACTTTTGGGAGAATGATCCTGAGCGGGAGCTCGAATGGGCCACGGCAAAAGCCGAATCAGGCGCCTATAGCGAACCGTTCGTGCTCGGAGCAATTATCGATCTCGGTAACTGCCTCGACCTGATCACCCGCAAATTCGTACCTCTGATCCAAACCAGCTACTTCATGCTGAAAAGTCAGATTGAAGCCACCGGCGGCAAAATGCCGGTGAACTCCGACGCCAGAGGCGACAAGAATTCGGACAAACTGATTCGATAGCTCGATTGCGCCGTTATCAATTACGTCCACGAGATCGCCAAGGAAGCCGATCTCCCGGCGTTCGATACTGTTCGCGGCTTGTTTCCCGAAGGTGATGAGATCTACGCTGGCGCCCGTTTTCACGAGCGGACCCACACACAGATCGCCGTTCGGACTGATGCCTGCATCAAGGGGTTCTTCCTTCCGCGCGGAATTTCTTCGCCGCTTCCCGCGAGCCGCTAGTCCCCAAGATCAGAGCCCATACTCAAGCTTGGGTGGCTAGCTGAACGCCCGTTGCTTCTAGTAAGCAGTTGGCGGTCTCGCTCGCCTTGATCATGGCTTGACCCAACAAGCAACTTCATCCTGGCTTCGGCACAGCAGCGATCGTGGCCAGTGCCGCATTCGCAGCCCTTGCCGTCGGATCGCTATGGCCTATCAGCCAGCTACGTGCTGGCTATCTCGCCGACCCTTTCACGCAATATTTCCGGGGCAGTATCAACGGGCGGCGGACCACTTCGCAGCCAGGGTAGCGCTGAACGAGGAAGCTGCAGCCTACTATCATCATTGCTCCTACTGCCTTTTCAGGAGGCCTTCGACGACTTCGGGGCCGAGAGCTTGTCCAAGGGCTTTCACGCCCATTGGCGGCAACCTCGCGAGGCCTTTGGTGATGGCTTCTCTCCACGCATCCCCTCGATCCCATGCCTCCTCCCATGCGACGGCGATTGCATCGCTCTGCCGCGTCTTCACGAGGCCTTCGAAGAGCAAGGAGGCCTGCGATAGGTCTTTGTCCGCTTTCACGCGTCCCAGCGTGTCTGTAAGCCTTCTCGAGGACACAATCAGCTTGTGGACGGCATACCGCTCGGGGGCGGGGACCAGCACGTTTACGCCTTCGCGATGGAGAAGCACCGTGCGGACAGGTTCATAAATCAGATAGTCCAGGAACCGCAGGTTTTCCGCCGACGCACCGCCGAGCGCGGGCATGGGCGACGGCTTGCCCGTGTATTCGTCTGATCCCCGGTTTCCCGTCAGGAACTCCACCCGGTAGCCTTTGGCGTTCTCGAAGGCGACAACCTTGGCTCGGTCCGCCTGGTGCGGGACCGCCCGGAAGTCTGGATCGACCGACTGCAGGACCTCCAGAATCGGAGGCAAACTGTCTTCGACCCCGGCCGAGATCGCGAAGTCTTGCGCGAAATCCGCATCGCCTGTCTGCATTGCCGACGAGGGCAGCCGAACGCCGATCATTCCGGCATAGGTGCTGAACGCCACCGATCCAATGAGGACGGCCCGCAGCCGGAATAATCCGGCGTCAGCAAGAGCCTTCGTGACGTCTCCCGCAAATCCGTCTGGACCGGGGAGACCTGCACGACGTAGCGTGCTGACCATCCGCCTCCGCTCCCGCAGGTCGTCCTTGATCTCCTTATGGGCCTTCACCCGCGCCGTGATCTCTTCATCGCTCTGCGGACCGACATAGCTCCGCTTGTCCTTGCCCTCTTGAGTAGGGAGATCGAAATACCAGTAATCGCGACCCTTCACGGTCACGGTGACGAACCAACCCTCCAGAGGGAAGTCCGCAAGGAATTGTCCGTCGTGCGTCCGCTGCACCAGCTCGGCAAACATTGTTCGGTAGGCGATGTCGATCTCTTTCATCATCGGTGGCTCTTCCTTTTCGACAGCGGCCCGTCTGGCGGCAAGCTCGGACATCCACCTTTCGAAGCGGCCCTTCGGTCGTTTGGCGAAGTCGTCGTCACTCATCTCGCCCCCGTTATAAGTCTCTGCCAAAACCTTATAACTCCTCTCGGCATTGTCAACGTCGCCGTTATAAGTCTCTGGCAAAACCTTATAACGAGTTGTTATAAGTGTTTGCCAAGACCTTATAACCGCCGAGCACTTTGCGATTTAAGGTAAGGTCAGCATAACGGGCTTCCACAAAGTTGCCTCACGGTCGCCGCACGAAGACACGAGCCATGTCCCGGGGGTCGTATTTGACGAGCAGGCGCCGGTTCGCGCGCCCGACATCGGCGCTGAGCGCACACGCCCACCAAGGATCCACATTGCGAAGTTCGTGTGAAAAGAATGCACAAATTGCCGTCCGCTTGGAAACGCGGGTGGAAGTTCCTCGTTTCGGGCTGGCATCCTACTAGTCGGGCAGCCAACGCTGGAAAACGTGGAAGGAACCGAATTGCGGGCAGAGTGTTGAATTCCACACTGGATTCACCCTAGATATTTCACCGGCTTGTCCCTGCCGAGCAGGGTCATGGTCAGGCGGAAAGAAGGCGCAAATCACGACGGAATTCTACAGCGTAGGAGGATCCGAGTGTTGATGTTTGGATTAAGCTTCCTCTTGCTTTTGCCGCAGGCTGTCGTGTGAAAATACGGCCTCCCCTTTGTGATCTACCCATGAGGCCATGATGGCTACCCTAGCCTTGAAGAATGGAATCCGCTCAGGCAATTGGAGACGAAGGAAGCAGGCATGACTTCTGAATGGCCGGCTACGAAGGTTCAGGCTTCTAGCCCTGGAACTGATCATTTCGAGATAGGAAGCCGTTCCCCGGCTCTCACCGCGCCTTTCAGTCGATTGTCCAATGGCGCTAATGGGCAGACATAGCGGGGCGAATAGGCGCACGAAGGAAAATAGGAGAAGTTGAAATCGAGCACTAGTGTGCCGTCTGAACGGACAACTCCGAGATCCGCTCCCTTAATGGTGTCGAGGAGATACCGGCCACCGCCATACGTCTCGGTTCCGGAGGTCGCGTCGACAAACGGCAGGAACACGCCACCGCCGTACCCCTCAATCCAGTAGAGGGTCAATTCGCCACCCAATCTGGCCTCCAGCCCCTTTGTACGGGCAAACGCATGCATCGCCAGGTCACCATCCACTCCGGTTGCGACGGTTATCCGCTCCTGCGTTACCGGAACAAGCTGTACCGTCAGGCGCAACGAGGGATCATAAGGAAATGTTGTCGGCCCTTCGAACGTCTTGCGGTCCGCCGACTCAATTGGCGACTGAGGATGGTCGCGAAACAGGGTCGAACGGGTGTCGCACCAAAGCCCCCAGGCAGCAACCACGTCTGGGCTGGAACGTACCTCGTAGTAGAGATTTGCGATCTTCTCGCGCCATTCCCACAGTTGTTGGGTCTCGATCAAATCATACCCTCTCATGTCGGAAATTATGTCGCTCGTTCATCGAAACGCTCGCCCAACCATCTCGGCGCAACTATTTACTTGCCGGATTTGCTCTGCCTACGTGACCATTTGCGAGGCACATTTAAGTGCCATGTCAACGAGGACTAGACCACAACTAAAAAGCTTCGGCAAGCTGCCACCCCGATCCAGTGGCTGACCCGTAGACAGTGACCGCAAGCTCGGCGAGGTTACCAACGAACGCAAGTTTTGGATCGGCGAGCCCGCCGCCGCTGAGCCATCTGGAAAGAAGATAAAAGCTACCCCGGCCGCACTTGATTATGCCAAATGGCTTCATGCGCAGTTTCTTCAACTGCCCTTAACGAAAAGAAGACGAAAAGATTGCCACCCAAGGGCGTGGCTCAAAACAGACTTGTTTTGGCATGCTCATTCCATTTCTCCCGGCATCAGTGCCGAGGGCGAGCGGAAATAGGAGCGCAGTTTTAAGAAATGATGTATTGGAGGATTGCCCGTCGGTTGGCGGCTAAATTCATTGCCACCGTTGTCTGTCTACGGAGCTGGCCTGAATTCCGGCGCCCTCGCTTGACGCAGCGACAACGGTCTACGTTAATTAAGCGCACTTACATAAGCTAGGTGCTTATTTAAATAACGGCGACCTTGCTTAAATAACGGGCAGAGTTCGTTGCCACACAGTTTTGCCAATCGACGCCTTTCTCCAGGCTAAGAATTTTGATACAAATCCTTGGATATAGATCCTATGCTCCGAGTTTTTGTATCAATGTCGGCTTCCGTCACCCAGCGCCAAATCGCCCGAACCGTGCTTGCCGAACGCGGGATTGCACGTCTGGCGGAACTGCGGAATGCAGGCGTGACGGCAGCCACGATGAGCCGAATGGAACGGGATGGCTTGGTTGTGCGGCTTGCCCGCGGTCTTTATCAACTTGCCGATGCGGAGCTTGATGCCAATCACAGTCTGGCAGAGATTGCCAAACGCGTCCCGAAAGCCGTTGTCTGCCTTGTTTCGGCTCTCGCTTTCCACGGCTTGACGGATCAACTTCCGAGGCAAATCTGGCTTGCTATAGGCAGCAGAGACTGGGCCCCGCAACCGAACGGCCCAGCTATGCGCATCGTACGTTTTACAGACAGCCTTCTCAACGAAAGCGTGGAAACCCATGTCGTCGAGGGCGTTCCGGTAAAGATTTTTGGAATCGCCAAGACGATTGCGGATTGCTTTCGCTATCGCAACAAGATTGGCCTATCTGTAGCGATCGAGGGACTGCAGGAGACGCTGCGGCAACGAAGGGTTACTCCTGGCGAAATCGCTGATCAGGCCGAGCGCGGCGGTGTCGGCACGGTGATCCGGCCGTATCTGGAGGCACTGACCGCCAATGGCTAAAGAAATCAGAAATCTCGGCGCTTCGGTGCGCGCCCGCCTGTTGCAATTCGCTAAGGCAAGCGGGCAAAGCTTCGATTTGGTTTTGACGCGTTTTGCGCTTGAGCGGTTACTATTCCGGCTCAGTCAGTCGCCCCATGCGAACCGTTTCGTGCTGAAGGGTGCGATGTTAATGATGAGTTGGTTTGACGACCCGCATCGCGGAACGCGCGATCTCGATCTTTTGGGCTTTGGCAACCCCGAGCCGGACCCGATGCTGCAGACCTTTCGGGAGATTCTGGCGCAACAGGCTGACGATGGCGTTACATTCGACGCAGAAACCTTGAGCGTGGAGCGCATTCGCGAGGGACTGGAATATGGTGGGCTCAGGCTGCGGCTGGTCGCTTCGATCAGCGGCGCCCGGATCACCCTGACGATCGACATCGGGTTTGGTGATGCGCTCGAGCCTGGGGCGGAGATGTTAGATTATCCTTCTATGCTCGGTTTTCCGATGGCCCGGCTTCGAGCCTATGCGCGGGAGACGGTCATTGCGGAGAAGTTCCAGGCGATGGTCATGCTGGGGCGTGCAAACAGCCGGATGAAGGACTTCTACGACATCTGGATTCTCAGCAGGTCATTCGATTTCGATGATGACAGATTGGCGCGTGCAATCGCAGCGACTTTCGAGCGGCGCGAAACTCCGATTCCGACCGAGGTACCGGACGCCCTAACGAATGCCTTTGCCAAGGACGAGGGAAAGCAACGGCAATGGCACGCATTCGTTCAAAGCGTTGCACACGAACCAGGGAATCTAGCGGACGTCATCGCGGAAATTGCCACGTTCCTGACGCCGCACGCAATTGCAGCTGCGAGGCTGGGCAAATGAGCGGTTTCGTCGCCGCCGTCGGGTTATGGAGCGATGACCAATCGATTGCGCTGACGAATTAGGCAGGGGGCGCTGGTTCGTATCCCATCAAGAGCTGAACCAGCTTCAATGTCGAGCACGGATTACTGCTGTCCGAGGATTCCTCTGCATCTTAGACTGCGGGCCTCGCGCTAAAACATGCCTTACCATAGCCATCCGGACGCTGCCGTATTGCCTCGAAGATCTGGCTCGAGTACCAGCATTCCGCATCAATCGGCCAAAATCAAACTTAACACGGTTGTCGTGGCACGTCCTGGTTCAAGGCCTATCGGACACGCACTAGAAGCTTCCCGAAATTGCTGCCTTTGAGCATTCCCATGAAAGCCTCGGGCGCGTTCTCGAGGCCGTCAACCACGTCCTCACGATACTTTATTTCGCCAGTCGCCACCAGCGGGCCAAGTTCCTGCTGAAACGCTTCGTAATGCGTGGGTGCGAATTCGGTGTTGATGAAGCCTCGCAAGAGAAGGCTTCGGCGGAGGATTGTGGACATGGTGACCGGGAGGCGGTCGTGTTCGCCTTTGCTCGGGCCATTGTACTGGGCGATAAGCCCGCAGACCGGGACGCGGGCATACAGGTTCAATAGCGGAAACACCGCATCCCATACGTGCCCTCCAACATTCTCGAAATAAACATCAATGCCATCGGGGCAGAGGGCTGCAAGCTTCGAGGCGAAATCCGGCGAGCGGTGGTCGACCGCGGCGTCAAATCCGAGTTCGTTTTTAACGTAGTCGCATTTGTCGCGGCCGCCGGCGATACCGACCGCACGAGCCCCAGCACGCATGGCGAGCTGGCCCACGAGCGAGCCGACCGGACCGGACGCGGCGGCCACAACCACCGTCTCTCCCGCCTTGGGTTGGCCGATCACCTTCATCCCGCCATACGCGGTGAAGCCCGGCATACCGAGTACGCCGAGCGCGGTGGAGGCGGGGGCTCCATAGGTGTTCACCCGCTTGACGTTCTTCGCATCCATGACGGCGTGGGTGCGCCATCCCGTCATCGCGCGCACGATATCGCCTTCGTTGAACTCGGGGCTCCCGGACTGCGTGACCTCGCAGACGGTTTCTCCCTCCATGATGCCACCGACCACCACCGGCTTGGCGTAGGATTTGGCGTCGCTCATGCGACCGCGCATATAGGGGTCGAGCGAGAGATAGAGCACTCGAAGGGAGACCTCGCCGTCGCGCGGCGTGCCGATCTCGATCTCCTCTGTCCGAAAATTCTCTGGACCCGGTTCGCCGGTCGGCCGGCTGGCCAAGACGATGGCTGACGATTTCATAGCGTTGTCCTTTCGAGTGATATTCGGCAGGCGGCCGTCCGTTGTCGTTTATGCCCGAGCGGCCGTGAGGTAGCGCTGTGCCGGCGTATGCAAGGAAATCTTGGGGATCAGATTGCGGCGAGCGGTGTCGTAAGCCTCCCATTCGGAAATATCCGGTAGGGACGGCAATGTGATCAATTCGCCGAGGTCGAGTCCGGCAAGGGCGGCATCGACGGCATCTTCAGGGCGCATGACGGCCTGTTCCGGCAGATGATCCAGCGATCCGCCGGATGTCTTCCAAAATTCAGTGGCGATTGCACCGGGCAGGACCGCCTGGAAGCGCAACCCATTTCCGGCCAGTTCCTTATCCAGGGATTGGGTCAGCGCCACGACAAATGCCTTCGAAGCTCCGTAGACGCCGTTGAACATCCCCGGAGCCAAAGCCAGCGCCGATGCCAGATTGATGATCGTGCCGCGCTTGCGCCTAACGAAAGCTGGAGCGGCGGCGTATACCAGGCGGGTCAACGCAACGACGTTGATCTCGATCATGCGCTCCATGTCGTCGACGTTGGCTTTCAGTAACGGCTCGACGGAGCCGACGCCCACATTATTGACGAGCATGGTGATCGAAGCGTCGTTTCTCAGGATGGCCTCGACGCGACGGAGGTCCTCGGCGTTACCCAAGTCCGCCTGAACCGTCGTCACCGCGCGGCCGGTCGTTTCCGTGATGGACCGGGCGACCGTGGCCAGGAGTTCCTTCCCCCTGGCCACTAGGACGAGATCGAACCCCCGTCGTGCGAGCCTTTCGGCGTAGATCGCCCCGAGACCAGAGGACGCGCCTGTGATCAATGCTGTGCCATTTGCAGATGTCATTGCACAATCTCCTTGGTTTCGGCCGTGCCTACGGCGATGGCCATCATTGTCTTGTTTCAGGCGAGCTTGATGGTGACGCCGATGTTTCCGCGTGTCGCTTTCGAATAAGGGCAAATCTGGTGGGCTTCATCGATCAGTGACTGGGCGACATCGCGCTCGACGCCCGGAATGGATACATTCAGGCGCGCAGTCAGCGAATAACCGTCGCTGTCGGACAGGTTGAGATCGACTTCGGCGTCAATGGTCACGTCGCCGCCGAGCGCTATATGCTTCTTCTGCACGATGAGCCCTATGGCGCTCTCGAAGCAGGCCGACCAACCGGCCGCGAAGAGCTGTTCCGGGTTGGTGCCGATACGCGCCGTGCCGGACACGCCCAATCTAACGTCAAGACGCCCGTCGGAACTGCGGGCGACCCCGTGTTCGCGGCCACCAGTAACGTGTGTCTTTGCCGTGTAGAGGATTTTCGAGTTCATTTTCTGGTCCATGACGGGCTCCTGTTTGGTTTCGTTGCGGACGCCCTGCGGGCGGGATGGCTCATTCGATCAGGCGCGTTGACGCCGGTAATCGCTTGGATGAGGGGAGGACGGCCGCATAGCCGCCCTCCGAAGCATTTGACTGATCGGTTATGCGGCCGGTGCCATCGTCTCCATGGCAGCCAAAGCTTTGAGGATTTCCTCGGTCGTCACGATGGCGCTGGCGTAGTTCGGCATGTTGATTTCCAAAGCTGCGTGCATCATTTCGTCGGAGTAGTCGGCAACCGCGTCCTTCACGACCGTCACGTCGTAGCCAAGTTCGGCCGCGAACCGAACAGTTGCCTCGATGCAGGTGTGCGCGATCAGGCCGATGACGATCAGTCTGTGGATGCCTCGCCTTTTGAGCTGGTTGTCGAGATCGGTGTTGGCAAAGCCGCTGGAGCACCAATGCTCCGACGCCACGACCTCGCCTGCGGCAGGAACGAACTCGGCCTTGAATTCGCCGCCCCAGGTGCCGAACTCGAAGGTCTTGCGCTTCCAGGCCAGTTTCTGAATGGGAGCGATATACTTCCAGTTCTCGTAGTCGCCTTCGCGAAAGCGGTGGTGCATCGCGAAGAAGACGGGAAGTTTGACCTGCCGTGCCGCCTTGAGGATCTGCTCCATGTGCGGGACGCAATTGTTGGCCTCGGCGACCGCCTGGATGCGCGGCCAGATCTTGCCGCCTTCAGAAATGAAGTCGTTATACGGATCGACCACCAGAAGCCCGGTGATGCCGTGTTCGTAGGACAGTTCGGTCATCGTAATCTCCTTCAGCGTTCAGGCGGCTCTCGACGATGACTGGTTGCGAAGCGCAAAGCGCTCGATGCTTGCCGCAAAGAGCGGCGTCTCGCCTTTGTTGTGGGCGATCGACATCGGCTGGCGCTGTGTGCGGAACACCTCGAAAGGGATGCCCTGCCGGTCGAGGTTCGCCAGCATCTCGTCGGTTGCGAAGGACTGGACGCGGTTGGTGAACTCGCAGCGGTCCTTGTCGATCGCCTTGACGCTCAGTTCCCAGGTAACATGGATGGTCACCCGGCCGGTCGGCGTGAAGACGTCCGAGTCGGAATCGAGGATCAGGTGATCCTTCTCGCCGAGCGTTTCGTGATAGTGCTGGACCATCAGGCTGCCGCCGATCGTTTCCACATTGATCGACATGCGCGTGCCGTCAGGCGCGGTCGTGAAGCCGGCGGCGATATGGGCGGGCGAGCAGCCCTGATATTCCTTCTCGGGTAGCGAGAAGCACCACGTCGGGATGTCGATCTTTTCGATCGGCGCGTTGATGATGGCGGTGAAGCTGGAATCGACGATCTGATTGTCACGCATTGTCTGTGTCCTTCTGCGATAAGGGGGTGGGATTGTTGTGCCGGGCGGCGCACACCGCGCCGCCACTGTTGTCAGATCGATTTGCGAAGCGGCTTGAATGCAGCGCGCAGATCGGCAGTCAGGAGCATGGGCTGCTCCCAGGCCGCGAAGTGGCCGCCCTTGGGCGGTCGGTTGTAGAAGATGAGCTGCGGATAGGCCTTCTCGGCCCAGCTCTGCGGAGCCTGGTAGATTTCGTCGGGGAAGGCGCTGACGGCGACCGGTATCTTGATGTCACGGGGATCGAAGAAGCCACCCGACGGGAAGTGGGCGTTGTCCCAGTAGAGGCGAGCGGAAGAAATCGCCGTGTTGGTCAGCCAGTAGAGCGTGACGTTGTCGAGGATATCGTCCTTCGTTAGGCCTTCAGGGTTGCCGTCGAAGACGCGGGCGATCATGTCGTAGCTGCGGATGTCGTGGTCGAGCATCCACGAGGCAAGACCGATCGGGGAGTCGACGATGCCGTAGAGGGTCTGCGGCCGGTTGTTCATCTCGATCGCGTAGCCGAGGCCGTTCTTGTAGAAATCGTCGAGCTGGCCATAGGCGCGCTTCTCGTCGTCCGAAAGACCCGCGGGAGCCGGACTACCCGCTGCGAGTGACTTGGCAATATCGGCGGGCACCGTTGCCGCCATGTTGGTGTGGATGCCCAGAAGACCCGGAGGCTGCTGTACCGCCATCAGTTCGGTAACGGCATTGCCCCAGTCGCCACCCTGAGCGACATAGTCCTTGTAGCCGAGACGCTGCATCAGCGCGGCCCATGCCTTGGCGATGCGTGGCGGGTTCCATCCGGGCTCGGTCGGCTTGCCGGAGAAACCGTAGCCCGGCAGCGACGGGATCACGACGTGGAAGGCATCTTCGGCGCTGCCGCCATGGGCGGTCGGATCGGTCAGAGGCTCGATGATCTTCAGCTGTTCGATGATCGAACCTGGCCAGCCATGGGTGACGATGATCGGCATGGCGTTTTCATGCTTGGACTTCACATGGATGAAGTGGATGTCCAGTCCGTCGATCTTCGTCGTGAACTGCGGGTAGGAGTTGAGCTTCTTCTCGATCTTGCGCCAGTCGTAGTCCTTGCCCCAGTAGTCGGCGAGTTTCTTGATGGTGGAGAGCTGTACGCCCTGTGAGTGGTCCTTGACCGTCTCGCTGTCCGGCCAACGGGTAGCAACGACGCGACGATGGAGGTCTTTGAGCGCCTCGTCCGAGAAATGGACGTGGAAGGGCGTCACAGAATCGCCTGCTGTCGCAGCAAGCAAATGGGAGGGCAGAAGCGCGCCTGTGCTCGCGACTGCGACGCCGAGCGAAGCGGCAGCGAGAAACTTGCGGCGATCCTGATCGACTTCTTCGATAACTTTCGTATGCATGGCCGTCTCCTGTAGGTCCGTTTCGACTGCACCTTTGTGCTGTCCAAAATCTACGGCAGGAGGCAGAAGAACGCCCGTTATGCGTTGTTGGACGTTGTTAGGAATCGAGAGCGAAGCATACTAACAATTAGCGCTGTTCGCCTTTCGCCTGTGTCGTGCCGCGGTCTATATCTTCAGGTAGTGGCGCAGGCAGGAGAACTAACCTAATGTCCGCTTGCATACAAACGTCGGCTAGTTGGGGATGAGCCATGGCGATTGCAGCAGGTGACCAAACGGTAGTTCGTTTTGGGCCGTTTAAGCTGGCTGTTAGCGAAAGATTGCTCACGAAAGACGGTGTCACTGTCGATTTGGGCGCACGAGCCCTCGATATCCTCATTGCGCTTGTAACCTCTCCGAACGAAATCGTCCGCAAGAAGGACCTGATGGCCATGGTCTGGCCCGATGCCGTTGTCGAAGAAGTAACTCTTCGTTTCCACATGGCGGGGCTACGAAAAGCGCTTGGCGATGGGTTGGACGGCGCGCGCTACATCACTACGATCGCGGGAAGAGGCTACTGTTTCGTTGCTCCCACCGTAGGCACACCGTCCAACCGTGGGGAAAGCCCGGCTGCGGACGCGTTTCCACATGCCAATCTTCCCCCGCAGCTCGCGAGAATGGTCGGCCGCGACGTCGATGTCATGAAGCTTGGTGCGCAACTGACGGATTCCCGGCTTATCACGATCGTCGGTCCGGGCGGCGTCGGCAAGAGCACGCTGGCGATCGCGGCGGCCCATCAGGCCGCGGACACCTTCGCTGGACATGTCCTGTTCGTCGACCTTGGCGTAGTCGCCGATCCGAGCCTAGTAGCGACGACCATCGCGGCTATGCTCGGACTTCCGGTTCAAGCTGAAGATGCGACGCCCGAGATCATGCGCTTCGTCAGGGACAAGCGTGTTCTCTTTATTCTCGATACGTGCGAACATCTGGTCGAGACCGTAGCGAACATTGCATCGTCGATCCTTGAGGCCGCTCCCAAAGTTCACATCATAGCCACGAGCCGCGAAGCGCTGCGCATCGAAAGCGAACGTGTCTACAGGCTTGATGCTCTGGCGTATCCTCCCGAAGCAGTCGAACTGGCTTCCACGGCGGTCCAGGAATATCCGGCGTCGCAACTGTTCATCGAAAGAGCGATCGCAAGCGGTGCCCAGCTTGATGGCAACGAAGCCGAGGCGGCGATCGTTTGCGAGATTTGCCGCAAGCTCGACGGGGTGGCGCTTGCGATCGAACTCACCGCCAGGCGCGTGCAGGCATATGGTCTGGAACAGACCGCGGCACTGCTCGACCAAAGGCTGACCCACCTCTGGCAGGGCTTGCGGACAGCCCCGCCGCGACAGCAAACGTTGCAAGCTACCCTCGATTGGAGCTACGGATTGCTCTCAGAGACCGAGCGGACGGTGCTGCGCCGACTGGCGGTGTTCGTCGGCAACTTTGCGCTTGATGCCGCCCTGGAAATCGTGCCAGGCGAGACACTTGATCGCGCGTCCGTGTTCACCGCGATCGACAACCTTGTCGAGAAGTCGATGGTTGCAGCCCGCCCAATCGGCGCGATGATGCGATACCGCCTTCTCGATACCACGCGGGCGTACGTTATCGATCTTCTTCATGCCGACCCAGAATGCGAAGACCTTCTGAGGCGGCACGCGGCCTATTGCCGCCTCTGGTTCGAGCAGAACGGCAGCGAATGGACGGCTCTTTCGACACCCTTGGAACGAGTGCCTCACTTCAATGCCGTCAACAATGTCCGCAGTGCCCTGGAATGGTGCTTCGGAGGAAACGGCGATGTAGCTCTTGGCGTCGGCCTCGTGGCAGCGGTTGCTCCGGTTTTCCGTGCAATGGGCCTGTTACCGGAATGCCAGCGCTGGACCGAACGGGCCCTCCAGTCGTTGGACAACACCACACGCGGCAGCTTCGAGGAGATGCAGCTTCAAGCTGCGTTCGGCGTCTCGGTCATGTTCTTGAGAGGCCATAACGAGGTATCGGCGTCCGCGCTGAACAGAAGCCTGGAGATCGCCGAAGCCCGTGGCGACAAGCTAAATGCCGCGCGACTGCACGGACCAATCCACTTTTTCCATCTGCGGAGCGGAGAGTTCCGGCAGTGTCTCGAGTACGCCGAACGGTGCTCCGCGATTACAAGCCATCTCGATGATCCTGCGGCAATCACGCTTTCCAAGGCGCTTCTTGGCCTCTCGTATTGCCTGGTTGGACGCCTCGGTGAGGCTCATACGACTTTGGCACCAGTGGTGGCGCAGGGGCTTCCATCCGCCATCAAACAGATGCATTACGGCTTCGACCACTACACCTGGGCACGGATCGGATGGTCGACGAACCTTTGGCTACAGGGCTTTGTCGATCAGGCGCGCGCGGTCATCCGACAGTGCTTCAAGGATGCGGAGACAATGCGCCATCCCGTCTCGTTCGCCATATCGCTGAGTTCGATAGCGACACTCCTCTGGATCGGTGATCTCGATGCCGCTGAGGAACATTTGATACCTTTTGTCGCGCGCGCGAAAACACAGGCCTTTGGCCCCTACCTCTCAATGGGGCATGCCTATCAAGCCGAGATCACGATCCGGCGTGGTAACGCAGGGGCGGGGGTGGCGGCGCTGCAAGAACAGCTCGACATTCTCCACACCCAACGCTTTGAGCTGTTCACGGTCCGGTTTCAGTTCGTGATTATTATGGGATTACTGGCTCTCGGACGATCAAACGAAGCATGGATGCTCGCGGAGGAAAGCGAACAGCTGATCGAGGAGAAGGGTTACTATTCCTATCTTCCAGAACTGTTCAGGCTCAAGGGTCAAATCCTGTCGGTAGCGCCACAACTAGGCACAGTGGACGCCGAGACCTATCTTCGCAAGTCATTGGACCTCAGTCGCAGGCAGGGTGCTGGGGCTTGGGAGCTAAGAGCGGCGACCGATCTGGCGGTATTGTGGAAAGGGCAGGACCGTATTTCGGAAGCTGACGGTCTGCTCAGGCCAGTTTACAACAGCTTGAAGGAAGGGCGGGACACGGCCGTGTTCCGCGCCGCCGCGGCGGTGCTTGAGGGTACGGTTTGATTGGCCGCGCGCCCTCAGCGAGCAGCGGCAATTGCCTGGGCTATGATCTGGATGGTAATGGCGTGACTGGGTGATGTTTCGCGAGACAGATCAGGGATCGCTGTCGACCAATTCCGAAAATCTAGCCTTCCGCGGACATTTCGCGACGCTGACGGTCGAAGCGTGAGACTTTCGATAGACTTGTCTAGCGCAACGCCGGTGTCGACGGTTCAAATCCACTCAAGAGCTTCGATTGCGCAATAGCGGGTTGGCAGTCCCATCTTGTTGACGAGGCAGCCTCCTGGTGCGTTGATGGGGGCATTGGCCGAATGACCGCTTGATGTCTATGCGGCACTCGTGACCGTGACACATGATCCGAAGATCAATAATTTCCCGATCGCTGGGGGCACTGTATGCAGCGGCCTAGCCAGTGCGATCCCGATTCATGAATACAGCTCGTCCGGCTTGGCAGGAACTAGCAGGCAATTGGTTGCGGTGGCGCGCGTCGAAACGCCTGGTGGCCGAGTGAATTATACCGGGACCACCACGATTGCCGGCGTTCCAGGCACACACGTCGTCGAAGCCTCGTTCCTCAACGACCGACTAGCGCCCGCGCCTAACGCGGATATCGATTGATTGCAATGCCGAGACGAGGTTGCTCTGCCGCACAAGGTTCAGCGCAGAGGAGGAAACCAGTTTGGCCGACACTGCCCGATCATACACAGCCAGACACTCTGATGCAGTCAAACGTGAGGAATAGAGAATCCCGTCGACAGCAAATGCGTCATAGAGAGCTTGGCTGAACAGTCTCCCCTCAGTGTGCGCTTTCCCACGAGCCGCATCTGTGCTGACGCCCAACCTCAACAGGCCGGTCGTTCGTAAATCGATGACCAACAGAGGATCCGTTGCAGTCAGCTCAGCTACCGCCCATTCCTCAATCTCGCTGTCATCCAGCACACGCTTGCTTGCCCCTTCAAACCGGTCCCGAACAATCGTTTCAGCAATCGCAGTAGCGAGATCGCGTGCAATGTAGACGAGGCGGAATTTCTGGGCAGGACTGGAAAAGCGTGTGTGGCCAAAACCCATGCCGAGCGGCGTCGTCATGTGTGCCGCAGGCATCACTCGGAGGTATGATTTTGGCTGAAATTCCAGGGCGAGGTCCTGGACGGTCTTTCGATCTAGATGCACGGCTAAGCGAAATCCCGCTTGGCAGCCTCGACCACCTCGCTGATGCGTCCTGCCTTGAGAGCATTGAGCGGCGTGCCCCCAATACTCGGCTTTGATCCAATTAGCCATTGCCAGGCTGCTCGCGGGTTCCCAATGATTTTTGTGACCTCAGACATGCCCTCGAGCGGCCGGCCATCCAGGAATTGCGCGAGTGGAAAGACATGCTTTCGCTCGCCTTTCAGTAGCCCGATGATCGCTCCGCGCCTTTGCCAATCGTGCAGGGTGGAACGCTTGGTACCGAACCGCTTCTCGATCTCGCCCGGACCCGCAACTGCGCCCGCCCAATCTTCCAGCCGTTCAGCGGTTGCGTAATCAGAAAGGTGAAGGCGGCCGACGTCCAGTTCGACAACCTTGCCCAGGCCAGCGCCAACACTCACCTCAACCGGCTTTTTGACGGCAAGTTGGATCAAATCCACCACAGGCCCACTATGTTCTTCGGCAAGTTTGGACAGCGCGGTCTTCACAGCGATGGCCAATTCTTCATCCCGGACAACGATATTTCGTTGCTGCTCCTGCGACAACGCGGCCGTTGCCGCCGAAACTGCGGCCACGGCTTTTCCCGTCGCTTCCAACGCGACTTGGGAAACTTTTGGATTGTGTCGAGCGAGTACCTTAAGAATGTCGGACAAGGCGGCTGGGCCAACATTGATCCGGTCGCCGTTTCGCGATTTTCTGGCCGATACCACCATCTTGGCCTCCTTTGAATATGTCCTTAAGTTAGTACGGATTGCGCGAAATGTCCAGATAGTCCGGCAGAGGATAGGGAGAGCCGGCACCCAGCGGACCCCGAAGCAGGCTCAGGTGAGATTACGTCAATCAAGATACTGATGAGGCGAGCCAACTTGCCCTGGGAGAATGAGGCAGAATCTGAGTCATTGGCCGTTCGTTCCGCATAGTGTTATTGGACCAAAGGGGATCAAACGTGGACGGCATATGCCATCTTTGGGCGTCTGAGGCTAACCCCTGACACGCCGAAAGAAATGAAGATCTAGCAAAGCATTAAGTTGCGCCGACTAGGGATAATTTTCGAGGCCGAAAGGGGTCAGAGTTGCCAGCCCATTCACAATTTTCCTTGGGTTTGAACGACGGCGCGCGACGCTAGCATTCGGCGGAATGCTTCTGCGCTCTTTCTGTCTGACCGAGCGCAACTTGAGCGCCCGGTCATCGGCAATCGGCTACGATATGATAATCAGTAGGATACGTTGAATTGTCCCGAGATTGTTCCTCCCCGACAAATTGGTCGGCAGGGCCATATCAACTCATCATCATTCTTGGCCGGGTCGAGATCAAACCGATGCATGTTGCAGTCTTTGCTCGATCTCGCCTAAGAAGCCGGGCAGTGGATACCAGCTCGTGTGGACAAGGTGCAGCGCGCCATTGATGCTTGAGACGCCAATGGTTTGCTCCGCATCGTGGCCTCGAAGAACCACAGGTGCCCAAAGGGCCTCGATCGTCAGATTCCCGATCGTAGAGGAATACGGAACCTGCCCAAGATTGGAGACGAGCATGGTTTCGGAGAAGGCGTCCGCGTTGAAACGAGCGCCATCAGCTTCATCCATGTCCGTCGACATTGCCTCATAGACCGCGCTGAAGACGGGGGCTCCGCCCTCAAGCGTCTTCAGCGGAAGTAAGGAAGCCGTGACTGACCTAGCCATCTCCCACGCATCGTCAGGTGCGTTGGGTTCGATCACCGTTGAAGCTTTTGCTATTGCAACAACGCACTCGTCGTTTAGCTCTAGTAGTTTGCGAAGGTCCACCGGAGAGAAGATGCTTACCGCACCGTCGCGCCACGTTGGGTCAATGCTGCGCCCTGCCAAAGTTGCTGTGGCACAAACGATACCGTGTACCGTGGTCCTTTCAAGACGAGCACGCTCGCGAAGTAGGTTGGTCGTCTCAGGTTTGAGGACGAGGCTTGTTACGTGTACAGTCTTTTTCAGGCATTCGACAGCGAGCGTGTGCGAGAATTTCTTGCCAGGTGCCGATGATGGTCGTGTAGGAACACCCAATTTCTGGTCGATCGAGGGCGGGAATTCATAGGGATCCAGTCGCTGCCCCGAAATTGCCGAAAGCAAATCCCGCAGCATAAAGATCGATGACAAGCCATCGGCAATCGCGTGATGGGTGACCAGCAGAACGAAGGACTTCTCAAGCTCATGGATCAGCACCACGCGAGCAAGCGGCCCCACCGTCGGATCAAACAGTGTATTGATCTCACGTTCCGCTTCTCGCTCCCAGGTTGTTCCAGAAGGCGCGACGCGCAGCGGGATGGGGCGTCGGGAGCCTTTGTAGAAATGAGGCACTCGCTGTCGTGTGGAATCGATCGAAACAGATAGCATCGGATGACGCGCCTGCAATGCATCCACAGCCGCCCTCCAATCAGCCACGAGAGTTCGTCCTTTTATCTCCGCAACGATGCAGAAATGCTTGGGACAGCTATGATCGAAGAGCCAGAAGAACTCCTCGATGACGCCTAGCGGTCGCACAACGTCGAAATCGGTATCCAAAACGCGATCCTTTTCATTCTAATGATTTGCGAAGTTGACACGGTAACGCCTCGCCGCCGAAAGCCGACCACGCTTGGGACATGGCGCCTGATACAGCGCTGACCTCCAGAGCGTCAGCGATCACGGATTCATTGTGGTGGAGACGCTGCTCGCGACCACTTTCGCGACCCGAAGTGCGCTTCCTGACCTAAATCGTATAATCCTACTGTCCCCGCGTTCCGAACGCCTTTACGTCACAACGACCGTGACAGTTGGTCATCGCTCTTCTTCGAAGCTTGACCTCAAAAGGCCACTTCTGATGAACACAGGCATTAGCTTTGGATACTGCTCATGTTGAACAAGACGCCGAACCTGGCGTGCAGCTGCCGATTGGCGGTCTATGGAAGGCAAGGAGAGGTTGCGGGTTGGGAGTGCCTCTGGTCCAGATCGTCCGAGGTCTCACTGCAATCATACGTGTGGTCCCGTAAGGACTGCTTCCAGCTCGTGAGCGATCACTGAGCAGTGGTCGTTGCCCTTTCCGTCAAACGTCTTCCAACGCGTGTTGTCAGCTGGAAGCCCGCAATGATCGCTTGCAGTCGCAAATAAAAAGATGTGGCGCCGCCACGGCGACCGCTTCACGACTTGCTTCTAGCGTCCATAACCGGTTCATGGAGTGCATCGGACAGATAGCGGCCGAAATCTGCCATTGGTTCTGTTTCCCCGCTCTCCACCCAGATGATCTTATCGCGCAAGTATGCGACCATTGCCTGCAATTGCTGTGCTTTTTTTTCAAGCAGATCCAATTGTCCGTGGAGCACTTCGACGCTGCGCTCGCGGGTCATACGGCCTTCACGCCGCGCCTTGGTGATGCCTGCGATCTCTTTAAGCGACATACCAAGTGACTGCGCAACGCGGATTATCCGAGCGGCCTGGACGTCCTCAGCGGAGAACATTTGGTAAGGGCGGCGCCCGCCTTTCGCGGTTGTTTGCGGCTGAAGGAGGCCTAAGCGCACGTAGAAACGAATTGTATCCCGGCTAAGGCCGGCTGCGATTGCGAACTCTGAAATCAGCATCGCTTTTCCTGTTGACTAGGGACTGTGCTCCACACTTACAAGAACTGTCATCTTTTCATGTCAAAGGAAATAGCAATGGGAATGGTGACAAAAAGCGCCGAGTTCAAAATTGGCGGAGAGCTGCCTGTCTGTCGGATGGGTTACGGCGCAATGCAGTTGACCGGGCCTGGGGTATGGGGACCGCCAGACGACGAAGACAATGCGCGCGCTGTGCTCCGCCGCGCGATCGAACTCGGCGTAAACTTCATCGACACCGCAGATGTTTATGGCCCTGATGACAACGAACGGACCATCCGCGACGCTCTCTACCCCTATCCCGCAGGCCTCGTCATCGGCACGAAGGGGGGCTTGGTTCGCGCTGGCCCCGCGACGCGGGAAAATCCGGGCATTTCCATGAATGGCTCTGAACTCCACATCCGGGGTGCAGTTGAAGGCAGCCTACGCAAGCTGAAGCTTGAATGCATCGATCTTTACCAACTCCATCGGATTGATCCGGCGATTCCTATCGAGGAGACCATGGGCGTCTTCCGCGCCCTTCGCGACGAAGGTAAGATCCGTCATATTGGCCTTTCGGAAGTTGGTGTGGAGGAAATTAAGCGCGCGCGGTCTGTGCTTGAGATTGCGACGGTGCAAAATGTCTATAATCTCGTCACACGCATGCATGAGGACGTGCTTGCTTACTGTGAACAGAACATGATCGCCTTCATTCCGTTCTGGCCTCTACATTCCGGGCACCTGGCAAGATCAGAGGCGATGCATGATATAGCCAAGCGTTGCGGCGCGACCACTGCGCAAGTTGCGCTTGCGTGGCTGTTGCAAAAATCACCGTCGATCATTCTCATTCCCGGGACGTCATCGATTGAACATCTCGAACAAAATATCGGAGCCCTTGATGTGGAGCTGTCAGCGGCAGATATCGATGCACTCGAACTGATGGTCGGCAATCAGAGCTAGCTAAGCTTTCATTCGGACAAACCAGTTCGATTGCTACTTTCGGGCGCGGAGCTGGTCTGTAAGTCAGTGCGACGCAGCCACGTTGCGAGCGCTCGGCAGTACCTTGCCGCATTTCGTTCGATGTTCCGCCCAGAGTATCACGGCGCGCAGCCAAGATGTTGATTTCCTGGCTGCGACGGAGTGAGCTGTTCGCATTCGACTGACCCAAATAGAAGCTTCCGATCCATGTTGAGCGTTACCGCCGCTCAGACGAATAACCGCCCAACCTCAGTCGCTGGCGTTCCAGTCGCAGGCAAACGGCGGATTGACGAACCGCTGATCCTTGGGCAGGGAGACGATCAGTGCCCTGTCTTCCTCATTAAGCCGGATCGACGCTGCCTCCAGATTGGCCTTCTGGGTTTCGGCTCGCGCAGCCTTCGGAATGGCAATCACCCCTTCCTGGCCGAGGAGCCAAGCAATGGCGACTTGCGAGCCACTAACGTTGTGTTTCCGGCCAATCGACTGAAGGATAGGGTCGCTTGCAGCCCGCCCCTGTGCCAGCGGCGCATAGGCTGTCAGCGCGATATTCTTGGCGCGCAGGTACCGCAGCATCGGCGCCTGCGACAGATAAGGATGATACTCGATCTGATGAACGGCGATAGGAGCCTGTATCTCCTCCACAGCGCGTCTGATCATCGGCATGTTGAAATTGCAGACACCGATCGCTCGCGCATAGCCGTGTTCACGAAGACGCTCCAACGCGGTTAGGGTCGCCGCAATGTCCATGTCTGCCGAAGGCCAATGGACGAGGAAGAGATCGACATAATCCATCTTCAGCTTTTCGAGGCTCGTCGCGAAAGCCCGGTGCAGTGCGTCCGGAGCGAGTTGGTCGTGCCAGACCTTGGTCGTCACGAAGAGTTCGCGGCGATGAATGCCCGAGCCTGCGATTGCCAAGCCAACCGCCGCTTCATTCTCATACATCGCCGCAGTATCGATATGCCGGTATCCGAGCGAAAGCGCGCTTTCGACCGCCGGCTGTGCACTGAGGCCCGGCATTCGGAACGTTCCGAGGCCAAGACGGGGAATCGCCATGCCTTGCGTTTCGATTGTGTCCATTGGTTATTCTCTTTCCACAACAAAGCTGTAGATGCAGGCGGAAAAATCCCCCTGCATCCCAATCGTTCTATCAGGCGCGATCGTCGGTGTTGTCGCCGGCCACGAGTGCGTCCACGACCTGCTGCAGCGAAGTATTTCCCTTTTTCGCGAGGCGACCGCCGTCCTTGAAGTCGATCCAGCTTTCGTTGAAGCCGTCGAGCATGCGAATGCGCGGCATCGGATTCTTCATGCCCTGAGAAAGAAATAGTTCCTCCCAGGTATCGCGCTTGACGATCTCGACCTTGACCGGCCGGTTGAGCGCGACTTCGAAGGCGCGCGCCAAATCGTTCGGGGATACACGCTGAGGGGCCTCTAGTTCGACAACGCGCTTGCCGGTCCAGTCCTGCTGGATCAGCTCGGCCGAAAGGATGCCGATGTCCTTCGTCGCGATCATCGGGAACTTCTTGTCCGAGGGCTGCAGGAAGCTGTGAAGAATGCCCGTTTCGCGGGCCGTGCCTACGTCCCATAGTGCGTTTTCCATGAACCAGGCCGGTCGCAGGAAGGTGATGGGGAGGTCAAGCTCGTTGAGGGCTTTTTCCAGCATCGTGCGCTGGGAAAGCAGATTGTCCTCTTTCGCGTCGGCGCCGATCGTCGACAGGCAAAGGACCTTTTTCGGGCGTGCAGTCTTGAGCGCCGCCACGACGCTATCGATCACCCTCTGCGCCTCGGGATAGCCGGGTTCCGGGTCGAATTCAGACGGCGGAAGGATGAACACAGCCTCAGCGCCGGCAAAGGCGGCCGACAGCGCCTTTGCGTCTTCCATTTCCGCTATAGCGATCTCGCAGCCGACAGCGGCCCACGAAGCGCCTTTTGCTTGATCGCGAACGATCGCCCGCACGGCTTTGCCGTTGGCGAGCAGGGTCCGCGCAAGCGACCCGCCGACTTTGCCCGTGATTCCAGTGATTGCATACATGTGTGAGGTTCCATCGAAAATAGGAGGAGGTTAAGCGAGACCGTCATAGAGGCCGCGTTCGAAGTCGCCGTAGAGTGCAACGACACGGTCGTCATAGAAGGGAAGGAGCTGGGTAAAGAGGGATCCGGTGACCTGGCGAACCGGATCGATCCAGAAGTAGCAGTTGAGCAGGCCGGCCCAGGATACACTGCCAGCGGAGCGGCCATGCGGTCCGGGCTCTGTGTTGATATCGAAAGAATAGCCCCATTTATGTTTCTGATCCGGGAACTGATCGAAACTGTTGGAATAGGCTGGCGCGGCCGAGTCCATCTTTCGCACATTCAGATCGCCGATCTGGTTCTGCATCATCATCGCGACGGTCGCAGGCTTGAGGATCTGAGCGCCATTGAACTTGCCGCCATGCAGCAGCGCCTGAAGTAGCATCATGTAGTCGCGTGGGGTGCTGAACGCGCCACCGCCACCCATGAAGAATTCAGGACGCTGGGGCATTTCGAAGGGCATGGCCTTCAGGCTGCCATCGCTCTCACGGCTGAAGCATGTCGCGACGCGACGCTTCTGCTCGCTGCCGATCAGGAACCCCGAATCCTTCATTCCGAGCGGCGCGAAGATGTTTTCGCGGAAATAGACTTCCAGGGACTGATCGCTGACCGCCTCGACCAGCTTGCCGGTCCAGTCCATGCTGATGCCGTATTGCCAGCGCTCGCCGGGTTCGAATTCGAGCGGCACGCTGAAGGCGGCATTCTGGCAGGTGGCGATATCAGGCAAACCGGTGGCCGTCTCGTAGCGCACTATCACATCACTCCAGTTCGCATAGGTGTAACCGGAGGTGTGGGTGAGCAGGTGATGAACCTTGATTGTATTTTTGGCCGGACGCAGCTGCGGCTGGCCGTTGGCGTCAAACCCCACCAGTACCTTGGGTGCAGCAAGCTGCGGCAGGTATTTCGATGCATCGTCATCGAGCTTTAGCCGGCCTTGCTCAATCAACTGCATGCAAGCGGTCGCCGTGATCGCCTTGGTCATCGACAGCAGCCAGAAGACCGTGTCGGGCCGCATCGGCGCGCCGGTTTCCGGGTTCGCCTTGCCGAACAGACCTTCGTAGATCATGCCCTTCCGCGTTGCCGCCATGACAACTGCGCCAGCAACGGTGCGATCGTTCACGGCCTTCGACATCGCAGCATCGATGGACTTGAACTTTCCACCCAAATGGCGCGGGCTTTCACTGGCTGCCTGGACCGCCGTCGCCCCAAGATAGGCCGCCGCAGCCGCCATGGTACCGCGCGTCAGCACGGTTCTTCTCGTCATCTCATTCATGATTTTCACCAATCCAGACGGATCGCGGGTCTGGTAAACCGCTCGCCTTCCTGAGGCGGACGTCAATTTGCTAACACAGCGATGCGTGTTGCTAAAAGATCATAATAGTCATAACAAAAATGACGAAAAATCACTGCCATTTGCCATCAATGGATGCGAGATCTTTGTCATGAGCTTCGATGGACGTCTTCTCACGGGAGTAAGTGTGTTCTTGGCGGTTGCCGACGCCGGCAATTTCGCCAAGGCCGCCGATGTATTGGGGGTGACCCCTTCCGGTATCAGCCGCGCGATCGGACGACTAGAAACGAGGATGGGCGTGCGCCTCTTTGACCGGACGCCCCGTTCCGTCGCCTTGACCGAAGAGGGGCGTCTGTTTCGTCTGCAAGCTCTGCCGCTCGTCGCCGGTCTGGAGGAGGCCGCCGCGATCGCAGCGGGATCGGCAGCCGCGGTCGCCGGGAGGCTGCGCGTATCGATCGACCCATGGTTTGCAAGGATGGTATTAGCGCCTCAGCTTCCGCGCCTCACTGAAAAATATCCAGATCTGAAAATCGATCTGATGACGACGAATGCGCGTGACGACATGATGAGCGGGTTCGACGTGGCTGTGCGATTTGGCTCGACCAATGCCGGCTCACTAATAGCGAGAAAGCTTCTGGATATCCGCGTCATCACTTGCGCGGCCCCGGCCTATCTCGAGAAATTCGGTGAGCCGGCCCGGCCGGAAGATATACAAGGTTACGAAGTTATTCTGTTCCGAGACCCTGAGACCGGCCGAGCTTTCCCCTGGGAATTTCATCGAGGCAGTGAAGTTGTCAGCGCGAAAGTCGACGGCAAAATCATTTTTGACGACCCATCCGCTGCGATTGCCGCCTGCATTGCCGGCCAAGGTATCTTTCAGAGCCTGGAGATCGGTTTGGATCCCTGGCTCAAAAGCGGCGGACTGAGACAAATTCTCAATGACTGGTCGGACGAACATTATCCCTTGTATGCGTACCATCCGGCGCGTCATCTGCCACCGGCAAAGGTCCGAGCGTTCCTCGATTTTGTGCAGCAGATTGCCAAGGAAAAAGCGCGCGACGACCGCGATGTCGGCCACTTCCCACGAATCTGAAGTCAACACAAAACCAACCGGAGTTTACGAAGCCAGCCGTCGGTCTTGTCCAAATGTTGGCGGCTCCCTTACTCGGTAAAGCCGATGTTCTCCATGTGCAGGCTGAGCGTTGGCGTGATGCGCGAGCCGGTCACGTTGGTGTTCATCAGATAGTGCAGGGTCTCGTAGTGCACAAAAACCAGCGGCGAATCCTTGCTGGTGATCGTGCGGATCTGCCCATAGAGGCCCTTGCGCTCGGCCTCGTTATCGCTCGCTGCCGCTTTGTCGATCAGCGCGTCGACTTCCTTGTTGGAATAGTTGACGGAGTTGATCGGACCACCGGATTTCAACACCAGCGAGTAGAAATTGTCCGGATCGATCGTCCGTTCCTGATAGGCGCTGGTGATCTGATAGCTACCCTTGGAAAAGGCATCATACCAGACGGAGACGTCGACCTGCTTGATCTCCATGTCGATGCCGATCTGCTTAAGCTCGTCGCGCAACACCTGGCCGGTTTTCAACAGTTCCGGATATTGCGGCAGACCAAGATATTCGACCTTCACGCCGTTGGCATAGCCGGCTTCCTTCATCAGTTCCTTGGCCTTGGCAATATCCTGTTTCGGCGCGAACAGGCCCTGCTCGTCGTACCATTTCGAACCCGTCGGCATTTCAGTGAGCCCGAGTTCGCCGGTACCGAGATAGGCGACGTCTCGAATGTCGGCGCGGTTGACCGCCAATGCGACCGCCTGCCGGACTTTCTCGTTGTCGAAGGGCGGCTTCTTGGTGTTGAGGCCGACATAATCAGGAATGCCGGCGACCGCGTCCGACACATAAGTGAAGCGCGGATCGCTCTTCAGCGTTGCCACCTGCTGCAATGGGATGGCATCGACCCAGTCGAGTTCGCCGGCGGAGAGGCCGTCGATGCGGCTCTGGTCGACCGGCAGGAACTTGAAGGTGACCGAATCGAGATGCGGCAGGCCCTTCTTGAAATAGTTCGGGTTCTTTTTGAGGGCGATATGGTCGCCCTGCACCCATTCGACGAATTCGAACGGACCGGTGCCGACGGGCTTGCGCGCCGGATCACCGCTCTCGATCGCCTTCTGATTGACGATCTCGCCGTTGGTGGCAATGTTGGTCAGAAAAGGTCCGAAGGGCGATTTCAGGTGGAAGACGACCGTTTTCGCATCGGGCGCGTCGACCGAACCGATCTGCGCATAGAGCCCGGCATAGGCGCTGGCCGTTTTGGGGTCGAGGATGCGCTCGAAGGTATATTTCACATCGGCCGAGGTGAATTTCTCGCCGTTGTGGAAGGTGGCGTTGTCGACCAGCGTGAACTTCCAGGTCTTCGGATCGACCTGTGTCCAGGCGGTGGCGAGATCGGGGACGAACTTGCCGGAGGCGTCGATGTCGATCAGCTTGCTGAAGATGCCTTCGTAGACTTGAGCGCCCGTATAGATCGACGAGGTAGCCGGATCAAGCACGTCGGGTTCGCCGGTCAGCGCGGCTCGCAGGTCGCCGCCGTCCTTTATCTCGGCGGCCGAGGCCATGTTGCCGGCCACGCAGACGAGGAGGCCGATCGTGAGCGCCGCCAGCGTGCGGGCAAGGACGGATGTTGGGAAATGCGATTTGGGATGCATGAAACTTTCCCTTCTGAAAAACGGGACTAACGGGACTGGCTGCGGACGAAATCGAGAAAGGCCTCGTTGAACGGATCGGGTGTTTCCCAAATGCAGGCATGGCCACCCGGCGTCGTGGCCCATTGCGCATTGGGTATGGCTTCCTGGAGCTTCTTCGATAGCCGTACTGGGATGAGGATGTCCTCTTCGCCCGCCAGCACCAACGTCGGCACCTTGATCGTGCCGACCCGACCGATAGCGTCATGGTTCTGAATGACGGCGAGCTGCGCCAGATAGGCTTCGAGCGACATGTCGAGTGCGGCCATCGCCGCGGCGAATTCAGCCGCATCATCGGGCCGCTCGTTGAAGAAGGGCACGGTGAAGGCCCAGAGTGACACGTCGCGCATGACGAAGGGGACATCGATTTGCGCTGCGAGATCGGCCCACATGTTGAACATGGTGAGGCAAAACTTGTCGACCGTGCCGTAGGTGCAGGCGAGCGTTAGCGATTTCAGGTCGTCACCATAGGCGAGCGCATATTCCTGCGAGATCATGCCGCCCATGGAAACACCCATCAGATGGAAATCCCTAATCCCGAGTTGGTCGACCAGCGCCTTGGCGTCGTCGGCGAGCATGCGGGCGGAGTAGGGGCCGGCCGGCCGGTCGCTCTGGCCGATGCCGCGATTGTCGAAGCGAAGCACGCGATAGCCGGCCCCGACCAGTGCCGGAATCTGGAAGCCCCAGGAGAGCAGGTCGTCGGCCAGGCCGTTGATGAGCACGATGGTGCCATTCGGGGCGCCTTCACCATCGATCTCATAATTGATGCTGATTCCATTGACGGTCGTCTTAGGCAAGGGAGCCTCCTTGGTATGGCGGTGGGGGGCGTGCGGTTGATGGGGGACGGGGGACGGCGGCGAGCAGGGTGCGGGTATATTGGTGCTGAGGATTGCGCATGATCCGGTCTGTCGCATCCATCTCGACGATCGCGCCGCGATAGAGCACGGCGACCGCGTCGCTGACGTGTTCGACAACGCCGAGATCATGGGTAATGAAGATGCAAGCGACGCCGAGATCCTGCTGCAGATCTAGCAGCAGGTTGAGAATCTGCGCCTGCACGCTCATGTCGAGCGCGCTGACCGGCTCGTCGGCGATGATCAGTTCCGGCTCGCTGGCAAGGGCCGCGGCAATCGCCACGCGCTGCCGCTGGCCACCCGACAGGTGGTTCGGCAATCGCCCGGCCAGCACGGGATTGAGCCCGACGCGTCTGAAGAGGTCGAGCACACGTTTTTCCCGGTCCGCCGGTGTGCCGATCCGGTAGCAGTCGAGTGATTCGCGCACGCTGCGGCCAACCGTCCAACGCGGATCGAGGCTGCCATATGGGTCCTGGAACACCGGCTGCACGCGACGACGGAAGTCATGCAACGCCTTGCCGCGTAGCCCCTGCACCTCCGTGCCGTCGAAAACGACGCGGCCGCCATCGACTTGCGTCAGACCGAGGATGCAGCGGCCAAGGGTACTCTTGCCGCTGCCGGATTCCCCGACCAGACCAAGCGTCTTGCCTCGCGCGACGAACAGTGAGACGTCGTCGACCGCAGTCACCACGTGCCGGTTCCAGAGCGGGCCGCCCGTCACGAAGGTCTTCTTCAGGCTCTCGACACGCAGGAGTTCAGCCATTGGCGACCTCCTGCGCGGTGCGTGATGCATCGGCCCTCAGCCGTTCGGATTGTTCGAGGCTCTCGACGCTCCATTCGGCGGGGATCACCGGCAGCCGGCTCTGCCGCGGTGCGCCTGACGGATTGGCGGCCAAAAGCGCTCGCGTATAGGGATGGTTCGGACGCGCGAAGAGGTCGGCGGTCTTCGCAAGTTCCAGCAGCTCGCCGCCATACATGACCGCGACGCGGTCGCAGACCTGCGAGACGACGCCGAGGTCGTGGGTGATCAGGAGCACAGTCGTGCCGTGCTGACGCCGCAGCCGGTCGATCAGCTGCAACACCTGAGCCTGGATGGTGACGTCCAGCGCCGTCGTCGGCTCGTCGGCGATCAAGAGGCCAGGATTGTTGGCAAGAGCCGCAGCGATGACAATCCGCTGGCGCATGCCGCCCGAGAAGCGATGCGGCACGCTGCTATAGCGCGCGGTGGCATCGGGAATGCCGACCTCGTCCATCAGCTCGATCGCCCGCAACCTGGCCTCGCGGCGGCTGACGGCACGGTGAGCGCGGACTGTTTCGGCGATTTGGTCGCCGACCGGCCAGACCGGATCGAGGCTCGCCGACGCATCCTGGAAGATCATCGACATGTCGACGCCGCGCATACGGCGCAGCTCATCTTCGCCGAGACCAACAAGCTCATGGCCGTTGAGGCGGATGTTGCCGCTCACCGTGGCATTGGCGGGAAGCAGGCCCATGACGGCATTGGCGAGCGTGCTCTTACCGCTGCCACTTTCGCCGACAATGCCGAAGATCTCGCCTTTCTCGATTTCCAACGACACGCCGTCAACGGCCGGCCGCGTATCGCCGCCGAAAAAGCGGACTCCGAGATTGCCGATGGAAAGAACCGTGCTCATCCGGCGACCCCGCGTGGATCGAAGGCGCGCCGCAGCCCCTCGCCGAAGAAAGAGAAGGCAAGCACGGCAACGACGATGGTGAGGCCGGGGAAGATTTCCACCCACGGCGCCTGATTTAGAACATCGCGCCCATCCGACAGCATGCCGCCGAGCGATGGTGTCGGCGGTTGCACGCCAAGGCCGAGGAAGGATAATCCTGCCTCGAGCTGCAGCGCAAAGGCGCAGAGCACCGAGGCCTGAACGATCACCGGCCCGAGCGCATTCGGCGCGACATGCTGGATGATGACGCGCAGATGGCTGGCACCGCGGGCTCGCGAACCGGCGACGTAGTCGTTGCGGGTGACAACCAATGTGCTCGCGCGCATGACGCGGGCGAGGATCGGTAGGTAGATCACGGCGATGGCGAGTGTGGCGACGACGCTACCGGGGCCGAGGATGGCGATAAAGGTGATTGCGAGCAGCATGGCCGGCAGGACGAGGATCATATCAACTGTGCGCGAGATGGTCGTATCCACCCAACTGCCATAATATCCCGCCACCAGGCCGAGCGGCACCGCGACGATCAATGATGCCGCGACCGCCGAGATCGACACCACCAGGCTGACGCGCAGCGCATAGATGATCCGGCTAAGGACATCACGGCCGAGAACATCGGAGCCGAACAGGTGCTGCAGGTCCGGTGCGCCGAGCACGCGATGCACTTCGACAGCTTCGGGATCCTGCGGCGCGATCAGCGGCGCAGCAATCGCCAGCAGCGCGAGCACGGCGAGCATGACGCCGCCGACAATCATCAGGCTGAAGGTGGAACCGCGGGCCGCGACTTCCCTTCTCGTCGTTATTGGCTCTGCAGTGCTCATGCGGCTTCTCCATCCATGACGCGGGGATCAAGCCAGCCGACTATCAGGTCGGTGATCAGCGACACGACGATGAAGATGGTAGCGATGGCGAGCACGCCCACCTGCACCGTCGGGTAGTTGCGTTGGTTGATGCCGGTGACGACAAGGCGGCCGACGCCGGGCAGTGCGAACATAGTCTCGATGATGATCGCGCCGCCGAGCAGCACACCGACCTGAATGCCGATCACCGTCGCGATCGAGGGCCCGGCATTGCGCAGCGCATGGCCGAAAACGATGCGGCTTGTACTGATACCCTTAGCGCGCAGGAAGGTGACAAAGGGCCGGCCCATCACCGCCGTCACTGCGCTGCGCGTCGTGCGCAGGATATAGGCTGCCTCGCCGACTGCAAGGGTCAGCACAGGCAGCGTCATATAGCGGAGGTTTAAGAGCGGGCTGCGGCTGAAGGGCATATAGCCTGAAGGCGGCAGCCATTCGAGCGTGGCGGCGAACAGGAGCACCAGAAGGATGCCGAGCCAGAAATCCGGGACACTGATGCCGAAGACGACAAAACCTTCCGTCAGCCGGTTGATCCACTTGCCGCCGACCGCCGCCTTCACCCCGAGCGGCACGCCGACGATGACGGCGAGCAGCATGGAAAGGCCTGTCAGCTCGAAGGTCACCGGCAGGCGTTGCGCCAGGAGCTCGGAGAGGTTTGCATGGCTGACGATGTCCTTGCCGAGATCGCCGTGCAGCAGCGCCATCATCCAGTTGACATATTGGTCGAACAGGCTCTGGTCGAGGCCCAGCTGACGGCGCAATTCGGCGACATTTTCCTCTGTGGCGCGGAAGCCGAGCATGGTGCGAACCGGATCGCCCGGCACGAGGCGGATGATCAGGAAGACGATGATGCTCATAACGAACAACGTCGGGATAGTCAGCGCCACGCGCCGCAGGATGAAGGCGATCTGCCGGTTCATGGCGTGCCTCCTTCCTCGCCGGCCCCGGCGCGTGCCACGAGTTCGCGCATCAGGCGCTCGGAGAGCGTGAAGTGTTTCGCTGCGATCTCCGCTGCGATCTCCGTCCGGCCTTCCGCTATTGCCGCGACAAGCTCCTGGTGCTGGCCGATGGCAATATGTCGGACTTCGTCTGTATAAGGTTCGGCACCGAGGTTGAGCGTGATCCGGGTGCGCAGGTCGACCGAGAGGTCGACGAGGATCGGATTGCGCGTCGCCTGCGCCACGGCATGATGCAGCGCTGAGTCGGCCCGACGCGATGCGTCGCGGTCGGGCGCGTCGAGATAGGCCTGCAGCGCGGCGCGGATCGGCTTCATGTCGCCGTCGGTGCGGCGCTCGGCAGCGGTGCGGGCGATCAGCGATTCGACGAGCCTGCGAGCATCGAAAATGTGCTCGAATTCCGCCCAGTGGGCAACAAGCTGCCGCCGCACATGCTCGGCCGAGGTCGGTCCCCAGTTGGCCCGGACAAAATAGCCGCCGTTGCGACCCCGCCGGACTTCGAGATAACCGGTCTCGGTCAGTTCCTTCAGCGCCTCGCGGACCGAGGTGCGGGAGACGCCGAGCATGACGGAGAGTTCCCGCTCGGTCGGCAATTGCTGGCCGGTGACATATTGCCCGAGCGCCACGGCCGTGACCAGCCGGTCGACCACGTCCTCGGCGATGCGGCGGCCGACAATGGGCGCGCCGAGATGGCGGCCGGCATCGAAGTGTCGGTCCTCGGCCTCCAGGATGGTGTGCGTGACCTCGTCGCTTGACGTCATCGTTCCCCCTTGTGGCCGAACCGGATCAACAGGAAGCGCGCCAACGTGCGTGCGGCATCGACGATGCTCGAAAGCTCGACATATTCGTCGACACCGTGCAGGTTGGCGCCGCGAGCGCCATAGCAGACGGCCGGAATGCCGTAATCCTCGAGGTAAACGCGGGCATCCGAGGTGCTTCCGAGCATGAAGGCAGGTGGCGGTGCGCCATGCGCCTCGGCATGTGCCTGCGTGAGATCGCGCACCAGCGCCGCGTCGCGCTCGATGAAATGACCCTTGGCGCGGAAGCCGCTGAGTGTCACGACCGGCTTGATCGAGAAATCCGGATCGGCCTCGACCGTATCGGCGATCACCGTACGGATACGGGCTTCCGCCTCGTCTGGCGTCCAGCCGCGCGGGAAGCCGATGCGGACGCTAAGAGACGCGGCCGCCGGGGCGCTGGAGGTCCAGTCGCCGGCCACGACCTTACCGAGATTGATGTTATAGGCCCGCTCATTGGAGCCGATATTCGGCTCTGGATCGGAGCGGTGCAGTTCGTCGGCCCAGCAGCGCAGCCCCGTCACCAGCCGCATGCCAAGTTCGACGGCATTGACTGCGGCGGCCGAATAGGCGTGGCCTGCCTCCGTGACGATCTTTATGTCGATCCATAAAATCCCCACGCCGCCCAGCAGCAGACCGAGATCGGTCGGCTCCAGCAACACCACTTCGTCGGCGGTGACGCCATGCTCGCTGATGGACAATAACGTGCCGTTTCCGGTGCATTCCTCCTCAACCACGGCGACGAAGCCGAGCCGTTTTTCGGCAAAAAGGTTGGGTACAACATCGCGCAACGCCCTGAGCGCCAGCATGCCCACGGCAAAACCGCTCTTCATGTCTACCGCGCCGCGGCCGTAGAGCCGGCCGTCTCGGCGGGAAGGTTCAAAGGGCGGCGTAGTCCACAGTTCCGGCGAATCCGCTGGCACGACATCCATATGGCCGTTGAGCAGCAGCGTCAGATCGCCCTCGCCGGGCGTGGTGGCCAGCACCTGGTAGCGGTCAGGGGTGAGGAGACCGACGGGCGGCGTGATGCCGGCCCGGGCGTCGGTCACTTTTGCATTGGGGAAAGGAAGCCGGCGGACGTCCAGCCCGAGGGCTTCGGCCTGTCGGGCAAAAATCTGCATCGCTGCCTGTTCCGAGCCGACGGTGCTCGGGGCGCGAACAAGGTCCTCCAGAAAGGCAAACATAGTCTCCCGATGCGCATCAATTGCGCGATCCAGGTCGTTGAGCATGCGTTCCCACTTTTTTGGTTTATTGTTTAGACCATATACCAAAAAGGTGTCGTTGCAAGATTGTTTTACGAGGCTATCGGAATCTTCAACCTGAGTTTCAAGCGGTGGGATTAGTCGCAAATCTCGGAAGTCGCCGGCGTTAGGACGCAGGTGGTCACGATTGGGGTGGCTCGCCCTTGTAGCGGCGCCGGCGAGATTGCATGGCCGATGGCCGGATCTCGTATCAGCCTTATGAGGAATGGAGGGTTGCTGCCGCTCGATCGATGGATGCGACACACCATTCCTGACTATTTTTTCTGCACGTCTCCATGTCGCGAGAAGTTTTCAACGTTCCAGAAGCTGGCTGTCGAGCGGCATGACGATGTTGCGGTTTTGACAGAATCTCGCACCGTTTTGCCAACCTGTCGGCGATCCATAGGGCTCATGTTGACATCAGCTTTTGCACGGTTCGGGCATCGTGATCGAGATGAATGACGATACCGCACCGATCGCGTTTGCTTGTCGCAATTCAAACGCGCGCAGAGTTGGAGAGATCGTTCGATGAACTGCTGCTTGCGAGAGAGCCGTTGGTCTTTCGGTAGCGGCTCCTGGTCCGCAAGTCTGATTTCATCAGCCAGCGGTGGTGCGCTCGTTGCAGGTCGGCGGGCGTGCCGTTTCAGTGACGCGAACGCAGCAATATGATTGCTGGCCCGGCCACTGCTGCAGCCACGATCACAAGTGAAATCCCCAATTTCAGAGCCTTTATCCGGCGCGTCCTGACGCCGCTCCAATCGTAAGCCAACTCATCCCTCAAGTTCTGCTCTGCGTAACGTGACCTAGTCACCTCCGACCGCGCGGCAAGGGGAATAAAATAAATATCCCCAAAAAGAGCGGCGACCGGTTGAAGTGGCCCTACCTCGTGGCAGTGAGGCAGGGCCGGGAACCGGGTACGGCTCATTTCTGCGCGAGCAATTTTCCGGGGGGAGGGGTGCCTTGCTCGCGCGAGGTTTGCTACCACCGTAAGATGAAGCCAAACTGAAGACACGTGACAGCATTCGGCAATTCTCCTCACGGTGGGATGGATATGCGGCTCTGCCTTGTGGGACAAAAACAGAGCCGGGAGACCGGTCAATGGTTCACTCAGTGCGCCCAAGCGTCAGGGGAACTTGTCCGCCTCTGGGTCACGGGATTGGTGATAGCGCTGACGAGCAGCGAAGAGATAATCGTCCAGATCGGACGGGAACGTGGCATCCCCCAATCGGCCTCGTTGTCGAACCGTATGCGGGATTCGGGCGCAATGTCGTCCATGTCCGAAGCGTCCAGGCAATCGCGGAGCTGATCGCTCAAATTGTCCAGGGCGTCGGTGAGGATATCGCCTTCTTCTCCAAGTTCGTCCGCAAGGAACGCGACCCGCAGATAGGCATAAATCTCAGCTGTGCATTCTGCGGCCGCCGATTGAGATATGACTGCGGTCCGGATTGTTGGCTCCGACCGGGTCCGTACCGGTACCGCGTCGACATCCCGTGTGCCGATCCAGATTAAACAGCCGGCCAGGCCCAAGTGGCGAGATGGCCACGGGACTCTTGCGATTGAGAAGCAAGGCTTTCGGTCATATTTTACAAACTGTTACAAGCCGCTGACGAAATGCATAGAAACAGTACATCGGAAACAAACGTCGCTTACGTGGCGCGCGCATTCTCCTTGGCATCGGGTCTGCCATCCGGCGGTGATCTCAATTCGACCAAGTGATCGGAACCGGTCCGAGCAGGCGGTCGCGACCCCTATCTATCCAAGGAGGATAACGCGATGAAGACGTTTCTTACCCTGACTGCCGTCGCAGCGCTTTTCTCCGTGGGTGTTGCTGCTGATGCCAATGCCTGGACGCGGGATGGCTGGGCTTACGGCTGGCGCGGAGTGTCGCACTTTCATGCGACGGGCAGCTGTGCCAACGGAACATGCTCGCGTCAGGCCACCGCGACCGGACCTTATGGGCGAACTGTCAGCCGTCAGGGTTCTGTTTCGTGTGCGGGCGGCGTTTGCACGGGCAGCCGTACGACCACGGGGCCTCGGGGCGGCACGGTTACTCGCCAAGCGACCGTATCGCGCTGAGGCAGAGGCACCGGGCGATTGGCCCCCAACAAGCTTCGCTCGGTGCCTTCCCCTGTTCTCGTGATCTTGAGGTCTGCCATGTTGTCTCATTTCAATAGCCTCGCCCATCCGACCCTGCTTGACGGTTTGACTCATCCAACCCTTCGGTTGACGATTTTGGCGGTCGCTATCGCCTTCATGGTGCTGGAATATCTATTCAGCCGGCTCGTTCACCATGATGACGAAACCCACGACCTTTCCGAAAGTGCGACCTCGCTGGTGATTGCGATCGGCCACAATATCCTGCGGCCGTTCGAAGCGCTGCTGGTCGCATTGCCCTTCGCTCTTGCCTATGAGCATCGGCTATTCGACTTCAGTGCGGCATCCCCGCTCTCGATCGCGGCGCTCTTTGTGGCTGTCGAGTTCGTCTACTACTGGCACCACCGGGCATCGCATCGCATTCGCTGGATGTGGGCGACGCATTCCGTTCATCATTCGCCGACCAGGCTGAATTTCACGGCCGCCGTCCGGCTCGGCTTGACTGGCAATATCTCCGGAAATTTCCTGTTTTTCGTGCCGCTGGCATGGATCGGGTTCCATCCCTTCGCGATCGTCGCAATGCTCGGCATGAACCTGCTCTATCAGTTCTTCATTCACACGGAGCTCTCGCCGCGGTTGGGACCGCTCGAATGGGTGCTGAACACACCGACGCACCACCGGGTTCATCATGCGTCGAACGCTAGCTGCCTCGACAAGAATTATGGTGGCGTCCTGATAGTCTTCGACCGTTTGTTCGGCACCTTCGCCGAGGCGCCGCGCGACGAGAAGCTGCGCTATGGTCTGGTCGGCGTCATGCGGTCCTACAATCCCCTGCGCGTCGCGTTTGGCGAATGGGCGGCGATCGGACGTGATCTCAGTGCGAGCAGTTCGCTCACCGAAAAGCTTGGCATCCTGTTCGCACCGCCCGGCTCGGCGAAGTGCCGGTGTTCCTCAGAGAATGACAACACTCCAAACGCCATCGCTTCCGGCGAATGAGCCGAGAACCAAGAAACATGATCCTCGGCAGAACCGTCGCCTGGATCCATCCATTACGAGGAAGACAATGATCCTGAAACAAGTGAGAACGGCTTTGCCGCTTGTGCTGACGACGCTGGTGGCGTCTTTCTTGGCCCTGATGCCGGTTCCGACAGAGGCGGCGACATCCGCCATCGCCGTTACCACGGTCAACCTGCGGGCTGGCCCTGGCACCGGCTATCCCATCGTTACGGCGCTGCCGACGCGGGCTGCGATCACCGTCTATGGTTGCACATCCAATTCGGCCTGGTGCGACATCAGTTGGGGCAGGGAACGCGGCTGGATCGCAGCCAACTATGTCCAGATCATCTATCGCGGTGCACCTGTCGTCGTCACATCTGCCATCGCTCCGGTCGTTGGTATCGGTGTCGTCACTTTCAATCAGGCCTATTGGCAGAGCTACTATGTCGGGCGTCCCTGGTACGGCCAGTGGGGTACCTATTATCATCCCGGTCCGTATGCAGCTCCTGTCGGTCGTGCCGTCGTCATCGGCTGCGGTTCAAATTTCTGCTCCGGAACAACGGTGACGCGCGGCCCCTACGGCAATGTCTTCGTTCGCCATGGCACGATCAGCCGCGACTAAATGAGCTGGCTGTTGCCTGCCCAATCTCTTCAATCCGCGTGAAAAGGATCAATCCCATGCAGAAATATCTTCCGCTCGCCTTCATTCTTGCTGCAACCAGTGTGTCCGCCCAGGAGTTGTCTATCTCCCAGAAGCTGGAGCTTCGCACGGATTGCAAGGCGGACATCAGCCGCTTATGCCCCGGCATTACCCCCGGTGGTGGCAGGCTGATCGAGTGCATCAAAGCCAAGAAGGATCAACTGTCCAAGCCCTGCGCGGCCACGATCGCCAAGGTGATGGCGAGCCGACAGCAATAAGGGTGCCGGGCAGCTTAGCGCCTAGCCGCTCATTCCAAATCAGCCATTCAATAGGTTGGACATCCGCCGGGAATTCGAACCTCTAGGGCGGACATTCGACCGAAGCACAGGTTCAAGCGTTTTGCCGTGGACCTGTGCTCAACCAGACGGTCCGTCGAATGCTTATTCTTCAAGTCCATGTGCTGCCCAGGCCTGCGATGGCCCGTCATCTTACATCGACGTCCACGTTTCGTTAAGTTGACGATGCCCTATGGCAGATGTTCGATGAGTTGAGAGATAATATCGATCCTTGCCATGTCGACGCTGCTCGTCATCATCTCAGTCGTCCTCATGAGCGGTGGGGCTCTTGTACAAAAGCGGGCGGCGGCCAACAGAGCGCCGCTCAGATAATTGGAGAAAACTGCATGATCATCGTCACGGGTGCCACGCACGGAATTGGGCGAGCGTGCGTGGAGACGCTTGCGGCAGCGGGCAAGAAAGTGCTGGCGACCGGCAGGGATGCGACCGCCGGCGCCGAGCTCGCGGCCAGCAATGCGAACATCACCTTCGTCCCGGGAGACGTCAGCCTTGAGCGTGACTGCAGGCAAGTCGTCGAGCACGCCCTCGAGCTTAGCGATGGACGGCTGTCGGGTCTGGTCAACAATGCCGGAATGTCGAAACGCATTTCTTTTGCGTCCGCCAGCCAGGCCGACTGGGATGAGGTCCTGGCGGTCAATGCACGCAGCGCTTTTCTCTTCACGCGTCATGCCCTGGATGGCCTGCGCAAGGGCAGGGGCTCAGTCGTCAATATCGCAAGCGTTGCCGGAAAGACCGGTGAGGAAGGGCTTGCCGTCTATTGCGCGTCGAAGGCTGCGGTCATCGGAATGACCGAGGCTCTGGCACTCGAATATGGCGAGGAAGTGCGGTTCAACGCGGTCTGCCCGGGACAGATCGCCACGCGCATGATGGAAAAGATCATCGCAGATCCCCTCAGGAAAAAGCAGCTCGAACTGCGTATCCCCGCCAATCGCTTCGGTACGCCCGAGGAAGTGGCGGATGTCGTCGCCTGGTTGTTGTCGGACCACTCCAGCTATGTCAACGGCACCGTCATCACCGTGGACGGAGGCGAGACCGCGGGCTTGCGAACGCCGCGGGTCGCAGATATTTCCGGCGGCTGACCCGTAACATCCGGGGAGCTAGGCTAGGTCCCGCTCCTCGAAATATCTGACGAGGCTCGTCGCGGCGCGCTTGATGTCGTTCTCGATACTCTTGCGCGCCTTCGCCTTGTTCCGGGAGCGCAGCGCATCAAGCAGATGGTCGTGTTCCTCGGCCCCGACATAATCATATGGGATCTCGCGGTAGTAGACATTCAGGATAGGGCCCATAGACACCCACATGCTCTCGATCTGCCCGATGAGCATCGGCATTTTTGACAGTCGGTAGACGCCGAAGTGGAATGACCGGTTTGCTGCCCGCGCCGACCCGAAATCGCCAGTCTTTTCGCTTGCCACGAAGGTGGCGTGCACATCGGCTAATTGATCGATCTGGGACTCCGTCACGTTTTCGGCCGCCAGTTCGGCGGCCAGTCCCTCGAGGGCCATCCTGATAAGCTTGATCTGGATATATCTCGAGAGGCTGAGGCCCGGAACGTTGACAAATCTGCCGGAGCGCAGCTCGAGCGCTTGTTCGCTCACAAGCCGAAGGCAGGCCTCACGGACCGGGGTGACGCTGGTTCCGAGCTGTTCGGCGAGGTCCTGCATCAGGAGCCGTTCCCCGGGAGCGAAGTTGCCAACGATCAGACCCTCGCGCACCTTATTGTAGATCCGGGCCGACAGACTGCCGATCTCGCCCGGCTGCATCTCCATGACGGTCATCAAATTCTCCTAGTATCTACCGGCAGCCATACCGAAAACCGGCGCGGCCGCCTACCACTTATATCCTTTGTCGCGGAGGGATCCTCTTTGCTGAATTGGCTGAGGTCACGCGACATGGCCCAGCATTTCCATTCCCAGACAAATCCGCGCCGCCATGAAATCGACGGGCCGTTGATGATCACGAAGGGCCAAGGCTGCTACGTCGTTGACACAAGGCAACCGTTATCTCGAGGGCATGGGCGGGCTTTGGTGTGCGTCGCTGTGGTTCGAGACCGAGCGGCTGGCCGATATTGCTGCTGCCCAGAGGAAGAAGCTTGCCACCTACCTACCACATCTTCAACCATCGCTCGAATGATCCTTGCGCTGACGTTTTCGAGCAGATCGCCGAGCTCTCGCCGATCCCCGGCAGAAGGTGTTCCTTGTCAATTCAGGCTCCGAGGCGAATGACACGATGGTCAAGCTTGCCTGGTATTACAACGTCGCCCGAGGCAAGCCAGCGAAACGGGAGATCATCAGCCGCAAGGGGCCTTTCACGGCAGCACAGCCATGAGCGCCGCCCTTAACGCGCTTCCTCACATGCACGAAAGCTTCAACCTTCGCGGATTGAATGTGATCTATGCCGAAAAGCCGTAGTTCTATCGTAATGCCGAGGCCGGCGAGACCGAAGAAGCCTATTGCAACCGGCTGATTGCAGATCTTGAGAATCTCATTCAGGCCGAAGACGCCGATACGATCGGGGCGATGACCGCAGAGCCGATCATCGGGGCTGGTGGTGTTTGTGACAGCACCAGCCGACTATTTCCCCCGCATTCGCGAACGTCTTGCCCGCCATGGTATCCTTCTGCTCGCCGACGAAGTTGTCTCCGACTTCGGGTGCTGCGGACATTGGTTGCGATCGCAAACCTATGGCTTCGTTCCGGACATGATGTCGATCGCCAAGGATCTGCCTTCCGGTTATATGCCGATCGCAGCCGCAGTGATCGGCGACCATGCCTATCAAACGATCGCGGACGAAGCCGACCGGATCGGCGTCTTCGGACACGGCTTCGCCTATTCCGCCCATCCCCTTACGGCGGCTGTTGTCGCCGAAGTCCTGAGCACCTATCGCGAGATGGATATTCCGGGCCGCGCCCAGATCCTCGGAAGGCACCTGTTCGACGCGCTCGGCGCCTCGATCGCAAGCCATGAAATGGTCGGAGAAATGCGCGGGGCAGGCTTCCTGGCCGGTATCGAACTTGTCGCCGACACGGCGTCGCGAACGCCGTTCGATCCGGCGCTCAAGGTTGGCGCACTCGTCGGGCGACGCTGCCGCGCCCATGGCATCATGATCCGCAACATGGGAGACGTGATCTCCATTTGCCCGCCCTTCGTCATGACGCCGGATGAGATCGATCAGCTCGCCGGCGGCATAGCCGCCGCCCTTGAAGACGCCCGCTCCGAGCTAGGGAAGTGACGGTCGACATGGACGATTTTTCCGGATTTGATCTCATTGCTGAGGCTGAGCTCGTCAGGGTGAACAGGCGACAACCGAGGAACTCCCCGAGGCCGCAATCGCCCGCGCCGAAAAGGTGAACCGCCGGCTGAACGCGATCATTGCGCCCCTTCATGAGCAAGCAAGGGCTGAAGCGCGCTCGCCTGTTAAAGACAGTCGTCTAATAGCGAGATTTGCCAGCGCCTTTTTAGGTCCGGGTGGCCGTTTGCCGGAGCATGGTCGTCTGAGCGGTCGACATAGGTCGCCGCATTACGGTGCTTCGCGGGTTTCGCACGCTCCGAACAAACTCGCGGTGCAACGGTCTTAACGGAATGGGCAATTCTTGACCGAGGCGGTGGATGGCCTACCGCCCCGGTCAAAGCTCTCAGCGAAGGAAGTCGAGTGCCTGTTTGACGAATACCGCCGAGTACTGGAAAATACTGCCGTGGCCGGCATCCGGGAAAATACTGAGCTGCGCATTGGGGAGCCGGCGCGCCAGCTCGAACGAATTGATGGTCGGCGCCATCACGTCGTCGTCGCCGTTGACAACGAGAACGGGGTGATGAATTTCGCTGAGCTTTGACGGGTCTGCCTGCCCCCAGGCATGAATAGCGGTCAGTTGCGCGCCAATGGTTGCGTTACTGATGGCTGCATCGCGATCACCCTTTCGTTCGTTCAGACGGGCAAGAAAGGCATTGGCTGCGGCTTGACCGTTGTCGGTCTGAGAAAAGAACAGAAAATGCTTGGGATGTTTCCCGGCTGCGCCGGCCTTGGCAAGAGCGTCCTGTAAAACGGCGCCCATATTTGAGATGCCTTCACCGCCCGCCGGAGCCGAACCGGCGATGATTACTTTGCGAACGAGGTCCGGCTGCAGCTGCACGATGGCCTGAGCCACAAACCCGCCGAGCGAGAAGCCGAGCAGATCTACCTTGCTCAGTCCAAGGGCACGGATGAAGGCTACCGCATCGCGGGCCATCTCCTCGACTGAGGTGGGCGTCGCGCCGCCCGACCCGCCTACCCCACGATTGTCGAATACGATGACCTTATGCGCGGCGGCGACGCCATCGACGACTCTGGGGTCCCAATCGTCGAGTACGGCCGTCAGGTGATGAAGGAAGATAACCGGCACGTGGCTCTCTTCGCCGATTTCTCGATAGACGAAGGACGTACCATTCACATCGATCGTTTTTGTTGGTGCATGTTCAAAACTCATGACTCTGCTCCTTTTGGTGAACTGCGTGATCAGCGATCAGGCACTGGTGAAATGAAATAACGATCGTTATATAACGAACGTGATTTTATGTTGCAAGGCCGCGACAGGCAAAATATTCGGAGATTGAAAGTGCGATATCCCCCAGACCAAAAGGCAAAGGCCAAGGAAGCAATCCTGCGCGCTGGAGCGCAGGCCCTCAGAGTGAATGGATTCAACGGGATCGGAGTCGATGGTCTCGCCGCCGCCGCTGGCGTGACGTCGGGTGCATTCTATTCGAATTTCCCGAACAAGGAGTCGCTCCTGGAGGGCGTCATTGAGGCTTTTCTAGGAAAGCCCTTCGTTGATTCTACCGGAAGCGTGGCTGAACGACGCGAGGTTCTCAAACAATGGCTCCATGAGTACATCAGCGCTTATCACCGCGAGAACCCTGCCGTCGGCTGCGTTATGCCAACTTTGAGCGCCGACGTCGCACGCGCCAGCCCAGCAGTTCAGGAGACTTACCAGCTTAAGATGACGGAACTGATCCAGAAGGTTTCGACGGTGCTCGGTGGCCCGGCGGCGAACCGTGAGCGCCGGGCGTGGAGCATCGTTGCCCTGATGGTTGGGGCAATTGAGATCGCTCGCGCCATGCCCGATGGCGACGAGGCCAACCGTGCCATGGCGTATGCCCTTGAGGCCGCGATCTCGCTCATCGGCTAAAGCTTCCGATAAGCAGCGGTCAACCGCGATGGTCGTTTTGACGGAGGAGCTGTCCCAGGCCTGCGTTCAGCTTCGCCTTTGCCGCCGCGATCATCCAGAGGACTGCCGTTACGTCCGGCGGCGGGCCGCCCGTCTCCTATTATCGAGTGAGTATTTGGCCGCCCTCAAAGGAAATCCGGACGACAGATCATGCAATCCGGCGGCCATGACATAGCGCGACATGGCTCAGATGAGCTAATTTCTTCCTCGTGGCGCCCGGTGGCAGCGCCGAACAATTCAGAGGAACTCCGAAGATGAAGCTGTTTGTCGCCGCTCTCGCCGCCTCATTTGGCGCAAATGCCATGGCTGCAGAAAATCTGCCAATCGTCCTCGTCCATGGCGCCTTCGAGAATGCAAAGATCTGGGGTCACGTCACCGCGAAGCTGCAAAAGGACGGCTACAAGGTCGTGACCGTCGATCTGCCGGGCCGGCCGGGCAATCCGATGTCCGCCGACAAGGTAAGCCTCGACCTCTATCGCGACACCGTCGTCAAGGCCTTGGGCGCCAGCAAGCATCCTAATCAGGGTGAATGAAATTACAGATGTAGCCAAGCGCCTGGATGCTTGAAATCCGGCTGTAGCGCTCTTCCAGCAGAAAGCCGTTGGCACAGCATGCGAACGGTCTTCTCCACTTTGCGACACGAATGGAACGATTGCCATGAATATATCGACCAGCAGTGACTCGAACGGCTATTTTACAGCGGACAGGTCCGCGGATGTCGTGAACGCTCGGATGGGCAAGGCGATCAATCCGCGACTGGCTGCTTTGATGCGTAGCGTCGTCGAACACCTGCACAATTTTGCTTGGGACGTGGGGCTGACGCAAGAGGAGTGGGAAGTTGCGATTAAATTCCTCACTGAGGTCGGACACATGAGTTCACCCGAGCGGCAGGAATTCATTCTTCTCTCCGACACCCTCGGACTGTCGATGTTGGTAGATTCGATTAACAATCGCCGACCAATTGGGGCCACCGAGACCACTGTTTTTGGACCATTCCATGTGGAAGGCGCCCCTATACTCGATATGGGCGCTAACATCTGCCTGGATGGCAAGGGGGAGCGATGTCTTTTCGAAGGCCGAGTTCTAGACATGGACGGCAGCCCGGTTGCCGGTGCTTATCTTGATGTATGGTCCGATAATGCTGATGGATACTATGACGTGCAACAGCCGGGCATCCAGCCAAAGTGGAACAACCGGGGCGTATTCGTTACGGGGGCGGACGGCAAATATAGTTTTTGTGGCATTAGGCCGATTCCCTACCCAATTCCACAGGATGGGCCGGTCGGCCAAATGCTGACGGCCCTCGGGCGCAATCCCTACCGCCCTGCACATATGCATTTCATGATCAAAGCGCCGGGCTTTCAGAAGCTGATAACCCACACATTTTTTAGCGGCGACCCTTATCTGGAGTCTGACACAGTCTTCGGCGTTAAGAAGTCGCTGGTCGCGGCTATCGAGCCGGCCGACGGACAAGGTACATGGCGCTCAACGTTTGACTTCGTTTTAGCCCCGCTTGTCTGAACGCGCTGAAATCTCTTTCGGTGGAAAGTCAGGTCCCAAAATTCTCGTCGGGCTTTCTCCCTATCAAGGATATTCGAATGGCTAATTTTGTGCTTGTACACGGCGGATGGCGCGGTGGTTGGGTCTGGGATAGATGTGTTTGCTTGCTCCGTGCAGAAGGTCATCGCGTCTATGCTCCAACCTTGACGGGTCTCGGCGATCGTAGCCACCTGATCAGCTCGTCAATTAATCTTTCCACGCACATTCAAGACGTTTTAAATTTGATAAGGTTCGAGCAGCTGAACGACGTTGTGCTCTGCGGGCATTCTTACGCAGGCATGATAATCACCGCTGTTGCGGACAGGATACCCGATAAAATTGCTTCCCTCGTCTATCTCGATGCTTGGCTGCCTAAAAATGGCGATAGCATCGCAAGCCTTGCTGGACCGGGGATAGGCGAACTCGTAAAGAGTGCTGGCGAACATGGGGGCCTTGCGGTATCTCCCATCCCCCTCGAAGTTTTCAATCTCAATCAATCGGACAGGGCAATGGTAAGCGCACTCTGCACGCCCCATCCGATTGCAACGTTCTTTGAACCCGTGGCGCTGAGCGACAAATATCAATCGATTCCGAAAAAACACTACATTTTGGCGACCGGATGGAGCCCGAATCCTTTCGAGGGTTTCATGATATCTGTTCGCGAGAGCGGTTCGTGGATCGCAAGAACGCTTCCAACAGGACATGATGCCATGCTTGACGACCCCGCCTCGGTGGCACGCCTGCTGGTCCTTGCCTCATGAAGGCAAACCCGACCTTCCCCTTTAATCTTTGATTTATAAGGGCGCGCATTCCGCAGCGTCGACGCGCCTAACAAATTCCAAGGCGGTGGGAAATCAACGCCTGCCGGCCAAACTGCAAGATAACCAATAGGAAACTGAGATGCGTGTGCTTGTTGTAGGAGCGGGAATAGCAGGTCTAGCTTTGGCCAGAGCACTGCAAATGAGGGGAATAGCTTTCGACATCATAGAAACACGTCCTGAACTTCCGCAGGGCGGTGCCGGCATATTCCTTCTTGGCAATGCGACCCGTGCCCTTAGCGAACTTGGTTTGCTTGAACGCATCACACCGTTCGCAAGTCAAATCCACGAGCAAAGGATCTTCTCCCAGAGCGGTCGGCTTTTGAACGAGGTGTCGACACAAGAAGTCTGGGGAGAAGTGGGACCGTGCCTGGCGCTAAGTCGGAAAGAACTCGTCAAAGCGCTTTTTGAATCGCTGGAAAGCAACACTGTCGGCTTTGATCGGCGTCTGGACGCTCTGGAATTCACCGACTCCCATGCGGTTGTCCGGTTTTCGGACGGGAGAACCCTTGTATATGATCTGGTTATCGCTGCTGATGGTACAGAATCGGCACTGCGTGGCTTCGTCACAAAAAGCCCTCCGACACCACTCGACATCATGTGCTGGCGGCTGGTGACTGAAAACTCGAAGAACATCAAAGCCTGGACCGCGGTCCTTGGTCGTCGTCGAACTCTTCTGGCCATCCCAATAGAGAACTCGAGGTTGTATATATATGGCGACTGCTCCAGAGCTATATTTACTGACGGCACAATTCCGGCAATGAAAGCGATGTTTGCAGATTTTAAAGGACCAGTGAGTGCGACCCTCAAAGACTTGCCTGACACGACGTTCGTCCAAAGTCTCGCACTGAAGGAAGTTTCGGCGACCTGGTCAACGCTGCCCAATCTCGTCATCATAGGCGACGCTGCCCATGCAAGTTCACCCAGTATGGCACAAGGAGCCGGAATGGCTCTCGAGGATGCGGTCGTACTCGCAGATACAATAGCATCGCAGCCATACTCCCGACACATCGCAAACAGATTTCGAGAACTGCGTGTTCCAAGAATAGATTGGGTTCAGAAAAATGCGAGGAGCCGTGACAGCTTGCGCAATGCATCGTCCCTGGTGCGCAACATTGTCATTCGCACCATGGGAGCCAGGCTTTATAAGAAGGCCTATACGCCCCTTACCCGTCCACTTATAGGGCCGACTGATTTAGCCTGACGCACGCGATTTCGTCTCACGGCCGCTTGGTGTCTGTCGTTTCCCATTTAATGACAACTGTCGTCTTTTTCATCGAAAATGAAATCTTCTCAAAGTCTTGCGGGTGCATTTGATGCATTCAATGTTGCAAAGGACAATCGAGATGAGTGAGCAATTATGGGATGGAGGCAGCGCAGGCCGAACCGTCTTTCCGGTGCTCGAAATCGCACCGGGTCAACCATCCTCGCCAATGGTCCGCGTGGCAGAACCGACCAAGATGATTTTGATGACGAGACGACAACACACCAAGATCTCTAAGGGGCTGGCAAGTGACGAGTATGACGGGCTGGAACCACTGGACTTGCTTGCCGGTTGGCAGGGAAGGCGATCGCGACTGTTAGCCCGCCTGAGGGCGTCGATCTGCCGGGCGCTTGTGAGCCGGCATCGGCTCAGATGAAATGAGCCGGGCGCCGATATCAGCTGCCCGAGCCAATTCTGTTTCACGAGCGAGAGCCTCAAGCCGCACTCGCCAAGCGGCTGACTGATGGTGGGGCGCCCGCTCTCCATACATTGGCGCGTGCCATCGCTGCACCGCCTTTGACAAATTTCACGGCAATTGCTGTGCTCTCGCCTCGCTTGGCGCGTAGCCGAAATGCGCCTTGAAGGCGCGGCTGAAGGCTGCATCCGAAGCGTAGCCGCTTCGATACGCTGCTTCCGTCACTTTCAGTCCGCCGCTGCGGAGCAAATCAGCGGCTATGGTAAGGCGCCACCGCGAAAGATAGCGTAGCGGCGGCTCTCCAACCGCAGACGTGAACCGCTCTGCGAAAATCGACCGGGACATTCTTGCGACCTCGGCAAGCGATTGCACAGTCCAGCGCCGGAAGGGATCAGCGTGCATGGCGCTCAGGACCCGGCCGATGCGCTCTTCGCCCAGTCCTCCAAGCCAGCCCATGCGGTTCGCCTCGCTCGCTGCCCAGCTGCGCAGCGTTCGGATGACCAGCAGATCGATGAGGCGGGAGATCATCAGCGACGAGCCTGGATTCGGTTGCTGGGCTTCTGCGACCAGGAAGTGAGATATCGCAGCCAGCCATGGGGGCGCACCAGCGTCGCCTCGAGGAATATGGATCAAGGGCGGAAGCGCCGACATCACCGCCGGAAGCGGGCTCCCCTCGAAGCTGAAAAAGCCTCCGACCAATCTCGTAACCGGTCCATCTCCGCCGTGCCGCAACACGAGTTCTTCGCGATCGAAATGATTAGCGGCAACGATGCCGATGTTTTCCACCGGGGAACCCAAGGCGTCGGCAATGACGTGGCCTTTTCCCAACGGCAACAAGACAAGATCGCCCTCAATGACCCGCGTCGGACTCTCGCCGGCTGGCGTCACCCAGGCCTCTCCTTTCTCGATGAAATGGAAGTGAGCGGGTCCGGGTTGAAACTGAAGACCCCAAGGCTCTCCGAGAAACGCAGTATAGACCAGCTCGCCTCGCAGACGGATCAGCGTCAGCACTTCCGACAGCACGTCGTTGCGTGCTGCCGACATTCCAAAGTCCAGTGTCATTTCGGATGATCCATCATGAATTCCGGAGGCCGCGGCATATCCCCAAACCCTCCGCCAGACTAGTTTTTGCCCATCGGCCCACGACAAATTACCAAAAAATCGCAAAGGAACAATGAAATGACCGCTGAAAATCAAACTTCCTTCGCTTCCACGAACAAATCCGGCGTGGCTGCAGAAAAGCCGCCCGTAATCCTTGTTCACGGCGCATTCGCGAGCGGTTTTGTTTGGGGTCACGTTGCAGCCAAGCTGCAGGGCGCTGGCCACGAGGTTGTGACGATCGACCTGCCCGGTCGTCCGGCAAACCCGATGACGCCCGACAAGGTCAGCCTCGACCTATATCGCGATATGGTGGTCACAGCGCTCGAAACCATAAAGCGTCCGGCGATCGTTGTCGGCCACAGCTTTGCTGGCATTGTCATCGCTGCGGCCGCCGAGAAGTCGCCGGAGAGGATCAAAACACTTGTGTTCGTCGCCGCTTACTTGCCGCATGACGGCGACTCGCTCCTGTCGTTGGCCCAGCAGGATCACGACGCCAAGATCGGCCCGCATTTGCAGATCGACAAGGAGAAGGGGATCGCAGTTGTCGAATATACGGCGCGCGCCGAGCTCTTTGCCAACGATGGTCCGGAACCCCTGAAGGTGAAGCTTCCCTCCCTTATTCTTGATGAGCCGGTGACGCCCCTGGTCACCCCTGCCGCACGCCTTACCACCAACGTCCGTCCTTAAGGAATAATCCTATGGGTACGGGCGGTGAATGGCTGAGCGTCCAACACATCGGCACTTCGAGCGGTAAATTTGTAGTGAGGCTCCTTTTTTCCTCACCATTCGGATAGACCAATTGACTTATAAGATATAAGAAGCGGGTCCGGTAGGCTGGGTAGCGAGGATGTTAGATTGCAGGTCATGGGGCTTTATCCGAGCGAAACGGCCAAGGCATCCGGCGCAACCCACGACAAAAACCGTGAGCAGCTGATCGAGACAGGCTTCGGTTACGGGCGGATATGCCGGAGGTGGCCGGAACTGAAAAAGCAAACCCAGGCGGTTGCCAGCCTCGCGTGGGTATTAAATGTCAGCTCGTCGCGCAGCCTCAATCGATCATGGCACCGCCGCATCAATGATTTGCTTGGCGATCTGCTTCGCCTGCCGCGCGGCGTCATCGATGCCACGAACCTGAGCCGTGACGATCGCGCCTTCTTTCAGGAGAGCAAGTTGCTCGGCAAGCTTTTGTGGTTCATGCGCTCCCGCAGCCCTTGCCAGACCGGCGAGGTAGTCGACGATCAACTGCTTATGCTCCGCCGAAGCGATATGTGCGGGGTGATCGCTGCTGTCGAACTCACCTGCGGCTTTGATAAAGGCGCATCCGTGAAACCCGAGCGCACCAAGCGCTCGTCCATGAAACCAGTCATCCAACGCGTCGAACATCGCGAGCATTTTTTCTTTCGGGTTTTCTCCCGCTTGTTCCATGGCAGCGGTGAGCCAGTTCCGAAACACTTCGTCGCGCTTCTTGAGTGCCGCCAGAATGAGCTGGTCCTTTGAGCGGAAATGTTTGTAGAGCGTCATCTTCGCAACGCCGGCCTCATCGAGGATTTTGTCAATTCCGGTTGCGTGGAACCCGTGGGTGTAAAAAAGTCGCAAGGCGACATTCACAAGGTGTTCGCTTCGCGGCTCAACCATCATGCTCTCTCAAGGATTGGACTGGTTTGTTCACGTAATATCCAAGGCAAAATCAATCAGTGGAACTGGAAGGACAAAAACCGAAAAAATCATTTTACAGATACAGATCTGTCTGTATACCTATCGCCGATGCAAGGCAACCACGTCGAACGCAACGACAAAGCTGTTACGATGGAGACATGCGGGCATGGTTTGGATGACGGTCTCGCGAAAGCGGCGCTCGACAAACCCGCGAAACGATCCGCCAAAAAACTGGTTAGTGACCGAGCGGAAACCAAGACAACGAAGTCCTAGGCCGAACACCCCCGAGCAGCACCAGCCGATAGGAGTTACCCCTGCCAGTCCTTCTCCCGTCATTCACCCTCAAAACCACTAGCCGGAGTGTCCGCCTTGCAGAAGACGGTTGCAATGTTGTGGGAGAGATCAGGCGGCGGTTCGCTTCCACCAATGAGCTTCCGTTGCAGGAATCCAAGCGTAGGTTTCTTTGGCCCTTGAGCCACCCGGACGGTCATCCGGATATCTCCAACTCGGGTTTGTAGGCCTTGGAGGGCGTGCGGTTTGGTTGCCTCAATCAAAGATCTTTGTTCGAAAAACCTTTCACCGGGTTATCAGGCCTAATCCCATGGCTATAGAGAGCGCTTACTGCTTTGGTCCTTACAGGCTGTTTCCAGCGCAACGGCTGCTGTTCAAGGACAAGGAAAAGATCGAGGTCGGAAGCCGCGCTTTCGATGTGCTTCTTGCTCTTACCGAAGTGGCCGGTGAACTCGTCGGTCAACGCGAACTCCTGGAGCGCGCTTGGTCGAATGTCGTCGCTGAAGGCAGTCTCAGGGTCACTATTGCAGCACTGAGGAAGATCCTGGGAGAAGGGAAAGACGGCGCGCGATATATTCAAAACGTCACTGGCCGGGGTTATTGCTTCGTGGCGGAGGTAACGCGCGAAGAAAATATGCCCCCTGCGTTCGGCTCGCCTGGTCAATCCGCGCGGATTCAAAACACCTCAAGGCTGCTGCCGTCGCGGCTGACGCGAATGGTGGGTCGCGACGCCGAACTGGAGACGGTCTCCCTTCTATTGTTGTCGCGACGTTTCGTCAGCATCGTTGGGACCGGCGGTATGGGGAAAACCACGGTTGCCGTTTCCACCGCCCATGCCATGCGTGACGTTTTTGACGATGCGGTCTATTTTGTCGACTTGAGCGCCATTAGCGACCGCTCTCTGGTGTCGAGCACGGTTGCCGCGGCCCTGGGCGTTGTCGCCCCCACTCAGGATCCAATCCCAAACATTCTCGCGTTCTGCCGTGATCGCCGGATCATGCTGATACTCGACAATTGCGAGCACGTCATCGAGGCCGTCGCCGGCCTCTCGGAGCGTCTTTATGGCGAAGCTGGTGACGTATATATCCTGACCACGAGCCGGGAGGCGTTGCGTGTTGAGGGGGAGCATGTCCATATTCTCGCTCCGCTCGAATGCCCGCTCGTTGTCGAAAATCTTACAGCTCTCGAGGCTCTTAAATGCTCCTCGGTCCAGCTCTTCATGGACCGGGCGTATGCTGCCGGATACAGGGTTGAATTGACCGATGATGACGCACCGCTGGTCGCTGGCATCTGTCGCAGGCTGGACGGCATCGCGTTCGCCATTGAACTGGCGGCCAGCCGGGTTGCGGCTTACGGGCTGCAGTCGGCCTATGACCTTCTTAGCAACCGCTTCAGACTACTTTGGCAAGGACGCCGAAGCGCCCCGCCGCGGCAGCAAACCCTCGCCGCTATGGTGGACTGGAGCTACAATCTCCTGTCTGGGAAAGAAAGACTGGTTCTCGTTCGACTATCGGTTTTCGTCGGTGCGTTCACTCTGGAGGCCGCCGAGAAGGTGCTCGTCGATGACGATATAAGCTCGATGGAAGTTGCCGAGGCTATAACCAGTCTTGTCGATAAGTCTCTCATTTGGATTGTCATCAGCGACGGTATTCCACACTACAGATTGCTCGACGTTACCCTTGCTTACGCAGCCGAAAAGCTCGCACAAGCCACCGACGCAAGCGCGGTTTCCCAAAGGCACGCCGAATTCTTTGCATCTTGGCTACCGCGAGACATCGAGGCTGATTTTACAGCCTTCGCACCGCAAGTCGGCAACATCCGCGCAGCGCTGGAATGGTGCTTTGGTGAAACCGGAGACAAGACGATCGGCCTTGCATTGGCCGCGTCATCGGCACCAATCTTTTTTGCGCTTTCCCTTTTCCAGGAATGCAGCCGAATATGTGAGCTCGGCTTGAGCGCCTTTGCCACGGAAACCGGCAACGAACGGGCACATCTGGCACTCCAGTCCACCCGCGCGGCCTGCCTGATGTTTACCCGGGGCAACAGCGACGAGATCAGGCAACTTCTCGAAGTGTCTTTCGAACAGGCTGTCGCTCTTGGCGAGACTTCCTACCAGTTCCATCTGCTCTCAGGTCTGAGTATCGCTCTGACAAGGTCGGGCGAGTTTTCGACAGCGGTGGAGGTCGCTCGCAAAGGTCTGCCCATCGCTCAGGTGATCGGGTCACCAAAAGCGATCGCTGTCGCCGAGTGGATGCTTGGCGTTGCCCTGCACCTGTCGGGCGACCAGGCTGCGGCCCTTGCCCATTGCGAAGCGGGTTTCAACGAAATTTCAGCGCGTGGACCAGAAAGAATCGTCTATTTTGGTTACGATCATCGCCTTCGTGCGCTTGTCGCCCTTGCCCGTAGTCAATGGCTGGCGGGATTTCCTGATCGCGCCGCGGTTACGGCACGGCTTGCAATAGACGGCGCTGCGGATGGGGTCCATCCTGTAAACATGTGCATTTCGATGATTTATTCTGCCACCGTGTTTCTGTGGCGCTCGGATTTTGCCGAAGCGGAGAGTCTCATCCAGAAACTGCAAACCTATGCGGCGAGGCATTTTCTTGCGCCCTATCAGGCGGTCGGCTTGGCGCTGACAGGCGCGTTGGCCGTTGCCCGCGGAGACGTGGAATGCGGCATACCCACTCTTAGAACCGCTTTAGGAACACTCGGAACGCAACACTATTACACGCTGACAACGCTGTTCCAAAAAGCATTGGCCGAGGGACTGATGATCTCCGGCGACCTTCGAAGCGCCAGAGATGTCGTCGATGAAGCCATTCAGCGGTGCGAAGCCCTTGGTGAGGAACTCGGGATAGCTGAACTTCTGCGCGTGCGTGGCAAGATAAACTGCCACGTGGACCGATGGGCGGCCGAGAAGGATTATATGCTCTCCATCGAGCATGCGAGACGCCAATCGGCTTTAAGCCTGGAGTTGCAAGCCAGCAATGAACTTGCTCGTCTCTGGTCGGAGCGTCAGAACACCCTGGAAGCGATCAATTTGTTGGACGCGATCGTAAAACGCTTCACCGAAGGGTTCGACACGCCTGACCTGATGATTGCCGAAAACTTGATTTCACACCTCAAGAGCCAGAGCTTTTCGATCAGCGAGGCTCGGAATAACGCCAATTAACGTCAGATAACGTGCCACATTGAGAAAACTGCGGCAAAATTTCTTACCGATATAGAGGATAGAATTTTGGCCGAAAACACATTTTCTCCTGGCGATCCTCCAGCGATTGACAGTGAAGATCGATTTGTAGCCGACCTGCCACCGGTTATCGCGAAATTCGTCCGTGCGACGAATTCGGGAGATCTTCAGCTACTGCTTGAAACATTTGTTGATGACGCTTTGGTCAATGATCAACTGCACGACTATTGGGGACTTCAGGAAATATCGACCTGGGCTTTGCGAGACGTCGTCGCGGAAGGTTTGAGATTGAAGATCGTGGGTGTCATCCATCACTATGGGCACTCGATCGTCACGGCGCATGTGGATGGAATTTTCGACAAGCGCGGCCTTCCCGATCCTCTGGTGCTCGCGTTCTATTTCTCGTCTCAGGCGGAAAAGATCGTTCAGCTCATAATTTTGCGTAACCACGCCGGAATCTAATCGGCGCAATTGAACTGCCGACCGCCATCTTGAATATCTGCTGCGGTTGAGAAAACGAAGGAACCAGACATGATCGTGATCGGCGCCGAAGACGTGGCAAACAGGCTGGGACGCGAAACGTGCATCGCGCTCATGCGAGAGGCTATGATCGGACTGTCGACTGGAACGTCCAGACAGCCTCTTCGAAGCGTCATCGATCTCGGCAACGGCAACCTATTCGGCGTTATGCCTGGTGTAGTGGATGGCGCAGGATTCGGTGCCAAGCTCGTCAGCGTCTTCCCGTCCGCCGCAGCACACGGCCGATCGCATCAAGGTGCAATCCTGCTTTTCGATCGAAGCTCCGGGGCGCCTGTCTGTTTGGTCGACGCGGGTGCGGTCACCGCCATAAGAACCGCCTGCGCTTCTGCCGCGGCAACCGACAAATTGGCTCGCGCAGACGCCAAACGTCTTGCGATACTCGGCACCGGGGAACAGGCATGGCAGCATGCTCTCGCGATCCCCTATGTGCGCCAAATCGAACACATTGCGATATGGGGCCGATCGACGGAAAAGGCGCGACATCTGTGTGAGCGTCTTCAAGAGGAACTGGCCATATCCGTGGAGGTTGCACCAAGTCCGAGGGCTGCGGTAGACACTGCGGACATAATCTGCACGACAACATCGGCAAGGGATCCGATCCTCTTCTCGACAGACGTCCAGGATGGGGCACATATCAATGTTGTCGGATCCAGCTACGCAGGGCCGGCCGAGATCGACGAAACGCTGGTGAAGCGGGCACGGTTCTTCCCCGACCATCGAGAAGGCGTCCTTGCGCAAGGCGCCGAATTCCTGAGGGCGAAGGCGGCAGGGCTCGTCTCCGAAACCGACGTTCTTGCGGAAATAGGGACAGTGTTTGCCGGCGCGGCCGAGGGCAGGGTGGGCGAGGCGGATGTGACAATCTACAAATCGCTCGGATCCATAGTCCAGGATCTCGCATGTGCCGCCTTTCTTCATCGCACATATGCGGATGCCGTCTGAGACCTGTGAATGGCAGCAAAAATGCGGTCAAGGTCGCTCGTCAAAGGACATGCAAGGCGCTTCCTTGCGCCACCGGCCCGGCGTTTCATTCACGAAGTGTTTGAAAACTGTCGAGAAATGAGCCTGATTTTGGAACCCGACCGCGAGCGCGACTTCGATCAGGCTTATCGAAGGATCAAGAAGCATTCGCTTTGCAGCTTCGACACGTTGAAGCAGTATATATTCGCGTGGCGTGCACCCTGTCGACAGGCGAAATTGGGCTGTGAACTGACTTCTCGACCGCCCCGCCGCCGCCGCCATGTCGTCGATGAGGATTGTTCTGGCAAGGTTCGAGGCAACGAAGTCGAACACCTGCCGCAAACGCCACTTGGCGAGCGGCGCAACTCGTTTGTTCGGTCTTACGATCTGCGTGCTTCTAAGCGCGATCGCTTCAGCGAGCGTTTCCGCAGAGCTCTCATCGATTGCCTCCGGCAGCGTCAATATCGCGCGTGCGAGCTGGTATACGAGACTGTCGCGGGGAAGCATCTCTCCGCCAGCCTCTGACGCGGCTGCAAACATTTTACGCCTGACGTCAGATCTCCTTATGTGAAGCTGAAGAAAATCCCCCGGACCTGACACGTCAGCCATGACGTTCCGATTTGGCATGCATATGCAAGTCATGCCGGCCGTCATGACGCCGTCGTAAAATACGCCGTGGTTGTCGATGCTCAGGCGCAAGGTGGCTGCTTCAAGCGCCACCAGGAGTATCATTTCGTCATGACGCGCCGATACGGCATGGTGCTGCCGGTCGCTGCACGTTGACAACCACCGCCGCACAAAACTGCGAGGTTCAGTTCCATCCTGCAATTCGTGAACGTCGAGTCCCGGACGGCGGGCGATTGGCGATGGCTTGAAACCTTGTGACGAGGGTTCCGCGGAAATCAAAGTGATCATGTCAGTCATCCGTTGGCCGCGTGTGATCGCAGGCACCAGCACCTGCGGCAGTTCGCAGCGAGCTTATCAAGCAGCGTGCAACGACGGGCATGATCCGGCGTGAAGATTTATTATTTCGAATTATCTGAAAATCGCAGTGTTAGGCGCCGTTATTTCGAGTTCTCGTTTGCAACAAGAACGCCCAAATCGTCCGATCTCGAAAAAACGGGTCGATTTTCGAAATCTTGAATTGCTTCTTTTCTCCATCTTCAGCTGGTCGCCGGTGAGCGACGACAGCATCGATTGGGACCGACAAGTGGACAGGATTGAACGGGCAAAGGCCGCGCCGTCAACTGATAGCCCTCCAACTCCCTCGCCCGCATCATCGATGACGCCCAAACCTTATAAGGATCAAGAGATGAAAGTGTTTATTGCTGCCCTGGCAGCTGCCGCATTCGGCCTATCAGTTAACGCTGCGGCAGCAGAAAAGCCGCCGATCGTCCTGGTTTACGGCGCTTTCGAAAACGATCAAGTCTGGGGCGATGTGACCTCGAAGCTGGAAGCCGATGGATACAAGGTCGCGACCGTCAACCTGCCTGGTCGCCCGGGAAATCCGCTGTCGCCCGACAAGGTGAGCCTCGATCACTGACGGATCCCGACGGTGTGGCAAAGGCCATTGAACAGTCGGCGCAATAGAGAACCTCATGGCGGGTCGACTGGTCGGTCGATCCGCCCGGGGAAAGCGCCGGACCACACGCAATCTCACTGGCCGCAGGCCATCTAAGGTTTGAACAGGATGAAAATTGTGAAGAAGACCATTGGCTTTGCCGTCATTCTGATTGCCGTCTTCGGCGCCTCCTTGTCAGGGGCTTCTGCCGCGGAAAAAGCAGCCGAAAGCACGCGCGATGTCAGAACTATCGAGCTCCGGTTCAAGAGGCTGCTTGATCTTGCGAACAAGCACGACATCAAGGGCATCCACGCCATGTTCTGGCAGTCTCCCTCAGCACTCCTGGTGGCGAAAAGTGCGGTCCCGTCCGAAGGCGAATGGGCCGGATTTTGGGGCAACGACGCGATCGATCAGAAACTTCACGATATCGCAGATTCCGGTCCTGTCGTCCTTAAACCAGACCTCTCCAGGCTGAAGGTCGTCACATTGAGTTCCAACATTGCGCAATCCTACGATCCGCTGGAAATTACCGTCTCTTACGCCGGACAAGACGGAACGCCAAAGCCATTTCTGATGATCATGACGTGGAAGAAAATTTCCGGCGACTGGAAGGTCGCTTCTGAAATCATCCTTCCGGTGCCTGCGAAAGCGCCCAAAGCCTAGACCGAACAAATCTGGCTTCCCGTGGTGACGCCGAACCTCGACGCTGTGAAGAAGACCATGAGGGAACGGCGGGACCGAGGACATGTCGGATTGACAAAGCCGCGCTCCTTATCCTTGCAACCCATAAAAGGACCATCTCGATGGTAATCAAAACGATCGACATCCAGACGATCAGTATCGATCATATTACGATCCGCTCAAGCAAAGACTTTGGCACCGTCAAATCAAAGCTCGAGAGCACGATCTTGCGGATCGATGACGGGATATTTACCCTGCTTCGCTATCGCGAAACTTCGCGTGCCCTTCGCGAACTGGAGGCCCTCCCGGCGCTTTCCATTTTCAGCTTCAGGGATCATGGCGTTCTGCTTCAGGTCGCCGGTCTTGAGCGTCGGGCGATACAATACGACATCGGCAATCCTCTCACTGCGTCGAAGATGACGCGACACCGGATTTCCGCAGGTCTCTACGCGCCGGTTCGGGTGCTGTTGCGCGAGGACAGTGATGGGGTCGCGTTTGAATACGATCGACCGATGACCACCTTCGGCCAGTTTGCCGACCCAGATCTTATTGCAACTGCTCAACAGCTCGACATCGATTTGCAAGCCGCTTTGGAAACCGCCGCGCAGTAGCTGGGCACCTCGCCTTGTGCCGACGGCCGCTCATCGAGCGCAAAGCCTCAGCGCAGAGCTCCCAGCTATGTCGATGACCTCTTCTGCTGCTGAAAAATGTTCGATTTTCCATTCACCACAGCGGACGGCAGGTCGCCTTCCTTGCGCTAATCGAGATGCCGGTAGACCCCACCGGCGCTCGGATCTCTCCCCCGACCGTCGACGGCCGGGGGAGAGATCTCCCGGTTTCCGCCGGTCATCCGGGATCCTGATCCCCCGGGCCGTACCGTCAAATATAAGAGTTGGTATATTGAAACACGTGGCGATCGTAGACGACGACAGCACTATCAGAGCCATTCTGGTCGAACTCCTTTCTCATCATGCCTTCAAGGTAAGCGCGGTTGCGGATAGTCAGCACTTGAACAAGATTCTTGCGTCGGATCCCGTCGATTTGGTTCTCGTCGACCTTAATCTCAGGCACGAAGATGGATTGGACATAGTCCGCAAACTGACCGCGCGCGACGACATTGCCGTCATTATCGTGAGCGGCGACCGCCTTGAAGAAGCCGACAAGGTCGTGGGGCTTGAACTGGGAGCGGTTGACTACATTACCAAGCCGTTCGGAATGCGGGAGCTTATCGCACGCATCAAGGCAGCCCTTCGCATCAGAAACTTCAGACCCGTTGCCTTGGACAAGCGTACATATCACTTTGCTGGGTGGACTCTGAATATCAGACGGCGACGCCTGACATCCTCGACCGGATCGGAGGTCAAACTGACATCGGCAGAGTTCAACCTTTTGGTGGCACTTGTCAAAGCGCCTCATCAAATACTCTCGCGTGACCAACTGATCGCTGCAACGCGTATGCACAACGAAGAGGTTTTTGATAGAAGCGTCGACGTTCTGATCCTGCGCCTCAGGCGCAAGCTCGAAGATGATCCCTCCAAGCCAAAATTGGTCATAACCGAGCGTGGTGTTGGCTATTTCTTCGGTGTCAAGGTCGATGTGGCCTACGCATGATCGAAGCTGATCGCCAGAGTAGCTATCGCCTTGATGTCGCTCATGCCTCGGCGCCGATCAACGTTTCCCGGCGACGATATTGGAGATCACTTTTGAAACTGTCGCGTCTGCCGGCAGTAGTCTGATATCCGCCGCCGCCCAGACAATGCAGCACAATATGACGTTGAAGCTTAGGATGATCTGAACCGCCGTACCGTGCTCCGCTCGGACAACCCCGACTGCGGCAGCACATATGGCCGGAATTCTGCTCAGCAGGACCAACTCCTTAAAAAAGGTACTGCGGCGGTTCGGCGTTCCTGTAGATTTGCTCTCGATGCTGAATGCGCTGCCGAACTTTCCCAACGCATGCATGGCGCCCCCCGAAGCCGCGAGAACAGGGCTGCCCAAAATCGCGACACCGGCGCCAAAAGCAAGCGCGGCGATACCCGAAAGTCCGTCTCCCACCTGGCTCATTGTCCGATCGGGAGCGGTACCGTCCCGCCATGCGCGCGTATAAGCCAATCCAGCAACAAAGAAAATGAGCGTTGCAAGCGATAGCAGCAGCGCCGATGTGTTTCCGAAGGCGTAAATCTCCAACCGGCCTAAAGCGCTCAAGCCGGACGCGTCGCGACGCCCGGTAGCAATCGCAGCGCCGGCGCCACCAAAAAATCCGACGACGTTTCCGAGATTGTAGAGACGGCCAGGGTCCCAGTATTGGCGGGATAAGATCGTGCATGAAAGCGGTACGAAGGAGGCGATTTTTTTTATCGACATGAGGGGCATGGCGTTGTCTCGGGATGCTGGAATGATCCTTGACGCTTTGAATCAGCAAGCGTCTGGACGTGCGCCGATCCAATAGGAAACACCAATTGCTCCGCAATTTCAGATTTGCTGAAGCACATTACAATTGGAACCCAGCCGGTGAGCTTGCAGCGCCTGCTCATCTGTGACGCGGTCCGAGCGCTGATGAAGACCTGGCCAGGCAGCCCCCACGTCCGCGGTTAATTTGGCGGCACGGCCGCTAACGGCGTGCAACGCTGCGGGCACATTGAATTAACGCGAGATTACGCCCTCTTTCATTTCATAACAGGCAATTCTCGGCACGCCATGGCACGTTTCGCAAGCCGCTAAACAAGGAGCGGTTGTCCAAGCCGCAGGAGGCCAAGCCACGATCCCTCGCGATGCCACCGCACCTTCTGACGCCTCGGGTATCGTCTACCTCAGTCGCTGAAATCCGGACGATCGATCATAAAAATAGGAGCGCACGGCATGGCCGAAACTAGTGCCAGTCTTCTATTTTGACCCCATCAAATCACGTCAGAATTCTTCAATCTCTCACAAAGGAACCACGAAAATGAAAGTTTTCATCGCTGCAATCGCCACGTCTGTCTTCGCATTCGGCGCAAATGCTATGGCTGCAGAAAAGCCGCCAATCGTCCTCGTCCATGGCGCATTCGAGAATGCCCAGGTCTGGGGTTACGTCAGCGCCAAGCTGCAAAAGGATGGCTACAAGGTCGTGACCGTCGATCTGCCGGGCCGCCCAGGCAATCCGGCCGCCCCCGACAAGGTTAGCCTCGACCTCTATCGGGATGTCGTCGTCAAGGCTCTGGGCACCTCCAAGCGTCCCGCCGTCGTAGTCGGCCACAGCTTCGGCGGCATCGTCATCTCCGCCGCAGCCGAAAAGGCGCCGAAAAAGATCAAGACGCTGGTCTATCTCGCAGCCTACCTTCCCCACAACGGCGACTCACTGGTGTCGATGGCCGAGCAGGATCATGATGCAAAGATCGGTCCGCACCTTCAGATCCAGAAGGACAAGGGTATTGCCTCGATCGAATATTCGGCACGTGCCGATCTCTTTGCCAACGGTGGACCCGAAGGCCTGCGCAAGGCGATCCCGGATGAGATCCTCGATGAACCGCTGGCGCCGCTGGCCACCCCGGTCAAGCTCACCGAAGCCAAGTTCGGCAAGGTCGACAAGGCCTATATCCACACCGCCATCGACCAGGTCATCAGCCCATCCTACCAGGCGCAGATGGTCGCCAGCACTCCGGTGCGTGTCGAGTACACTCTTCAGACCGGTCACACCCCGTTCCTGACCGATCCGGACGGCGTGGCAAGCGACATCGAAAAGGCCGCAAAATAATCGCAGACCAATCCTTCCAGGGGCAGGTCGCCAAAGCCTGCCCCTGGAAACGGAAATCTGCGCTTCCAGTCGAGCCGATCGTTGCGGCAAGCCCATCCCCGCTTCACCCACTCTGACAATTCGAAAGTGTGTTATGACGGCGTTCCTCTTCATCAGACCCTTGGGATCAAGAGCGCATCTGCGCTGTTTTGCGGCGCTATTCGTGTCGATTGCCTTTGGCGCCGGAAACGGTGCAGCCGTCAGCGCTGCGGACGGGATCGAGACAACCGTTGCGACCGATATCGGCTTCCCGGAGGGAACGATTTTCGTCGGGAAACGGCTCTACTTCGTTGATTATCTACGCTCCAATGTCCTGCGTTTGGTCGACGGCAGGCCAGAGGTCGTATGGCATCGGCCAGGGTGCGGGGCAAACGGTTTGGTCCTAACGACGGGCGGATTGATCGTCGCCTGTTTCGATAGCGGTACGCTCGTGGTGATCACGCTCGACGGCAAGACGGTCTCTGAAATCGACCAGGATGAAAGCGGGCACCCTTTTGAGGCACCAAACGACCTTGCGGCAGCCAAGGATGGCGATGTCTACTTCTCGGCCTCCGGCAATTCCAGAGCCCCGGGAAAAGTCTTCTTCCTGAAGCCGAACCGCGCTGCCGTCGAGGTAGCAGCCGACCTCGGTTTCGCGAATGGTGTGGGGCTGTCTCCCGACGGAGACACGCTGTACGTCGCCGACTCAGCGACAGGTCGGATCCTTGCGTTTTCGATTGCCCCGGACGGCTCGCTCGGACCGAGACGCGATTTCATTCGGCTTCGAGACACGATCCCGGATGCAAAGCCTGATTCATTCAAAATCGACGGGCATGGAAATCTGTTCATCGCTCTCTATGACAGAGGAGGCCTGGCAATAGTATCGCCTGCCGGAAAGCTCATCAGCGTCTTGGGGGTACCGGGCGATCATCACACCAATGTCGCAATAAGTCCGGACGGCGCCAGCCTCTATGTCGCCGCCATCGATGACGATCCCGCAATCACCTTCCCGGGGAAGATCGTCCAAGTGTCCAACCCGATCGCCCCTAGCCGTTCCGGACGATAGATCATGTCTTGCGGCGTTCCAGATATGGCGGATCTTCCGATACCTGGTTAAATTCTAGGCGTGTTCAGCAAACAAAACCTTTAATTATCAGTAGCCTGCCAAACGAAACCGGAAAGCTTGGCGTGAAATTACGGCAAGCAAGAGAATTGCACATTGTCCGAAAGCAACGAAGCCTTCGACACCAACTCAAATGGAGCTTAAAATGAGAAATATCCTTCGTTCCGCCCTTATGCTCTCCGCTGCAGCCTTCGGCTCGGCACCAGCTTCGGCGCAGTCGGCCCTTCCGGCCGGTACCGTCAAGAACATCGTGCTCGTCCACGGCGCCTTCGTCGACGAAACCAGCTGGAACGGTGTCGCGTCAATCCTGACGGCCAAGGGCTATAAGGTTACCGCAGTCAAGAACCCGCTTACGTCGCTTGCCGATGATGTTGCCGCCACCAACGCGGCGCTCGACGCTCAGGACGGACCGGCTGTGCTCGTCGGCCACTCCTGGGGTGGCGTGGTGATCGGCGAAGCCGGTGAAAACGCCAAGGTATCGGCCCTTGTCTATGTCTCGGCCTTCGCACCCGAAAAGGGCGAAAGCGTCTCGGCCTTGGCAAAGGGCGGACCTGCGACCGAGGGCGTCAAGGCCATTCGTCCCGACGCCAAAGGCTATCTGACCATTGATCCGGCGGTATTCCCGAGTGCCGTAGCGGGCGATTTGCCCAAGGAAATCGGCGAACACCTTGCCGCCCATCAGATGCCGATCAACCATACCGCCTTTGATGATGCGGCCCAGGTCGCTGCCTGGCATTCCAAGCCAAGCTGGTATGTCCTCAGCTCGAAGGACATGCTGCTCGACCCGCACGCACAGACCTTCTTTGCCGATCGGATGAAGGCCAAGGTGACGACAGTTGCTGGCAGCCACTCGTCGCTGGCTTCCCACGCCGAAGAAGTCGCAGCGGTTATCGAATCCGCTGCTGCCGCCAAGTAAACCTATCGCTATGCGTCGCCGGCGGTCGAGCCTCGATGGCCGACGGTGACGCTCTAGTCGCTACAAACCTTAAGCTGTCGAGGCGCCTCATTGTCCTCCCGCTACAACAAATCGAGACTGGCGGACGTGAAACATCGTGCGTTTTACATGTTCGCGCGTCGCGGACTTAGATCGAGAACCTGTTTCCGAAGGTGCTCGAAGAGCGCCATTTTCAGGCAACTGTACCATCTGAACGGACAACGAATAATCAATCTGAGCCTAGACGGAGATGGGCATTCGTTGCCGTCGGTGGACGATATCAATAGCGGCAGTCAGTCCCGAGCCTCGCTTGCGACCGCTACGCTTGCGCTCCTTTAGCTTATCTGACCAGTCCACTGGTCCAGGCCATGGCATGGTCAGCGCCCGCCCATTTCGCCCCGCGACCATCCTTCGTCGCGGACAGATGGATAATGACCCGATCGTCATCCGGAGCGGCTAGGCGCGCGATCCGACCAAAGCAGGTGCTATGAGCAGTTCTAGCGAAGAAAAAAACCCGATGGGCGGCATTTTCGACCCTGCAGAACCTGTCGAACTGGAAATTTCGCCGCCACCCATTCGGACCTTCGTTCTAGCCCGGACCACGCCTTGATGAGGCAAGCGGCTGCCACAACATGGCGCTGCATCCTGCAAATTTTGTTGCGATAATGTTCGATCGGCTCGGCCATCCTCTGGCGGCCGGGATCTCGTGTTGCGTCCTGAGCAAGGGGCTCCCGCCTCCGTCCAACCATGTCGCACGCCCTATGGTAGGCTGCTGGCGCAGCAGGCGGGCGCGAAGCGATGACAGTATAATGCGACAGGAGTCCTCCGATCGCGGCAGATCACTGGCGATATATTTGCCGCGATCAGACGTGAACAGAAGTGAACAGAAGCGGTGCAATGTGGCAGGCGGATGCCCAAATTGATGCACAGATACGTAGGGTGGCTACACACAGTCACTTTAAAGGAAAACTACCATGTCCATGCTTCGTAAAATCGCTGCAACGAGTCTGATTACTCTGTCGCTTGCAGTCACTTCTATCGCAACGGTAACACCCGCATTGGCCCAAGGCGGCCACGGTGGCGGTCACGGTGGAGGCCATGAGGGAGGCGGGCATCGGGGAGGAGCTGCCATGAGCAGCCAGATGAGCGAAGAGGCAAGCCGCGGCGGCGGGTTTGCTGGCCGAGACCACTTTTCCGGTCGGTTCCGCGACGATGGACCTTTCTCCCCTGGCGACGACTATCTCTACAATCAATGCCAATGGCAATGGAGCCACGACCACAATCGCCTCGGCAATCCAGTCAGGACGGATGTATGCTCCTGATCGATGAGACGCAAAGGCCTTCATGAAATGATCGATGAGTAGCGCGAGCCCAAAAAGCAGCGCTGCGAGCGAATTTTCTTGAAGGCTATTGTATTCTCTGGGAGGACCGCCGTCCGCAGCGTGCTTGATGCACGGCTGCGGATCGCGGGGATCGCTTCGCCTCTCCGTTTGATGAAGCTTCGGCCTACATCGCCAACCAACGAGGCGAGCCGTCGGCAAGGAACCATCAGCGTAGGGGCGCTTTCCATTTCCCGCCTGAAGCGGCTTACAAGAACCTCGCTCTTTTAATGTTGGGAGAACCGTCGTCTTCGTCACCACTCAAGGCTTGCTCCTGCTGTCGCTTGGCACTTCCGTGGTTCCCGCACTGTCTTTACAGTCAGTGCGGAATTCTATGCTGAATACCTTGCCCGGCTGGACGAGCCCGCGAAACCGAATGAGCGCCTGACGCGCACCATGACCACCAAAGCTCCGTGGGACGACGCGTGACCCTTCGTGCCCCGGCGCCCCTAGCTGATTTACATGACTTGGCCGACTTCAATTCGCGCAACAGGCCCGACCCGATCCCGGTCGCCGCCGCCGAAACGTCTCCTGGCCCGAGATGGTTACCATGGCCGATTGCCGGCGATCCGGGCGGCCAGGTAAACTTCGCAAGCTACCACGATTGGCGAGATTTCGTTCTCCGGTTCGATCTCCATGCCGCTGTCCCCGACATTGTGCGGATGAAATTTGCCCGCGCCTTGAAGCTGCATCTGCTGGCGTGGGGAAACATCATGAGGCTAACAAGCCTCTCGACCGCCCGTTTGGCTTCGGCATCACGGTCCGGACCCAAGTCTTTACTCCCGGCCGTTCAAAATGCGGTCTATGCGAAGGAGGCCCTGCTCGAAGCGCGCCTTGTTCGGCTCTGCCCCGACGCTCAATCGGACGGCCTGGAGGCGGGCGACGGACGTTGCGGCGAGGTCCTGCGACGGCATGACGGTAATGCCGCGCTGCTTGAGATAGGCGGCAAATTCATCGGCGCGCCATGGGGGCGGAAGGACGAGCCACACATGCAGCCCCTCATCGACGGCGATCACCTTGTGGGAGCGAAGGATATGGCAGGCAATCCGAATTCGTTCGCGACCGGCATTCCGGCGCGTCGCGATCAGGCGGGCGGCCGTGCCGTCGCGCACCCAGCGCGATGCGAGGGTTGCGAGCATCGGCGACGGCATCCATGTGCTGACGCGGATCGCATTGCGCAAACGATCCGAGAGTTGAGGCGGCGCGGCGAGATAGCCGATCCGCAGACCGGGCAGCATGGCTTTGGAGAAGCTCGTGATGTAGCACACATGCGCCGGCGCAAGCGCGGCCAGCGGGACCGGCAGTTTCTCGAGAAGCGGGGCGTAGACCTCGTCCTCCACGAGGATCATGCCGCTCTGTGCCGCAAAGTCGGCAAGCTCCTCGCGGCGACGGGCCGAAAGCACCGTCAGCGTCGGATTGTGCAGCGTCGGGTTCAGAACGGCAATACGGGCGCCGGTCTCGATGGCGATGCGTTTGAAGGCGTCAATCTTCATCCCCTGCCGGTCCATGGGCACGCCGGCCAGACGCAATCCCATCATGCGGGCGCAGCTGATGAGGCCGGGCGATGTCAGATCCTCGCACAGAACCGTCTCGCCCGCTTTCGCGAGGCCGAGCAGGCAGGCGAAGACGCCGTTGATGGCGCCGGAGGTGATCAAAATGTTGTCGGGAAGGGCCGTCACCCCAAGCGAAGCAAGCCACGAGGCGGCGGCTGCCAGATCGTCGGCGGAGGCGCCGCTCGGAGCGTAGTCGAGGAGCCGCTGGCCGGTGTCGTAGCGGGCCATATCGTTGCAGAGACGGGTGACGTCGAACCTTAGATCCATCGGGATCGGAAAATTCGAGGCGTAGTCGATGTTGACGCTGTTCTCGCCCGATGGCCAGGGAATGCGCGTCGGATCGCCGGCGCGCACGAAAGTGCCACGTCCGGTTTCGCCATTGATCAGCCCCAGATCGAAAGCGAGCTTATACGCTTTGGACACGCTGGAGAGGTTGATCGCCAGCGCCTTGGCCAAATCCCGCTGCGGTGGCAGCCGATCGCCGGCGACCAGTTGCCCGCTTTCGATGTCCCGCGCGATCGCATCGGTTATTGCCCGATAGATCGGTCTGTCTGTCTCCAGTGACGGTTTCCACATAATGTGCTCCGAAAGAATATTGTCTGGCATACAATCGACTTGTCCGGAGCGCCAGCCCCAATAGATTGGCAGCCGGCAAAGGAGTTGAGGCATGCGGACGATCGGCTTGATGGGGGGAATGAGCTGGGAGAGCTCTGCCGTCTATTATCGCCTGATCAATGAGGGCGTGCGCGAGCGTCTCGGGGCGCTTCATTCCGCCAAATTGCTGCTTTGGTCGGCCGAATTCAGCGAGATCGCCGCCCATCAGGCCAAGGGAGACTGGGATCGGCTGGGAGGTCTGCTGGCCGATGCCGCGGTCATTCTGGAGGGCGGCGGCGCCGAGCTTCTTTTGATTTGTTCCAATACGATGCACAAGGTGGCGGACGAGGTATCGAGCGCCGTCTCTGCGCCCCTCATTCATATCGTTCAAGTCACCGCCGATACCATAAGGCAGGCCCGATGCCGCCGGCCCTTGCTGCTGGGGACCGCCTTCACGATGAACGACGCGTTCTATCGGGATCAGATGGAAGATCAGCGGGATATCGCGGTCATGCTGCCGGATGAGGACGAGCGCCGGGTCGTCCATCAGATCATATATGACGAACTGTGTCAGGGGATCGTCACGCCGGCATCGAAGCGCCGCTTTATAGATATTGTCCGGTTGGCGGAGAAGCGCGGTGCCGATAGCATCATCCTGGGATGCACGGAAATCGGCCTTCTCCTTTCGCAGGACGACTTTGCCCTCCCGGTATTCGATACGACGCGTCTGCATGCCCAAGCGGCGGTGGATCACGCGCTTGCCTCACATCTTTCAGGATCTCAATGATGCCTCCTGCCGCTCTTCCCGAACTCGGTCGCGCGATTCGGCACGAATGGATCCTCGATTGGTCGAGGCTCACCGTGAACCACGGCGCATATGGGGCGACGCCGAGGCGTGTGCTTGCCACACAGGACGCCTGGCGCAACCGCATGGAGGCGCAGCCCAGCACCTTCATGCGCCTGACGCTTCCGAATGCCTTGCGCCAGAGTGCGGCGACGCTGGCTGCGTTCGTCGGTGCGCAAGCGAAGGATATCGTTTTCCTCGACAATGCGACGACCGGCTGCAATGCCGTGCTGCGGTCGCTGGTCTTCGCGCCCGGTGACGAAATCGTCCTCCTCAGCGAGACCTATGGAGCCGTCGCCAACACCACGCGTTTCGTCTGTTCAACTTCAGGTGCCAGCATCGTCGAAGTGCCGCTTCCATTTCCAACCGCCGATGTCTCCGGTTTGACGGCCGCGATCGACGCCGTGCTGACCGAGCGGACGCGTCTCGTCGTTGTCGATCACGTCACGTCGCCGAGCGCGCTGGTGTTGCCGATCGCCGATATCGTACGCGTCTGCCATGCAGCCGGCGCTCCAGTCCTGATCGACGGCGCCCATGGTCCGGCTCAGGTCGATGTCGACCTGACGGCTGTCGACGCCGACTGGTATGTGGGCAATTGTCATAAATGGCTGATGGCGCCCAAGGGATGTGCATTCCTCTGGGCCAGGCCCGACCGACAGGACGGAATTCATCCGGCTACCATTTCCCACGGCTACGGCGGCGGATTTCTTGGCGAATTCGACTGGACCGGAACGCGTGATCCGAGTGCGTGGCTTGCCGTCGATACTGCGGTCGCGTTTCATCGCGAGCTCGGCGGCGCGCATTTGCGAGCCAGGAACGCGGCGCTTGCAAGCGAAGCGGCAGATTATCTGGCGGACCGTCTTGGCACTGTGGTCGGCGGACCCCGGCTCGGTGCGGCAATGGCAATGGTTCTGCTGCCCGTCTCAGGGCCGTTTACGAAGCCGCGCGCCGTCAAGATGCGTGGCCGGCTGCTGGAGGAATTCGCAACCGACGCGCCGCTGATGCCGCACCGGGACGGCATCTGGGTCCGCCTCTCGGCCCATGCCTACAACGACATCAGCGACTACGAGAAGCTCGCCGATATCTGTCTCAAACTCGTTCAGACTGACAATAGCAAAGGGGAACTTTCATGATCAGACGTTTGACGGCCGCACTCGGCGTCGCCGCCTTGATGTTTACGGCAAGTGCGCATGCGGAGGACCTCTACGGTACTCTCAAGAAGATCAAGGACAGCGGAACCATCGTCATCGGACACAACGAAGACTCGCCGCCGTTCGCCTATTTCGACGCGGACGGGAAGCCGCAGGGATATTCGATCGACCTCTGCAACCGCATCGCGGAGGGTGTCAAAACCGAATTGAAGATGGACAACCTGACCATCAAGTATCAGGCGGTCAACGGACAGACGCGCACGCCGCTGCTCGTCAACGGCACCGTCGACATGGTCTGCGCCACGACCACCAACAATTTCACGCGCCAGCGCGAGGTCGATTTCCTCAACACCATGTTCGTCACCGGCAACCGCCTGCTGGTCAAGAAGGGGTCGGGCATCCACGAGATCGAGGACCTCAAGGGCAAGGTGGTTTCGGCCAACCAGGGCACCACAAACGAAAAGGTGCTGAACGACCTCAACGACAAGCTTCATCTCGGCATCACCATCCTCCCGACGAAGGATCAGCCGCAGGCCTGGGCCGCTCTCGAATCGGGCCGTACCGACGCGCATATGACGGACGAGGTGGTCGAATACGGCCTGATCGCCAAGGCGAAGAACCCGGCCGACTATGAAGTGACGGGCCGTCTACTGTCGTTCGATCCTTATGCCATCGTGGTCAGGCGCGACGATTCGGCCTTTCGCCGCGTCGCCAACCAGGTTCTCGCCAATCTCTTCCGCAGCGGCGAAATCGAAACGATCTACAAGAAGTGGATGGATCCGATCGGCATGCCGCTCAGCAGCAATCTGAAGGTGCTGTTTGCGATGGAGTCAATTCCGGATTGATCGTCCGGAAGCGGCGTTAAAGGGATTTACATCTGTGCGCTATGATTGGGATTGGTCGGTGGTGGTCACCGACCCTTATCGCGGCTGGCTTCTCTCGGGGCTGATGCTGACATTGCTGGTATCCATCGCAAGCTGGATCATCGCCCTCGTGCTCGGTTCGGTTATCGGCGTCATGCGAACCGTCGAGAACAGGCCGATGCGCGCCTTCGCGGCCGCCTATGTCGAGCTGTTTCGCAATATTCCGCTGCTGGTGCAGATATTCCTTTTTTATTTCGTGCTGCCCGAGGTGGTTCCAACGCCGGTCGGGATCTGGCTCAAGCGAGGCCTCCCCCATGCGGAATTCTGGGTCTCCGTTGTCAGCCTCGGCCTTTATACGGCATGCCGGGTAGCCGAGCAGGTGAAGGCCGGCATCAACGCCGCCGGGCGCGGCCAGACGAACGCTGGCCTGGCGACCGGACTGACGCGGATCCAGGTCTACCGCTTCATTCTCCTTCCGATCGCATTCAGGACCACCGTCCCGGCGATGACGAGCGAATTCCTGAATGTCTTCAAGAATTCATCCCTGGCGCTGACGATCGGCGTTCTGGAACTGACGGCGCGGACGCGGCAGGTCAGTGAATACACCTATCACTCGCTGGAATCCTTCGCTGCCGCGAGTGCCATTTATATCGTGATCAGCTTCATCGTGGTGACGTTCATGCGACGGGTGGAGGACTGGGCGAAGGTCCAGGGAACCTTGGCCGCGGAGGCACGCTGATGGAAAATTTCGACTTCGGCGAAATCGTCCACGCGCTGCCGATCCTTTGGGACGGGATGCAGATCACGCTCCTGCTGACAGTCGTCGGCACCGCAGGCGGTCTTGTTGGCGGCACTCTTCTGGCCATGATGCGCATGTCGAAATCGAGGGTCCTCTCCGTTCTGGCAGCTATTTATGTCGACCTGCTGCGCTCCCTGCCGCTGGTTCTCCTGATCTTCTGGTTCTATTTCCTCGTGCCGATCTTTGTCGGGCATCCCGTCGGCGGTTTCTATTCCGCCGTCATTGGCTTCATCATGTTCGAGTCGGCTTATTTCTGCGAAATCATTCGCGCCGGCATTCAAGGCGTGAAGCGAGGCCAGGTCATGGCCGGCATGGCGACCGGACTAACCCGTTTCCAGTGCATGCGCTTCATCATCCTGCCGCAGGCGGTCCGGGCGATGCTGCCGCTTTTGCTCCTTCAATGCATCAACCTCTTCAAGAGCACGTCGCTCGTCTACGTCATCGGTCTGCGCGACTTCCTGACGGCCGCGGACCTGGTCGGTGGGCGCGATGGGCGTCTCATGGAGATGTATGTCTTCGTCGCCGTCATCTTTTTCGTCATCTGCTGGGCCGCATCCATGGCCGTTGGTCAAATCGCAAGGAAAACCGCATGATCTCGCTGGAAAATGTCAGCAAATGGTATGGCACCGCCCAGGTGCTTAAGGATTGCTCGGCATCGGTGGCGCGGGGTGAGGTGGTCGTGGTGTGCGGTCCTTCCGGATCGGGCAAGAGCACGCTGATCAAATGCGCCAACGGCCTTGAGCCTTTTCAGGCCGGAAAGATCACCGTCGACGGTGTTTCCGTCGGCGACAGGTCGACCGACCTGCCGAAACTGCGGGCCCGCATCGGCATGGTATTCCAAAGCTTCGAGCTCTATCCGCATATGACGGTCACCGACAATCTCTGCCTGGCGCAGTGCCGAGTGCTGAAGCGGTCACGCACGGAGGCCGAAGCGCGAGCTGCTGTGCTTCTCGAGCGGGTCGGCATGGCGAGCCACGCCAAGCGGTTCCCGGCCAATCTTTCCGGTGGGCAGCAGCAGCGCGTCGCCATCGCCCGCGCACTGGCCATGGATCCGATCGCCATGCTGTTCGACGAACCGACATCCGCGCTCGATCCGGAGATGATCAACGAGGTGCTCGACGTCATGAGCCAGTTGGCAGAAGAAGGCATGACGATGATCGTGGTGACACATGAAATGGGATTTGCCCGCCGCGTCGCCGATCGGGTCATCTTCATGGACCAAGGCATCATCGTCGAGGATACGCCGAAGGAGAAATTTTTCGACAATCCGAGCAGCGAACGGGCCGTGAAATTCCTGTCGAAGATTCTCCATCACTGACCCCTCCGGCTCTCGAGAACCAGTCTCTTTCGAGGTTCCCCATGATGGTCAGCACGGACAGGTAACTTACCTAGGGGCGTTGGTGCGCGGATCGACGCTACGATTTGGCCCTGGTGTTTGAGAGCGGCAACGAAATCGTTCAGGTAGACCGCGCCGCCTTCGGGCCGGTTTTCGGCGGCGAACTCGTGGAGGTATTCAATACGGGTGGAAATCGGCAGCTCTCCTGCCTTGAACGTCCATCCGATCGTCGCTCCGATGGCGGCGACGCGCTCCTTGAAGTCGCTCGTCGCACTTGCGAGCCTGCACCAGTTGGCGCGCGGACTGACGAGGAAACTACGACGCCGGCGATCTCGTCAAGAATGCCGAGCGGCTTCGTCTGGACTGGAGCGAACATTGTTGTGACTTTTAGCCATAAGCCAACTTCCTGATGGATCCCAGAGCGACCCGCAACGGGCCTTCGCTTCGAAGCGTGTATATGCCGAGGACGAGCGGAAATAGGAGCAGACATTTAACGAAAGATGTATCGGCTAGCCTGAACAGCCAAATAGCGGAGGACGATCGACGACCCGGTGAAGTGCCTCTGCGTCCGTCAGGTGTCGCAGCTCGCCGTTATCGGGAGCGCAACAAGTAAGAAAGCTGACCCGCGAAAGGTTATGTAGCAAGTGCCACCAGAACTGCAAATGTAACAACGCTGCCCGCAATTATAGGCCAAGTTCATTGCCGGGCTGTTGAATGGCGTTCCAGAGGGTTGCCGGCGTAAAATCATAGCCCAAGCGCATCCATTGCATTACATCGAACGGGTGCGCGACAATGAGATCCGCACTGCCGATCTCATATCTTAAAGCCTGTAGGGTTCGCTGGCCCGAATGAGTAGTGTTCACCACTTGCGTGTCTACGACAGAAGCGTCCTTGGTTGCAAAATCCCTCAAATTGTCCGTAACAAGAATGTCGGCTTCGGCGCTAAAGGCTGTAGCTGGCACGCCTGCATCCTCTGCGTCAGACATGGCGAAGCGCTCTTCTCCGCCCAAAATAAGATAGGGATCGAGCGAATCTGGCCCATATTTCATGATGTCGATAATGGAGCTGGTATACGCCTCAACGCGGTCTTCCGTGAACTGCAGCCGACGGAGAACCGTCTCGAGGTTTCGATCATCTCGAACGAGATGACTAGCTGAGCTCTGTCATCTATGCCCCATTTTTGGCTGCTAACCATCGACACCAGAGTCTGGGTTGCAGTTCCTTTATGACCACGGTCGTGCGCCATTATGTTGCCGACGAAGACGTTGACATCGAGCAGCACTCGGACAGGACGATCCATGTCTTATTTCCGGTGCGCTGCGGCACGGGCGAGGGCCGTCGCTTCTTCCAACATGTCGATCTCGCTGGACACTTCTTCTGGCCCCCCGAAGCGGTGCTCGGATGCTAGGTCGGTGGTTGCCTTCTCAAGGCGAACTCGCGTCGCCGCTGCCATCATTTCACGGCCAAGCCTGTTGATAGTGTCCTGGTCGTTCTGTGCGTTTAACTCGAGTAGGAAATCACGGACACCCTTGGGTAGCCCAACGAATACTGTGATTGCGCTGGAAACCGCATTCGATATAGACCTGTTTTCCATCGAGGCCACCGCCTTCAATTTCACGGCCGTTCTGCCATCGACATTCGCCGAAACGTAGAGGACATCGCAGACTCCTATAGAAATACACCATTCCTATATACCTTCTGAAGCAGCGATTTTCACTGGGAGTTCGCGTCAACATACCCATCAACGAATGTCACATACTCACGCCTCAAGACCCGCTTCGTTGGTGGCAATTGCTACATCTTGTTTGTCACCGGCTTCACGCTAATGCACGTAGGAGGCTTTGAGGAAGCAGACGGCTCCCCCGCGACGTTCTGGAGTTCCTGTAGTCTTCATGCGACACAAAAAGTGTTTTTGTAGCGTGAAGGTGACAAATGCCTACTCCTCATCAACCCCCGGCAGCTGTCCGGCGCGCCTTGCGAAAGCTCGGCGCGGACATCCGTGATGCCCGCCGGCGGCGTAAGTTGCCAATGGCTGTCGTGGCAGAGCGTGCATTTACGTCGCGCTCGACGCTACAAAAGATCGAGGCTGGTGAAACGAATGTCAGCATCGGTATCTACGCGGGAGTCCTTCAGGCTTTAGGCCTGCTCGACGGGCTGCGCCAGATTGCTGACATCAGCAACGACAGTGTCGGCCAGGCGCTTGCCAGTGCTGATCTGCCAAAGCGCGTCCGTCTAAAGCGCGAGTGAGGATCGTCTCGCGATGGCTGACTTCGAAGTTCATGTGCAGTCCGTTGCGCCCGGTCACGAGCTGGCCGCGATAGCAGACCCCAGCCCCGCATCCCGTTCCCAGAATGAGCCCGAACACAGTTTCGAATCCCTCACCGGCGCCCCCCGTTCGCTTCCGACATCGCGAAGCACTTGCAATCGTTCTCCACGGGAGCATCAAAGCCGAGCAGGCGCGAAAGCTCCTGGCGCAGCGGCTTGCCCATGGAAGGCAGGGTTCGCCGTCAACGCCAATCCCGTTTCCGCCTCGACGAGCGCTGGAATGCCGAAACCGACATTCAGCGGCGTTGAGCCCGCTTGTGCGCGCAGCCAGCCATATTGATCATGCAGGGCGTCGAGGAGAGCTTCGAAACTATTCGTCGGTGTCGCGGTTCGACGCCGGAGGACCGCGTTGAATTCGTCGTCGAAGAGACAAGCCTCGATCTTGGTCCCTCCGAGATCAATTCCGCCCAACATGCTCATGGCATTGGCCTGAACGGATAAAGGGAGACACCCGTGACCACACGCGAAAGATTTCCTTCCGTAAACGGATTGTCGACGTTGAGCGACAGTGCGTCGGACCACGCGATAGCCATCATCTGGACCGCAAGCACGTAAAGCACGCTGGTCCAGGCGTCGTTGCCGACCATCGGGATGTGAATGTCCACCTCTCTGTCGTTGCCAAGAGTGACCACCGATTGGGGCCCGAACTGCATACGGATCTCGTCGGCGGCGTCGAGGTCGTATCGTTTGGTGTGGGGATCGCTCGAGATCAGGACGAACACACGCGTGTCATCGTCGACGATGGCCTTAGGCCCGTGCCGGAAGCCGAGGGTGGAGTCCCACATCGTCGGAATGCGTCCCTTCGCCAGTTCCAACACTTTGAGCGCGCATTCACGCGCCGAGCCGGTCAGCGTCCCGCAGCCGAGAAAGACTGCTCTCGACGGCCGGGTTACGGAGGTTTTGACGAGTTCGAGAGCCTGGCGGATCACCTGTTCGCCCGCGTCGGCGAGCATGCCTAACGCCTGCGGGATGGGAAGGGGAGCCTGATCGTCGAGGCATGAGAGCGCGCTCAAAAGCATGGTACTGTAGCTCGACGTCATGGCGAAGCCGCTGTCATTGGTTTCCGGCGGAAGCAGCACGATTTTCTGCTGCCCCGGCCCGACAGGCTGCCGTCCGGCAAGCGCGCCGTTCGGATTGCAGGTGAAATTCAACCTGTCGGCCCGTGGCATGTGTGCATCCAGAAGGTCGAGTGAGCCCACGGTTTCCGGGCTGTCACCGCTGCGTCCAAAGGAGATGACCAATATCTTCCGACTGCCGGCAATGTAATTCGCCGGGCCGCTGACCAGGTCCGTTGTCGACACAGCGCGGTAGCGCGGGCCCCGCGGCGATGCGTTCAGATAGACGCTGAGCGTGTCGCCGATGAATGCCGAGGTGCCGGCGCCGCACAGCCAGATTTCGTCATGAGCGCGCTCCTTTAGCCACTCCGAGAGCGAACACCTAAGAGAGTCTAATTCGGGCGCCCAGTTTCGCCATATTGCAGGCTGCGCGCTTGCCTCCCGGAACGTCACCCATTGATTGAGCCGGTCAGTGATTGCTTGTTTTTTCGAGGTCATTCATTCGTCTTTGATAGGTTGACTTGCGATGATGAGTGTTACGCCCCGCTTCCTGAATGTTTCCTCGACGCCCTTGGAGACATTCCAGTCCGTCAAGATTGTGTCGATCCGATCTATGGAGCAGAAACGATGCGGCTCGTCCTTACCGAGCCTTCGGCCTGGGAGCAACGACTACCTCAAGATTGAAGTCAGGCCCGCCCAACAGTTGTTCAAGCCTCATCCAGAGCGGGATCAACTGCTCCATGGCACGACAAGCGGTAAGATCGCCGAGGTCGAGAGTGGACGACCAGCCGAAGGACCGCAGCAGGGCCGCGACCTCGGCCTTGGCCGTGGCGTCATTGCCGGCGATGAACACGCTGTGCGGCGCGCCAAGACTTGCCGGATCAATCATCAGATGCGCACTGACGCTGTTCAGGGTCTTGACCAGCCGGACGTCCGGGAAGGCGCGTTGGATGGCCTCACCAATTGGCACGTCGATCGGCTGGTCCACAGCCGAGGTGTAATTGGAGATATCGACAAGGATCTTGCCGCTAATCGCGCAGTCATCAAGGATCGCAATGGCGCATTCACCGGGCAGCGCATTGACGATCCACTCGCCATGCGCAGCCGCCTCTACATAGGTGCCCGCTTTTGCGCCGATAAAACCGGCAAGCGCGGTTACCTTTTGCTCGGTGGGTGTCCGCGAGCCAAGTGCGACGTCGTGGCCGAGTGCCGCAAGTTTTCTGGCGATGGCGCTGCCGACCTCGCCAGTTCCCAACACGCCGGTTTTCAACTCAGCTCCCCTTTCTCGTGATAGCCAGATCTGCCCCGGCTACTCATTGGCGAGCGCATCGTTCATCTGTTTGGCGATGGCGGCCGTCGCGTCCGGGACGGATTCCTGCCCTGTCCAGGCCTTTGCCAGTTCCTGATTGGCATAATTGAGCCAGACGGCGGTGTTTTTCGACGCCGGCAGCGGCAGCGCGTTTGGCAATTGGTCGACCAGCGACTGCGCACCCGTCAACCACGACAGGCCCTTCACATAATTGTCCGCCTGCCCCTTGTAGGCAGGGATCACCGTGCCGGTGCTCGCTTGAATCTCGTTCGCTTCCTTGGAGCTCAGGAACTTCACGAACTCCCAGGCTTCCTGCGGGTGCGGCGTGTTGGCGTAGATCACATTGGCAAGGCCGTTGCTATAGTAGTTTTCAGAGGTACCTTTGGGCAGACGTGTTACGCCGGTGAATGCTTTCGCCGCCGGTACTTCCGCTATTGCCGCCGGATCCCACGAACCGCCATAATACATGGCGACCTTGCCCGAGGTGAAAAGCGTCCGCGGGTCGGTGTCGGTAGTCTGCTGCAGGTTCGGGGAAGCGTGGTATTTGTTGATAAGGTCCACCCAGAACTGGATGCCTTTGATCGACTGGGGTGAATCGTAGCCCGAGGTCTTGTGGTCATCGGAGATGACGCGGCCGCCCGCCTGCGGAACTGTGAGATACCAGCTGGTCTCCCAGGCTTCCGGTGCTACGATGCCATAGATGCCCTTGGTGGGATTGGTTAGCTTCTGAGCGGCCTCGACCACCTTGTCCCACGTCCAGTTATTGTCAGGGACAGCGACCCCGGCTGCCTTGAACAGATCCTTGTTGTAGAACAGACCAAAGGCGTTGACATCCTTGGGAATGCCGTAGGTCGTGCCATCATACTGGTATGCCTTGGTGATCGCCGGGACGTAGACCGACATGTCGATGCCGTCCTGCTTGATCTTGTCATTGAGCGGAAGCAATGCGCCGCCTGCGGAGTAATATTGCGCGAACAGCACGGACATCCAGAACACATCCGGCGCGCTACCCCCTGTCGCCGAGGTCTGCAGCTTTGTCCAGTAATCGGTGAACGGTGTCAGCTGGATCTTGACGTTGATATCGGGATGCGCGGCATGGAATTTGTCGATGATCTGCTGCATCGCCGGCACTTGTGAACCATCCCATAGGGCGTAGGAAAGGGTGACGGGATCGGCGCGTGAAGCACCGATCCCGACGAGCGAGGCGGCAAGGAGCGCCGTCCCACCGATAAGACACCGGACAAGGCGGCGGCATGAAGGCTGGCCCGACATGGAATACGCGTCATGCATAGTTCTTCCTCCAGAACAGATCGTGATTATCGACTAGTGGGCAACAAACCTCGATGCTGCTTCAGGCAGCCTCGCGGGACCATCGGGAGATTGTGTGCTGGCGAAGGCATGGCGATTGAATCGCCGTGCTGAACGAGAGGCCCACCGCTCGATTCCGGTGACCTGCGTCCCCGAGCCGTTGACAACTCTGTTGCGACGGGGACGTCGGTGCATGTTCAGACGCCTCTGACAGTCAATGAGGGGACGATCCGCTCGGCATTGGTGCGCATCACCTTGGTCAGCACATCCGCCGGCAAGTCGATCGCCGAGATTCGCCACCGGCCGGTGCCCGGCGGGTTCGAGTCTGAATACGGGAAGTTCTCATCATCTGTGCTAAGGAACCTGAGGTAACGGCGATAGGCCGATGCGGTCGGCGGAAAGACGTCCGTACCGAGCACCACGCGATCGGGATGCTTGAGCACCAGGCGCCGGGCCGCGCGTGGCTGACGGCCAAGCTCGGCAATGCGCGCCGAGATGTCGACGTTAAAGTTCGGATATGCCGTCAACACCCGGTCGACCCAACCAAGATCTTCGGCATAGCAGCCGACATGCGCCGCAATAAACGGGATGGTCGGATTATTGGCGACGACACGCTCGAGCGCGTCGAGCAGTTCCATCATGGTCGGGAACTGCGGTCCATAGAAGTGCCAGTCCGGGTGCCGGATCAGCTCTTCGAGCCGCTCGTTGGTTTCGTCCAGCGGTCGGAAGAACGCCGCCGGATCGGCGCTGTGGACGAGGACCGGAATTCGGGCTTCCGCAACTGCTGCCCAGACGGGCTCGAGACGAGGATCGTCGAGCAGGAACAGCTTGTCGTTCTCATCTCGCCGGGTGAGCCCGACGTCTTTCCAGAGCTTCAGCCCGCGCGCGCCACGCGAAACGGAGTCTCGTATCGACGCCGCCAGTCGCTCGCCCCACCCCGCCTGCTTCGCCTCGGTCCAATCGAGCTGGCAAAAGGTCGCAAATCGACCGGGATGCGCGCGGTCATAGCGGTCGAGATTGGCTTCGAGTTCGTCCCGCCACATGCCATCGAGATTGACAATGCCATGGATATTGCACGCGTCCATGAGATCGAGGAGCGCACCGACATCCGGCACCGACCAGGTCTCGGTAAACCACCGCCCCAAGTGATTGTGAGCGTCGATGGCGGGGCCAGGAAAGCGCTCGGGATGATGCTCAGGCAACTTGACCGTGGGTTCGGGGCGAAAGTCCTTAAGCAGTATGTCGCCGATCGGCTGGTCCGCGCTCATGCCGCGCCTCCTCGTGCCAAAAGGCTGACCCGCAACGGCATGCATAGGTTTGTCATCATGGACACATTCCTCCAACCGCACTGACTCAATCATATTGAGGCCGGTTGTCGGTCATTGTCAATCAATTTTTTGATTGAATATGGATGAATGCGGCTGTGACATTATGCCGTTTTGCTCTTGCTTGTGCCGCGCCGACATAGCCAGACGATGCGCAAAGCTTGGACGCGCGGGGAGGCGGATCGATGTGGGTCAACAATTGCCGCACGCTGCCCTGCGATGAAGTGGTCACTGTCCTCACTCGGTTGACTGACGGGTTTGGCTTGGGCAGTGCCTCGGCAGGTGCAGCGTTGAGACACGAATAAAGCGACGTCGTTAAGGACGAGCGGCGGCATGCCATCCATCGTCATCTCTACACACGGCTTTTAAGGTTTAGGATTGCAAACGGCCTCGGCGCCCCGCCCGCCGGGATCTGCAGGTGCTCCGGCACGAAGCGCGATCTCTTCGGCCGGCAGCCTCGAAGCAAGGTCAAGCGCCGCATGCGCAGCCCTCGGACGCTTTGCTGTTGGCTGGCTGACGCCCCCAAATTCGGCGTCGTGGCCATGGACCGCGTCGCCCCTTGTGCAGCGCGATTGATTGTTGAGCGCCATTCAGCCGATTGGCGCAGCATGCTCACCGACGTGGACGTCGAGACCATGCGCGTCGACAGTCGCGGTAGGCTGCGCGACCCCCGCCCTTGGCAGTGGCGAGCTTGCCGCCGCTCACGCGACAGGTCGCCCGGCCACGAAGTCACTCACCCCTTCATCCCGGTGGTGGCGATGCCTTGGATCAGCTGTCGCTGGAAGATGATGAAGGCGATGATCAGCGGCAGGCTGGCCATCAACGAGCCAGCCATAAGCACTGGATAGTTGGTTAGATGTTCACCCTGCAGCGTCGACAATCCCGCTGACAACGGCATTTTTTCTGGATCCGTATTGACCACCAAAGGCCACAGCAGGTCGTTCCAGGACCAGATCGCCACCAGGATGCCCAAGGCCAGCATGCCGGGCACGCTCAAGGGCAGCATGATCAGCCAGTAGATCTGCCATGGATTGGCTCCGTCGAGCCGGGCCGCCTCCTCCAGTTCCGACGGCAATTGACTGAAGAACTGTCGCATCAGGAAAGTGCCGAAGGCGCTGAACATGCCGGGCAACGCCAGGGCCGGAACACTATTCAACAGATGCATGGCTCGCATGATCTCGAATTGCGGGAGCAGGAGCATTTGCGGTGGCACCATCATGACGGCGAGAAACAGTCCAAACAGGACGTGCCGTCCCGGGAACTGCATCCGGGCAAAAGCATAGCCGGCGAGCGAGCAGAAAAATACCTGCCCCACCGTTCGTCCGATCGTCATCAGCACCGAATTGAGGAACATGCTGGAGAACGGGATCGTGGCGAAGACGTCCAGGTAGTTCTGCCATCGCAGGCTGGCAGGGATGACAACCGGCGGCACATGAATGGATTCCCCGAAGGTCTTGAACGAGGTCAGGATCTCCCAGATGAACGGCCCGACCATGAGCAGGGCGCCCAGGCTGAGCACGACATGCGGCAGGAGCATCCGTCGTTGAGTCTGACTAACCATAGTGCACCCAGCGTTTTTGGAGTCGGAACTGTATTCCCGTGAGGATGAGGATCGCGACCATGAGCAGGAAGGCGATTGCGGCGGCATAGCCGCCGTTATTTTCGACGAAGCCGCGCTGATAAAAGAGGTAGACCACGGTCTGGCTCCTGGTGAGCGCCGGATTGGTTGGGCTGATCATCAGGTAGACGAGATCGAAGGCCTGGAAGGCATTGATGACCGCAATAACGCAGACGAAGAAGATTGAGGGCGTCAGCAGCGGCAAGGTAATCCAGAAGAATTGCCGGAACCCGCCGGCTCCGTCGATTTCAGCCGCCTCGTAATAGTCGCGCGGGATGGTCTGCATGCCTGCGAGCAGGATGACCATGTTGTAGCCGACTTGGCTCCACACCGCGACGCCGCCGACGGCGAAGATCGCGATATTGGGATCGGAGAGCCAATAGGGTCCGTCAATCCCGGCAAGGCCAAGCAGCCAATTGATGACGCCATAGTCGCCGCTGTAAAGCAGCTTCCACATCAGCGCCACGGCTGCCGGCAGCGTCACCACCGGTAGGAAGTAGAGGGTGCGATAGATTGTCAGCCCCCTCATGCCCGGTCGGTTCAGCAAAGCAGCGACCACGATGGCGATCGGCACGCTGGTCAACGCCATCCCGGTATAGATCAGGGTGTTGATGGCCGCTTGAAGCAATTCGGTGTCGGAGAAGGCATGCCGGTAGTTGGCGACGCCGCTCCACTTATGGCCACCGAACGCTCCCCAGGACGTGAAGGAGAAATAAAGCGTCTGGAAAATCGGCCAGAGCGAAAAGATGCCCAAGCCGAGCGCCGTCGGCAGGATGAATAAATAGCCCTGCCACCACCCGCGGCGGCTCGGCCGGGAGCGTGGGCTGCTGGCCGGCAGGGCTTCGCGATCAATGCGACGAGCCGATCCGCCCTGTTCGATCTGCGAGGATGAGGCCATCATTGCCCCTGCCGCTCGTTCGCCAAAGCGGCATTCATGTGATCGGCGATCTTCTTGGCGGCTTCGGCGACGGTTTCATTGCCGGCCCAGGCACTCGCCAATTCTTTCGTCGCAAATTGTCGCCAGACCGGCGTGTTCTCCGAGGACGGGAATGGCACCGCATCCGGCAGTTGATCGATCAGCACCTTGGCATCGAGCCAGGACAGACCCTTGATATAATTGTCCGCCTGACCTTGATAGGCGGGAATAACGGTACCGGTCGTCGACTGAATTTCATTGGCGCGCTTCGAGCTCAGGAACTTCACGAACTCCCAGGCCTCCTGCGGGTGCGGCGTGTTTGCATAGATGGCATTGGCGAGCCCGTTGCTGTAGAACTTCGAGGTGTCGCCCTTCGGCATTCGCACGACGCCAGTGAATGCTTTGGCGTCCGGCACCTGGGCAATCGCCACCGGATCCCACGATCCGCCATAATACATCGCTACCTTGCCGGAGGTGAACAGGCTTAAGGGGTCGGTATCGGTGGTCTGCTGCAGATTGGGCGAGACGTGGTATTTGTTGACCATATCGACCCAGAATTGCACGCCCTTGATCGTGTTCGCAGCGTCATAGCCCGACTTCTTGCCATCGGCGCTGATGACCGCGCCGCCCGCCTGCGGCACTGTCAGATACCAGGTAAGCTCGTCCGCGTCGGCGGCAACGATGCCATAGGTACCCTTGGTCGGATCGGTCAGCTTCTTGGCCGCGCTGACAACATCATCCCACGTCCAGGCGTTCGTCGGAAGTGATACGCCTTCCGCCTTGAACAGGTTCTTGTTGTAGAACAGCCCGAAGGAATTCACGTCTTTCGGTATGCCGAACGTCTTGCCGTCATATTGGTAGGCTTGCGTGATGGCCGGGACATAGACTGACATATCGATGCCATCATTCTTGGCGAGGTCGTCGAGCTGCATCAGCACCCCACCGCCCGCGTAATATTTGAAATAGGCGACGGTCATCCAAAACACGTCGGGAGCGCTGCCGCCTGTCGCGGCGGTGCGCAGCTTCGTCCAGTAATCGCTCCACGGCGTCAGTTGAATCTTGACGTTGATATTCGGGTGGGCCTGGTGAAATTCGGAGATGATCTGCTGCATCGCCGGCATCTGCGCCTGATCCCACATGGCATAGGACAGGGTTACGTCCGAATCGGCGAATGCCGGCATTGCAATTGTCCCCAAGCCCACGAAAGCTGCCGTCGCTAGCGCCGGCCGGATCGCCGCGCGACACGTGTGCAAGAGGTCCATCAGTCGGGCGGGTTCTTTGTCCTCAATCTGCACGTTCTTCCCTCCATGGGGTTTGGGACGATCGGAATCACGGAATGTTTGGTGAGAGCACCGCTGTCGCTGCAATCGGTTCGCGGTTGGGCCTTAGGAAATCGGCCTCGAACGAGGCGGGCAGACCCAAGACCTTTTCGGCCGCGATCTGGCCAATCAGCGGTCCAAGTGTCAGTCCCCAGGCGCCTAGGCCAGTGGCCGTCACCACGTTCGCGACCCCGTTCGGACGCCCGACGATCGGATAGCCGTCAGCACTTCGCGGCCTCAGGCCGACGCGCGTCTCGATCAGCGCTGCCGACGACAGACCCGGTGCAATCCGAAGCGCGCGGCCGAGCACCGCGTGCACGCCTGCGGCGGTAATGCAGCTGTCGAAGCCGGCCTCCGGCTCATGCGTCGCCCCCGTGACGACCCGGCCTTCCGGAAAGCCGAGGAAATAGTGGCCCTCGAACGTATTGACGACGGGGCGCCGATCCGCGCTGGCATCGTTGAGCCTGAGATGCGCGATCTGGCCACGTACGGGCTGGACGTCCATGCTGACGCCAAGCTTTTGAAGGAACGGTCGTGACCAGGAGCCCGTCGCCAATACCACCGAGCCAGCGTTAAGCGGCGCGTCGTCCACCGACAGAGTGCATTTGCCCTGTCCATCAAGGATGATATCGGCGCGACCGCTGATGAAAGTTACGCCACCCCGCCGTCCAAGTTCACCAATGGCGGCGCACATGCGGCGACCGTCCATGCGGGCGATGTTTTCGATATAGATGGCCTCGAGATCGTCGTGCAGTTCCGGCCAGTAGCGATTGAGTTCGGAGCCTCTCAAACGCTCGACGCGCCCGAGCGGAATGTTGTCCTTGGCAAGCCGGTCAAGGCGGACCGCCAGCTCATCGAGCCGCGCATGGTCGGCGTCGCGCGTGGCGACGACCAGCTCGCCGACCCGCCCGAAACCGACATCCTTCATGCCGGCATCAGTCAGCAGGCCGAGAATCGTCTGGTAGTGGGAGATCGCCGACGCGACCATGTGCGTCCATTCATCACTCGCCTCGCTGCCGCCAAGGCCCACGGGCGAGACGATGCCGGCGCCGGCAGCACTTGCCCGGCCTTCGAAACCGGCGTCGACAACGGCTACCTTGGCGCCCGCCAGCATGCAATGCAGCGCGACGCTAACGCCGACAATGCCGCCTCCGACCACGACGACGTCGAAATTCTGGCCGTTTTTGACGGTCGCGTTCACGTCCGTGCGTCTCCCCCGAAAGCCGGGATCAACCGGCGCGCATTGCCGCTCACGACCGAAGCAAGCACGTCGTCAGGCAAATCGACCGCCGAGATCATCCAGCGCCCGGTGCCTGGTGGGTCGGACTCCGAATACGAAAAATATTCATCGTCCGTGCTCAGGAACCGCAGGTAACGGCGGTACACTTCCGCCTGCGGCGGAAACGAATCCGTTCCCATCAGGACGCGATCTGAATGTTTGAGCATCAATCGCCGTGCTGCGCGCGGCTGACGTCCGAGCTCGGCGATGCGCGCTCCAATGTCGACGTTGAAGTTTGGATATGAGCTTAACATGCGGTCGACCCAAGAAAGGTCTTCGGCGTAGCAGCCGACATGGGCTCCGATGATGTTGACCTTCGGATTTTCGGCGACACAGTGTTCGAGTGAATCCAGCAGCCGCGCCAGGCTCGGGAATTCAGGTCCGTAGAAGTGCCAGTCCGGATGCCGGGCCAATTCCTCGTATCGTTCATTGCTGGCATCGAGCGGTTGGAAGAACGCGGCCGGATCAGCGATATGCACAATGATCGGTAGCCTAGCTTCGGCGACAGCCTCCCAGACGGGCTTCAGCCGCGGGTCGTCGAGGAAGATCGCCTCGCCATTCTCGTCGCGCAGCCTGAGGCCGACGTCCTTCCAGAGCTTTAGGCCGGACGCGCCACGAGAGGCGGAATCGCGCAATGACGCTGAAAGCCGCTCGCCCCATCCCGCCGTCCTGGTCTCGGACCAGTCGAGCCGGCAGAAACTTGCAAAGCGGCCCGGATGCGCACGATCATAGCGATTGAGATTGGCCTCGAGTTCGTCGGCCCAGCCGCCATCCAGATTGACGATGCCATTGATGTGGCACTCGTCCATGACAGCGAGAAGCTCATCGACATCCGGCACCGTCCAGGTGCCGAGGTGCCAACGACCAAGATGGTTGTGGGAATCGAACGCCGGGACCGGGAAACGCTGCGGATGGTGCTCCGCCAAGCGAACCATTGGCTCGGGCCGGAAGTCGCGCAGCGGCAAATCGAGCAGGCTGCGTTTCTCAGTCATCGCGCGAGTTCCTCTCTCAGACGCAGGCGCCCGAGAGTATCGGCGACACGGACGAGAGGTACACCCCACGAGTGCTGCCATACTTTGTGGCAGCGTCTTCAGCGGAAAGCTCGAATCCTCTGGTCATTGCGCCAACGACTTTGCCTCAATCGCGCCAAGACGACCTACAGTGTGGGCAATTTGGATCAGTGTCAATCACATTTCTGATCAAATATGACATTTTCGTCACTTCAGTGACAATGCCGGCTAAACGAAGGCTACCACCTCGCCTGGTGAACGCCGCCCCGCAGTCGATACAATCCCGGCAGACGTCCATCGACCTGGTGAACGCGGCGGAAAGCCGCAGCAGCGCTCCGAATCCGGATGCAAAGGTGATGTCGATGACCGGCAAATCTGTGGTGGCGATTTGGCCGGGCAAGTCGGCGATCCAGCACGTCACGGTGTGGCGGCGCGCAACTTCCTCCGGTGCTCAACGCACATCGGCAAAATCACGCGCTGCGTTCGTCACCAGGTTAAGCGTTTCCCGCTCTCGGCTTCGAACAGATGTAGCTTACTGACATCCGGTGCAAGCGGGAGAGCATCGCCAGGACGTACGTCCAGGCGCTCACGCACTGTCGCAACAAGGACGTCAGTACCGATGTTTGCGGTCAGCTGTGTCTCAGCTCCCGTTGGCTCGATGACCGCGACCTGCGTCACAACCCCGCCCTGTCCCACGAACACATGTTCTGGCCGGATGCCGTAGATCACGTCGGCTCCGCGTGCCACAGCAATGCCCTCCGGAAGCGGCAACTGGCTCCCGCCGTCGGCCACAAAGTTTAGTGGACCGGAGATGCTGATCTTCCCGCGGATAAGGTTCATCCCGGGTGAGCCGATGAAGCCGGCGACGAAAAGATTGGCGGGCCGATCGTAGAGATCCAATGGCGAGCCGATCTGTTCCACCGAACCGTCGCGCATCACCACGATCCGATCGGCCATTGTCATGGCTTCGATCTGGTCATGGGTAACATAGATTGTCGTGGTCCGCAGCCGCTGATGCAACTGCTTGATCTCGGAGCGCATCTGCACGCGCAACTTTGCGTCAAGGTTGGATAGGGGTTCGTCGAACAGAAATACTTGCGGTTGCCTAACGATCGCCCGCCCCATCGCAACGCGTTGACGCTGGCCGCCGGAAAGGTTGCGCGGATACCTGTCGAGAAAAGGCTCCAAACCTAGGATTTGCGCCGCATCACGAACTCGCTGCCGTATCTGTCCCTTCGGAGCTTTTGCCAGGCGCAGCGAAAACCCCATGTTCGCCTCTACCGTCATGTGCGGATAGAGGGCATACGATTGAAACACCATCGCGATGTCGCGTTCCTTGGGGGCGACATCGTTCACGACATGAGCGCCGATCGCGATCTGACCATTGGTGATATCTTCAAGCCCAGCGATCATTCTAAGAAGCGTGGACTTGCCGCATCCAGATGGACCGACGAGAATGACAAACTCACCATCGCTAATATCAATATTGACCCCGTGTAGAACTTCGAAGTGGCCGTAGCTCTTGCGGGCGTTCGTCACGCTTACCGACGCCATAATATCCTCCGCATGATTGATCTGTCGATAATTTGCGGCCGCCGCATCGGGCGGCCCGCCGTTTCAAATCTGCATGAGCCGAGCGGCCGTTGCTTCGGAATAGGGCGCAAGAGCCGCATCGATCATGGCGAGACAAAGCTCACGCGGCCGCGGCACAACGTCTTTCGACACAACCCTCGGATAGATGCGACCGAGGTACTGGCTGATGAGCGTTTCCGGAATGTCGGCGTCAAATCGATCGAACAGCTCAGTCACAGCTGCCGACGCTCGCGGGCTGGGCCAATAATAGCGAATTCGATCACTATAGCTAAAATGGCGCTGCAATCGCTGGTCCGCAGCCGCGCCATGGTAATGACCTTTCCAATGTTCAGGACGGTCAAGCATGAGGCTTTCCATGGTCATAGCGAGCATACCAGGCAGAGCTTCTCCAGCAAGAACAGCGGCGATTGCATCAAGGCCATAGAGAGCTTCGCGCAGGGCAAAGGTCAGTCCGGGCCCCACCTTCAGGATGGCGAACCCGCCATCGACGAGAGCCGAAAGCGCGCCTGAGGGCTGATAGTCTGTCGAATGCGCTTCAAAAAGCAGTCCCGGCATGTGCTCGAGCGCGTTGGTGAGCGAACGTGCCCGCTCAGGCTCATAGACCGCCACATTGGCATTGCCGAATTCGACGCCCGGCTGAACGACAATGCCGATCACCCGTTCGATGGCGGCCTTGATGCCAGCGTCGCTGAAAGCGGCGCGATGGACGGCGAGGGTCTTTACCGCCGCATCGGCCCGCGTCACCTCAAGGACATCGAGGGCGTGGGTTGCGCCGCCCGGCGGCGGAACCTCGGTGCCGACGATGTATACCGGCGCACGTCGGCCGGGCGGCCGGATTGCTTGCTCGGCGGCTTTCGCAAGGCGGGCGGCCCGGGCGGCCGTCAGCTCATCGTCCAATGCGATGGGCTCGCCGGCGCAGCCCATCGACGTATCCAGGTGGATCTTTTCAAAACCCGCCTCGATGAAGGCCACCACCATCAGTTCGGCCCGCTGCATAGCCTCTTCAGCAGGCAGGCTCTTCCAGGGGTTTGGACCAAGATGGTCTCCGCCGAGAATGATGTTGTCGACGGGAAACCCGACACGAGCCGCGATATCTTCGATGAACCGCCGGAAATCTGCCGGCGTCATGCCCGTATAGCCACCCTCCTGATTGACTTGGTTACAAGTCGCCTCGATGAGAACAACCGCGTTTTCCGCGGCGCCGCGCCTGAGCGCAGCCTCCACGACCAGGGGGTGGGCGGAGCAAACAGAAGTGATGCCGCGCAGGGATGTCTGGATGCGGTCCCCAAAGAGCTTCCCGAGCGCCACGCTGCGATTGTTGTTGATAGATGCACTCATGCCAGCGTCACAACTTTGGTCAGGTGGCGGGGGGAAACGGTATCGATATGTCTGGCCTGAGCGACACGCTCGCCGAGGATCTGCAAGGCTGGCAGGATCGCCAGGCCGAAGAGTGAAAGGTCGAAGTCGACCTTCAGTTCAAGATCACCGGGACCACCCAGTCCAATGACGGTAGCGCCCTTTTCCTGCAGTTCCTTCGCCAGCTTTGCTTCTTCAGCCTTTTGATCGGCGCTGTAGAGCATGATCACAGCCGTTTTCTGATCCACGAGGCTGATTGGTCCATGGCGATATTCGAGGGGATGGAAGGCCTGCGTCATTGTCTGGCTCATCTCCATCAGCTTAAGAGCTCCCTCGACAGCCACGCCATAAAGGGGACCGCTTCCGAGGAACACAAAATGCGACCGATCCGTGATGATCTCTGACAAGACGGTATCGAGATCGGCGGCCAGACTGTGCGCGGAAGTGATGATCGAGGCGGGCACCTGCAGACCGGTCATCTGCATGCCGAGCAGCAGCATGAGGCTCGCGGAAGCCGTCATCACAATTCCTTCGTCCGGATGCGTCGCGGCCGCGATCAGTCGGTCGCAATTTTTGGCCAGCGAGCTGTCTGGCTCTACGGTCAACGCCGTCACGAAAGCGCCGGCTGCGCGACTTGCTTTGGCGGCTGCGACCGTTTCGGTCGTTTCGCCGCTACGGGAAAGGGCGACGACATGCGTTTGCTGCCAGCGCGACCATAAAGCGGCAGGTCGATTTAACCATTCGGCACCCGGTGCTGCTATCGCCGGACGTCCGGCCAAATTCGACAAAGCCGCAAGCGAAAGAGCAAGATTGTAGGAGGTCCCGCAACCGACGAAGACCGTCAGCTCGGCGTCGTGAGGAGCCGGTATCGAGCCGATCGCTTTTTCCCAATAGGGAAATTGCTCAAAGATCACCTTTTCCGTCGTATTCATACTGTCTCCGATTCATTTGACCGAACCTGCCAGCAGACCACTGACGAGGTACCGGTTGAGGAAAATGACGACCAGGGCAGGGATGACGATGGCAATCGCTCCGCTTGCCGTGATCAGCCCGTAGTCAATGTAGTTCTTGGTGACGAATTCAGGGATGAGCACGGTCATCGGCTTTGTCGCCTGCGGCGAGAAGATAAGCGGGACGAGATACTGGCCCCAGGCACCAAGGAACGTCAGGATCGCCGCTGCCGTCAGGCCCGGTCCGGCCAGCGGCAAAACGATGTTGAAGAGGATATAAACGCGGCCGGCCCCATCGAGCTGGGCCGCTTCCTCCAGCGCGATCGGCAAGGCCTCAAAAACGCTTCGCAGAAGCCAGAGCGACAGCGGCAAATAGGCTGAGACGTAGATCAAGGCGACGCCGACATAGGTATCGACGAGGTGAAGCTTGATCATGATCTGGTAGAGCGGGATCAGAACGGCATAGGCGGGAACGGCAAGCGTTGCGACTACCGCGGCAAAAAGTGTTCTTCGGCCGGGAAATTCGAGCCGCGTGAAGGCATAGGCGCCAAGTGCGGAGATCGCCACGCAGACGATCGTGGCAGCGATCGACGTTACGATGCTGTTCACCAGCGCGGCACGGAACTGTGCCCAAACCTCCACGCCGCCAATTTGCGCAATATTAATGCCGAGGAGACGGGAAAAATGATCGAACGTGAAGCGCTGTGGAAAGAAGTGTATCGGACGTGCCGAGAAATCTGCGGAGGGGGTGACGGAACTTACCAGTGTCCAATAGATCGGGCCCAAAGACCAGATCAATAGGAGCGCAACGCCGGTCAAGATCAGCAAACGATATCCGAGGCTCTGTTTCATCACTCGAACCTCGTGCTGCGATAGACGCGAAGGACGTAGACGAGGGAAACAAGCAGCGACACGAGCGTGATCACGACCGAAAGCGCCATCCCGTAGGAGAAGTGAAGGTTCTGAAATGTCTCAAGATAGATCTGGACGAGGACCGGCCTCGTCGCGAGACTGGCTCCGGAAAGAACCCACGCCTCGTCGAACAGGTTGAAGGCGTTGACGGTCGCGTTGGTCATGGCAACCGCGATGGCGCTGCGCACCAGCGGCAGGGTGACCAGGAAGAACATCTGTGTCCGGGTGGCGCCGTCGATACGCGCGGCCTCGTAAAGGTGAGCCGGTATGCCTTGCATAGCGGCAAGGACGATCACGATGGTGAGTGGCATCATGCGCCAGACATGCACCACGGTGACGGCGATGATGGCGCTGGTGCGGTCGTTGAACCAGACATGGTTTTCGAAGGGCAGCCCCATTGCAGAAAGGATGCCGTTCAGAAGGCCGGCCCCCGGTTGATAGATCCAAAGCCAGATCACCGCGTTGACGACGCCCGGAAGAGCCCAAGGTAGGATGACGGCGGCAAGCAGCCATTGCCGCCCGGTCTTGACCTGATTGATAAGGGCAGCGGCAAGGACGCCGAAGATCGTCTCGGCGGCCACCGCAAGGACAACGTAGAGGAGCGTATTGATCCAAGTCGTCCCCAGTTGCCCATCAGACAACATGCGCGTGTAGTTTTCCAGGCCGACAAAAGGAGTGCCCGGCTGCATCGGGTTGACCCGATGCAGGCTGTCCCAAAAGGTTCTTGCAACAGGGTAGAAGACGAGCGCCGCCATCGTAATGAGGATCGGCGTGACGAGCAGCACGCCAAGCCCGGCGTCGGCATTGACGCCGACCCCGCGCTTGCTTCTGACGCCCACGGAGACGACAGCCGTCATTGCGCCATTGCCTGCTTCGTTGCGTCGGCAATGCTCTGCATCGCCTGGTCAACCGTCATCTGGCCTTTTGCGGCGCTGTTAATCGCCGTGTTCACCGCGCTTGAGAATTGCGGATACCACGGCGGAGTGCCTTGCGGAAACAGCGCCTCAACCGTCTTCGATTGCGTTACAAGCGTATCGCCGCTGTGCAGTCCGCCGGCTGCGTTGAGCTCGGACAGCGCCGATGTGCGGGTTGGCAGGAAGCCATTGACGAAGTTCTTCTTCTGGAAATCCTTGCTGGTGAACCACTTGATGAAGGCGATCGCCGCTTCCTTGTTTTTCGATACGTTCGGAATGGCAAGCGCCTCCGGCAGGCCGAAGGTGCGCGTTTCACCGCTTGCTGTCGGAACGAGGATTGCTTCCGCCTGGCCAGCGATCTTCGACTGCTTCGGGTCGTTCATCGCCCCCAATCGGCCCGGCTCCCCCGAGATCATGATGCTGGTAACGCCCTGCGAGAACATGCCCTCGTTGATCTGTGTGTCCTTGAGCGTGGTGGAAGCAGGATCGACCAAGCCGTCCTTCAGTAACATCAGTTCGAATGCCAAGGCTTTGTACCCGGCCGAATCCGGCGTGGTGAACAGTGGATTGAAATCCTTGTCAAACAGCTCGCCGCCGAAGGCCTTGGTCAGCAGATACCAGCTGGTCGAAGCCCCTTCCGTGGCCGACAGCGGCAGGCCGATCGGGTAGGTGGAAATGCCCTTTTCCTTGATCTGTTTTGCCGCAGCGACCAACTCGTCCAGCGTCTTCGGCGTCTGGGTAATGCCGGCATCCGTGAAATGCTTCTTATTGATGAGCATGACACGGAAGTCGTTGGTGTAGGGCACACCGAGCAGTTTTCCGTTGACGGTAAAAATCTTCGAGACGCCGATATCCTTGACCGTATCGGCATCGATCACGTCGTTGAGTGGCATATACCAGTCGGCAGTGCTGAACTGGCCGGTCCACGACCAGTCAAACTCTGTAACGTCTGCAGGCGCCGTGCCGGCGATCAGCGACGTTACCAGTTTCGGGCGGATGTCGTCCCAGGACAATGTCTGCAGGTCGACGTGAATGCCAGTTTCGGCTTCAAAATCAGCCGCGATATTCGATCCCTGTGGCGAGGGCATCAGTACTGTGATCGATTGACCGGCAAGCGGCTTGGCATTCTGACCAGCTGCCGGAACTGCGGCTATCAAGGCTGCGGCGGCGGTGAGCGGCAAAATAAATCTACGCATGTTCCCATCTTTCCTTGTTATTGAGGTCTGCATCGCCTGAATGTGCCGCCACAGCTTTCGCCGTGGCGGCGATTTGCCCGATCCAGCCTTCATCTATCGGCCAGTCGAGAAGTTGGGCCGCAGCCAGCAAGGCGCCGCCAATGGGAGGAAGTCGTGGTGCAATCGCCGGCCGACCGATGCGCCGTTCGAGCGCCGTAAGCAGCAGGCGGCTGGAAAAGGTGCCGCCGGCATAGGTCCAATCGGTCTCCGGATCACAATGTCCGGCAATGGCTTGGTGATGTTTTGCGAGTTCATCGGCTGCCTGTTCGATCAGCCGGATGGCGCCTTCGTCTCCTGCCTGCGCCACCTGGTCGACGAGAACGGAAAGAGCCGCAATATCTGCACGAGGATTGACAAGCTCGGTCGCCCAGCCCGCAAGGCCGTTTGCGGGATCGGAAATGTCAAGCCGCAGGTGGTGGAACACCGCGTCGGCCAGCGCCGTGGATTGCGCACGGCCATCGAGACTTTGGCTGACGAGGCCAAGAGCAGCACGCCCGATCCAGTAACTGCTGCCCTCGTCTCCGATCACATCGCCCCATCCACCGACACGCGAGGATGCGCCGGCCTTGTTGCGCGCCCAGGCCATCGAGCCCGTGCCGGAAAGGAGCAAAATACCAGGCCTGCCGGCAAAAGCGCCGAGATGGGCCGCATCGACGTCGTTGAGCACCTCTTGGCGCACAGTCGGAAAGGCCTGCCTGATCGCTTCGCGCTGTAGCTCGGAAAGGCGGGCCACTTCCCCATAAGCCGGCAGGGCGGCGGCAACAGCCGCCAATTGTCGCTCCTGCAGAAACGGCTGGAGATGGCTATCCAGCTCCTGACGCCAGTTCGGATTGTCCATCGGATTGACGCCGCCGCCGCGCGAGCTCCGCAGAATTCGGCCAGTCCGGTCCGCAAGCGCAACGAGCACTTTGCTGCCGCCGCCATCAATGCCGAGGATCAGCTCGCCGCTCAATCGTTCGCTCCCAAGTCCGCAATGGTCGTTTTAACACCGAGTTCGCGGAGCTGGGTGCGCCACTGCTCCGAAAGGCCGGCATCGGTGATCATTTTTGCAGCGTTCAGCGGCGCCACCTTGTAGGTCGCCGTGGTTCCGAATTTCGAGGAATCGGCAAGGACGAAGCAATGCGCCGAACGGGTGAGCATACGCTTGTTCAGGCTCGCTTCCGCGCTGTCCACACTGTAGATCGCCCCATCAGGACTAATGGCGCTGGCGCCCAGAAAGAGCTGGTCGAACCAAATCGAATCCAGCATCGCCTCGGCTTGCGGTCCGACCAGCGAGGCGTTTTCGCTACGCAACAGACCACCAAGCAGTACGATCTCGAGGTTGGGGATATCGAGAAATTCCTGCGCCACAGTCAGGCCGTTGGTGAAGATGCGGAGGGGCATCGGATTGATGCGGATCAAACGGGCAAGCTGAAGGACCGTCGTGCCGGCATCGAGGAAGATGGCTGTTCGCGGGACGAGCAAGTCATACGCGGCGGTGGCGATCGCTCGTTTTGCCGAGAGATGCCGCTTGGCTCGCTCTTGGAACGCCAGCTCGACCGAGGAGCCCTCGGCGATGCGCGCACCGCCGTGCGTCCGGTCAATCAAGCCTTCCCGCTCGAGAATTTGCAGGTCCCGACGCACTGTCGCCAGGGAAGCGCCAATGGCGTCGGCAAGGGTATGGATCGTCGAAAAGCCGTTCGCGTAGAGATGGCTGCGAATAGCGTCGAGGCGATCAACTTTCACTCCCCCGGTCTGATTCACCGAATACTCTCCTTATGTCCGACCTTCATTTCGCTCAGCCTTTCACTAGACTCAGTCAATGTCAATCACAAATGTGACGTTTTATGACTTATCAATCAGGTCACGGTGAGCCCATACGAAGAGCGCGCCGTCAGGGACGGCGCGCTCAACAGTCTGATTTAATTGTAAGAATAAGGATGGAGACTCAGTGATATCGTGGCAACAGGTTGCCGTGGGCTTCAATCAAGTCATCGACCAAGCTCCAGATCTGATCGGGCGAGAGTTGCGCCGAAGTATGCGGATCGAGCAGAGCGGCCTGATAGATTCGATCTCGCTTGTTTGTCAGAGCTGCCTCTACGGTCAATCCTTGCACTGAAGTGCTGAGGGTCATGACCGCTGCAAGCTGAGAAGGAATCCGGCCGATCCGCATCGGCTGAATGCCATTCCGATCCACATGGCATGGCACTTCGACGATGCATTCGTCAGGCAGATTTTTGATCAATCCGTTGTTCGGAACATTGCCATAGATCAGCGCTGGTTGGCCTGTGACCGCCGCGTGGATAATGCCTGCGGCATATTCGTTGCTCCGGCAGACCTCGATCGGCTTATCGCCTTCCAGATCCCGACGTAGCGCGTGCCATTCGGTAATCTGCACTTCGCAGCGACGGATGTATTCGTCGAGCGGAATGTTAAGCTCCTGGATCAAATCGCTTCGCCCTTCCTTGATGTACCATGACGTATATTCGGAAAAATGCTCACTCGATTCGGTCACGAAATGTCCGAGCCGCTTCAGCACGTCGAAACGCACTCTGTCATCGGGCGGGACACGGCCGTCTGCCGCAAGTGCTTTTAGCCGCGGGTAGAGATCCTCGCGCCTTCCGTCCGAATGGCATTTCTCGTATTTGAGGAAGAAGGCGATGTGATTGATGCCGGCTGAGACGTAGTTAATGTCGGCGATATTTTCGCCCAGGCATTCGGCAAGATGACCTGCGGTATGTTGCACGCTGTGGCATAGTCCGACGGTTTTGATCTCCGGCGCCATCTCCTTGATTGCCCAGCAATTGATAGCCATCGGGTTGACGTATTGCATGAGCAGCGCACTGGGACATACGTCCTGCATGTCTCGGCAGATCGCTTCTAAAACGGGGATGGTACGCAGACCGCGGAAAATCCCGCCGATACCGAGCGTATCGGCGATCGTCTGGCGGAGCCCGTATTTCTTCGGTACATCGAAGTCTGTTACCGTCGCAGGCCTGTAACCGCCGACCTGCATCATCAGAATTACGAAATCGGAGCCTTGCAGGGCTACACGCCGATCGAGTGTCGCCTCGACCCTGACCTTGTCCAGCTTCAATGCTTCACAGATGCGCCGGGCAACGATTTCGGACGTCTTCAGACGTTCGGGATCAATGTCGAACAGGCTGATGACATAATCGCTGCCGGTTTGCGATGAGAGGACATCGCCGAGGATGTTTTGCGCGAAAACGGTGCTGCCGGCACCCACGAGGCATATCTTTGACATGACAAACTCCAGTTGACCACTCAGTCTTTCTTGCATCTTTCAAATTGGGATTTCTTCCTGCTAGATAGAGAAATATTCCTGAATCGGAGTCAGAAACGATGGGCAGCGACCAACTCGATGAAGGTCAGGCTCAGATCATTTCACGGGGCGAGTTCCTGATTGAGCGCCATATCGCCAGTGCAATGGGCACGGCCCATTGGCACGATCACGTCGAGGTCAATTTGCTTCTTGAAGGGGAGATGACCTATCTTTTCAATGGAAGACAGGAGCGGGTCGAGGCCGGGCGACTTGTTCTCTTTTGGGCCGCCATCCCCCATCAGACAGTTGCGGTAACCCCAAATGCTGTCCTGGTCTGCATTTATCTTCCGCTCGTCGATTTCCTCGCCCTGCCTATCGACAGACAAGCCAGACAATCGATCATGCAAGGAAGGTTTCTGACCGAAATGCGTTTGCAGCCGGCAAATGTGATCTTGGCGCCGCAATGGGCCGAGGAATGGCAAAGGGGCGATACGTCTCGGCGGCAGTTGGTCCTCGACGAAGTCAAGCTTAGGGTGCGCCGCCTCGTTCTCGATGCCGCGAGCTGGCAGAACCCGGCGGCGGCGACGTCGTTGACGACACCCGCGAACCCCGCCGTGCGCCGTGCTGAAGTCCTTACGAGCTTAATCAATGCCCATTATGATGCAGCCTCGTTGAGCATACCGGCTCTCGCCAAGCTTGCTGGCATGCATGCCAGCACCGCCAACAAGGTCTTTCGCGACGTGCTCGGCCTTTCGGTGAATGACTATCTTACACGATACCGTTTAGCGAGAGCGATGCAGCGGCTGACCGAAACCGACGAGCCGATCGTGCAAATTGCCTACGACTGCGGGTTTGGCTCAACCAGTCGCTTCTACGACCTCTTCAAGCGGAGGACCGGCACCACCCCGCGACTGTTCCGCTCGTCTGCGCGAAAACTCTAAAGTTCGTCGCCATGGCGTACACCGCTGGAACCGGGCGAATTCAATATCGGTTTTCGTCGCGGCCTGGCAAAGCGCTTAGCGTTTCCTGCGCATGGAAGCCGGAGCCCATCACGCGGAGGCGACCGGCGTTTTTCCGAACGCGGGTGCAAACGCCGTCGACGGGGGAGTTAGGCTCCATCCACCAGCTTATAGGCCTTGTCGAGATAGCTCTGGTCGATCCAGCTGTCATATTTGACCGTGCCCTTCAGCAGCTTTGCCTCGGACATGAAGGCCTCTTCTCCCTTCAGCGACTGGATGGCCGCATCCGTGATGCGCGGATCCTGGTAGAAATGGCCGTCGGCGTAGGTCTTGCGCACGGCCTTTTCTAAGGACTTGGTTTCCTCGGAGAAGATCTTGATCGTCTCGTCAGGATGGGCGTCGGCCCAGCGGGCGAGCTGTATGTCGACTTTCAGTAGCCGGATCAGGATATCGGGATACTTGCGGGCGAACTCGCCATTGACCGAGATGATATAGGGGGCCGACCATTCCGGATGATCGTTGGCATCGAGCAGAACGCGCGCCTGTCCGGCCTCGACAAGCTTCGCCGCCACATCCTCGGTCTCGACGATCGCATCGACATCTCCACGCACCAGCGCCGGTCCGGAGGCATCAAAGGCGAGATTGAGGGAATCCACGTCGTTGGTCGTCAGTCCGACGGCATGAAGCGCCTTGCTGAAGATCGAATGGCGCACGGTGCCGAAGAGATAGGCAACCTTCTTGCCCTTGAGATCGGCGACTGTTTTGAATGGCGCATCAGCACGAACGATGATCGCCGAACCATCCGCTTTGGTGAAGCTGGAAAGGCCAACAGCCTTGACGTCGGCACCTGCGGCGGCGACCCGCAGCGCCGGATTGTTGCCGGTGTAGGTGACCTCGATCGCGCCCGTCGCAAGAGCCGTCGTCGCCTCCGAGCCACCGTTGGTGAACACGACCAGCTCTACCTTGATGCCGTCTTTCGCGAATTCCTGGTCGAAAGCACCGCTATGGCGCGCCAGGATGAATTTGAGATGGCCGGGCGCCGTGCTGCCGATCCTGATCAGTGAGGGCTTGTCCTCGGCCATGACGGCGCGGCTCGACATCGAGAGCACGATGGGCGCAGCGGCGGCGGCCTGGAGGAAAGTGCGTCGGTTGAGAGAAATAGCCATGTTGTGGTCCCTGAAATCAGAAGTCGGAATGATCGGAGTGGCTTTTCCACGCGGTTGCCCAGCGCTCGAACCAGACCAGGAGATAGTTCACGAGAAGCCCGATCGCCGTCATCGTCAGAATGCCGGCATACATGTCGGCGGTCTGCATCATCAGTTGCGATTGCTGGATGAGGAAACCGAGGCCTGATTTGGCTGCGAGCATCTCAGCGCCGATGACGGCGAAGATCGAGGATTTGACCGCAAGCTTCATCCCCGAGACGATCGACGGAATGCTCGCGGGTAGGATCACCTTGCGGAAGAGATTGAGGTCCGACGTGCCCATCGACCGAGCCGCCTTGATCAGCAGCGGATCGACCGACTTGACGCCGGCAATGGTGTTGACCAGCAGAAAGAAGATAGAGGAGTAGAAGGTGACTGCGATCTTCGAGGCTTCGCCGATCCCGAGCAAAAGGATGAAGACAGGCAGGAGCGCGAACTGCGATGTATTGCGCAGCGTCTGGACGAGCAGATCCGATACCTTCTCAAAAATTGGATAGCGACCCATCAGGAATCCGAGCGGGATGGCGACGACGACTGCGAGTGCAAAGCCTCCGGCGGCCCGCTCCAGGCTGATGCCGATGTTGTCGATCAGCGTGCCGTCGAGAACCATCGCCCACCAGGCCACGCAGACCTCGCTGAGCGGCGGGAAGAAAATCCGGTTCAACCAACCGGCGCGCGGCGCGATCTCCCAGAGGGCGAAGAATGCGATAAGCAGCGGCAGCCCATAGAGATAGCCGGGGACCTGCCGCGGCTTCCGCGCTTTCTGTGGCGTTGCACGATCAGCAAAGCCGTCGCGGAGCGACCGCAGATTGCCGGCAAAACCCGTCTTGTCGCTGACATAAGCCATGTTCGTTACTCCCGGACTCAATGGGCGAAGGCGGCAAGGCCGCTTTCGCGTTGCGCTTTGTCGACCTCGTCACGCAAGGCTTCCCAAACCTCGGCACGGTAGGCGTTGAACGCGTCGGAGGCGCGGATATCGCCATCACGCGGGCGTGGCAGATCGACGTCGATGATCTGCTTCACCCGACCGGGCCGCGCCGTCATCACGACGATGCGGTCGGCGAGATAGATCGCCTCGTCGATGGAATGGGTAACGAAGACCACGGTCGTGTTGATCTTCTCCCAGATTTTCAGAAGTTCGCTCTGCAGGGTGTCGCGGGTCTGGGCGTCGAGCGCGGCAAAGGGCTCGTCCATCAACAGCACCTGCGGCTCTGTCGCAAGCGCACGGGCGATTGCCACGCGTTGCTGCATGCCGCCGGAAAGCTGATTGGGATAGCGATCCGCGAAGTCGGACAGACCGAAGAGGGCCAGGAAATGCCGTGCGCGTTCGCTGCGTTCGGCTTTGGCAACGCGGCGGACTTCGAGCGCATATTCGATGTTGGCAAGCGCAGTGCGCCAGGGAAACAAAGCATATTGCTGGAAGACATATCCAGTCTTCGGATCAGGCTTGACGATGACGTTGCCGTCGAGACGAACGACACCACCACTCGGCTGGCTGAGGCCGCCGATGATGTCGAGCAGAACAGATTTTCCGCTGCCGCTTGGGCCGACGAGGGTGACGAATTCACCCTTGCGGATCGCCAGATCGATGCCGTCGAGAACGGTTACGCGATCAGAGGATCGGCCGTCGATCGTGACGCGCTGGCCGGCTTTCAGCTGAAAGGTCTTGCTGACATCGGAAACGATGATGCGGTCCATGGCTGTCGGTCCTTTCTAGACTTGGGCAACGCGGATGCGATGCGTCGGGTCATATTCTGAGCCGCCGGGTTTTCCGCGTTTCCAACCAAGCTCACGGGCATAGATGCCGAAGAGGCCGCGCTCTTCGACTTCGGACTCGCGAATTCCGGTCGGACCGTCGGCGTGTTCGGCGACGTAGAGAGCGTCGCTCGGGCAGTAGATTTCACACAGATAGCAAGTCTGGCAGTCATCCTGCCGGGCGATGACCGGCACCGTATCAGTGGCATCGAAGACATTGGCGGGACAGACCTTGACGCAGATATCGCATTCTATGCAGCGCGTTTCGGATACGATCTCGATCACGATGCCATCTCCCTGCGGTCCTGACCGGCGTCGCTGCCGATGGCGATTGCATCGACGCCGGTCAGCACCAGACGGCGCGCAAAGGCCGGATCGCTGTTTTTGATATCGGTGCGGCGGTGCATGCCGCGGCTTTCTTCGCGGGCGAGCGCTGCCGTCACCGACCATCGGCCGGCCGCGACGATGCTTGCTGCCTCGCGACTGCGCAGGCGATCATTGCTCTCGCCGCAGAGATGGTCGCGGACGTCGTGCCACAGGCTGTCGAGCCGGTCGCGGCTCACCCGAAGCCGGCCGCCGTCTCGGAAGTAATTCTTCTCGAGCGGGATGACTTCCGCGCGGACCGTATCGACGATCTCTTTGGCACCGACGCCAGCTTTGGCGCTTGCTGCCGGCCGCAATCCGGCCTGACCCAGCGGGCGGGAGGCGCGGCGAAACGCCTTGGTCTCGTAGCGTCGGGCATGGGCGGCAGCACCCTGGCCTGACCACCAACCGCTGGCGATCGCCCAGGAGGAGTTCGGCCCGCCGCCGCCGGAGACGCCGCCGGTCAGGTTTTCGCGGCTGGCCGCATCGCCGGCAACATAGAGGCCGGCGACATCGGTGCCGCAGTCGGAGGTGGCGATGCGTATGCCGCCGGTACCGCGCACGGTTCCCTCTGCCTTGAAGGTGACGCGGAAGAGATCGCTGAAGGGATCGATACCCATGCGGTCATAGGGCGTGAAGCAATTCGGCTGGCCCCGGCGCAGCCAGTCCTTTAAGGCAGGCTCTGCCATGTCGAGCTTGGCAAAGACCGGAGCTGCGATCATCGCGCTGACGATATCCCTCTCACGGTCGCCGATGCCGTTTGAGAGGTGCTCGCCCTTGCCATCGAGGATCGGTGTGCCGTCCTCCCGGAAGAAGCGCGCCCAGCGGAAGGGCAGTCCCTTGTTCAGGGACGAGCCGTGCGGCGCCAGCGTGTATTTTCCCGTAAATTCCATGCCGGAGAGGCTGGCACCCGCCTCGGCGGCCATCAGCAGGCCGTCGCCGGACAGCGTCGTTGCGCCGAGAATGCGCTCGCCGAAAGCACAGCCGCCGGTCGCCAGCACAACGGCGCCGGCGTCGACGCGCCAGTCGCCGCCACGCTGCCTGTCGAGGCCGGCAGCACCCGTGACGGATTCCCCGTCGGACAACAGTTCGAGTGCGGGGTGATGATCGAGCACGGTCACGCCGGCTCGGAGCACGCGGCGGCGCATGAAGGCCATGTAGTCTGGGCCACGAAGATTGGCGATATAGAGCTTGCCATCGTCCTCGCTCGGGAAAGGATAGCCCCATTCGGACAGCTTCAGCAGGTTTTCATAGGCCCGATCGACGCAGCGCAGCATCCAGCGTTGATCCGCAAGGCCGCCGGTGCGTTGCCAGCGCCTCTCGACTGTCAGTTGCCGATCCTCGCCTGGCGGAACGAACCATGTGCCGGTATTGGAGGGTGCGGTCGCGCCGCTGGTGCCGAAGTATCCCTTATCGGCCAATACGACGCGGGCGCCTGTATCCGCCGCGGCAAGCGCCGCCCACGCGCCGGAGGGACCACCACCGATGACGAGAACATCCGCCTGCAGATTGAGGAGATCGCCGCCGGACAAATCCTTACGCTTCAAAGACATTTTGGACTGCTTGCTGGTTGCTAAGGGAGCCGAAGGGCGGCGGGCGCGCCGCTGCCGGGAAGGATTAGGCAGCTTTCGAGAACCAGGAAGGCTCGTTGCCCGGCTGCCATTTGATGTTGCAACCGATCGAGGGCGTCTGGTGTTCGGCGGGCTTGCCGGCGCTCAGTACTGCCTCGACAGCAGCCCGCAGGTCCGCGCCGGTCACTGGCTTGCCGTTGCCTGGCCGGGCATTGTCGAACTGGCCGTGATAGGCGAGCCTGCCGTCAGCGTCGAACAGGAAGAAGTCCGGCGTGCACGCCGCACCATAGGCCTTGGCGACATTCTGCGAGGCGTCCTTCAAATACGGAAACTCGTATCCGATATTGCGGACCTCTTCGCCAATCCGGACAAGCGATTCTTCCGGATGTGCCTCGGCATCATTGCTGTTGATGGCGACGACCCGCAGTCCCTTCGACGCATACTCCCGGGCAAAAGCCGCGAACTGCTCGCGAAGCAGCAGCACGAAGGGACAGCGATTGGAGATGAAAGCGACCAACAAGGCCTTGCTGTCCTCGAAATCCGAGAGACGATGCAGTGCCCCTTCCGCATCCGGCAGGAGAAAATCCGCTGCTTTCGTACCGATGGCAATCTGATTCGACGTGGTCTGAGGCATGTGGGGTTCCCATTCGAAATCTATAGAAGCCATATTCTCTATAAACTTAATCAATTAAAACGGATGTTTTTGCTAAGGCGAGGCCAAGATGAGCATCAAAGGTTAGAATTTGCCAGGAAATGAGATTTTCATTCGCGCCGGATTGCATCCGAGTTCAGGCTCCCCTGGACGGATCGCCTCTGTCGTCGTGGACGCCGTCAGCAAGCATAGCGCCGGCGCTGCGGTGGTCATTCCGCCACGCGCCAATGCAGTGGAACGGCCGGACGCCAATGCCTCAAGTCAACGGGGCGGTCATATCGCGGCGATCAACGCCGATGGACGAATGAAATGGCAGGTCGCGACCGGCCACGGCAGGCGATCACTGGTAGAGACCGCGATCGGTCGCTATAAGTCGATCATCGGACACCGGCTGAGAGCACGCTCATGCTGCGAACAACAGACGGAAGCTGCCATCGGCTGCGCGGTCCTTAACCGAATGCTGGCATGCGCACGCGTGAAATCCATCCGGTGCAAGAAAGCTACCGCATAGCCACTACATCAAAGACAGAAATCCACGCCCACTATGATCGCTGCACCAACGCTCTGCTGAATGGTATTTCTTTGATTGCAGCATCGGCCATCATTCAACCGGTGCTGCAAGTACATTTCCTTTTGCGAATACCAGCATAAAAGTCTGCGATATCACCTATAAACCACTCACGGCGCTGGAGGATCGACGATCCGCTCCTTGATCACTCCACATTTGATGGTCGCGATATCGTCGTCGTCGTCAGGACAATATGGCAGGATCCTTGCCGAGGTCGGCGGGCGCAGCCAAAACGAAGCACTCGCGACTCCATCGGCCAACCGGGCCGCGGGCAGATCGAGATGCTCCGACCACAGGTCCATCCGGAGCCGTTGGGCAAATGTGTGCGTGGTCGCACTTGTCGGCACACGGTCGTCAAATATGAAGGCCCCGATCTCGCTGTCGTGTTCCCAGCCGCGCTTGTTGCAGTTCGCTGAGCCGATCACCGCCATTTCGTCGTCGAAAACCCAGCACTTTGCGTGAACATAGGTATGACGGCCGAAGGTCGGTTTGTACGCGCGACGACGGGTCGAACAAGCCGGCGCGATTGCGGGGATTGGGGGCGTGACCAGCTGGAACAGTCGGACCTTCGTGGCGAGATCGGGTGCAAGACCCTTTGCAAGGGCGCGCACGAATTCGCGTCGATAGGTCCATATGCACGGTGTATCGCCGTTGATGTCAGATCCAGCGATCACTACCGTCAGGTGCTGGATGTTCGGCAGGGCCGCGCGCAGCGCCCGCGCCGCCTCCAGGTTCAGCAGATACTGCTCCTCCATGTAGATGAACCGATGCGCCCGAGGTATGGCCGCCAAGAGCATGGCCTTGATGTCGCGTTCACGAGCCATGCCCGAACCGCGTCGTGGATTGAACGTTCGACCGACTACGATCGAGCAGGTCTCCCCCGTCGAGCTGCGCGCCGGCGGCAGTGGACGGGCAAACGCCATCGGCGGGACTCGGGTCCGTCCGCGCAACGGCGCCCGAAGCTCAATCGCACGACTGTCAGGGTGGTGATCCCAGCGTCTGATAAACGTATGCAACAGGTCAAAGACCGCGGGTCCCTCGATGCGGCAATGAACGTCGTGCAGCGGCCCTCCACCCCCGCCGCTCATGCTCTCCAGATCGTCCTCTCCATCCAGATCTTCCTTGATCCGGGTTGGAGCCGGCAACGGGCAGACAATCGTCGACGGCTGGATCCGGTCCGGGTTGACGTCGAGTCCTCCGGTAAAGCCGACGAGCACCCCGTCGGCACCGCCGACGACTAGAAGCTTCTGGTGATGCGACCCGAGACTCAGGGTCTCGTTGTCGATGATTGCTCCGCCCCCTGGCAGGCGGTTAATGCGGTTGGCGGAGTCCTCCGTCTGCCGACGCGCCGTCGCGTACAGTCGCGACTGCTCCCAGAAGACCGCGCGGACCTGTACGCCGCGCCTGGCAGCGTCGTCCAGCAGACGGCGAAGCTGGCTCGAGGGATCGCAGCTGACCATGTCGAAGTTGTCGACGCAGATCCAACCAAGCAGATAGATGAAGGATTCCCCGCCGCCCGCCGACCGGATGGCTTCGACCATGGCGGTGTAGCCGGCAAGCGATGGGTTCGCAGGGTTCTCGGCGTCGACCAGATGCCGGACTGCATTGCCGCTGCGCACGACTGCCTGCGGACCGATCGCCCTGGCGAGAATCGGACCCCAGCGGGGTGGATCGAGATCGGAGCGGAACGGTGGCGGACGGTTACGATTGGGAGTCGGTCGGGGAAAGGCGAACGGCGCGATCACCTCGACCCTGCGGCTGAGCGCCGGATCGCCCGGCAACTGGTTCTGCTCCCCCATGCTAAAGGGAGTGAAGACAAAGCTGAAGTGCCGCGAGGGCGCCTGGCGCCGGAGGCTCGCGATGATCGCGTCGGCCACCGCCTCGGCGCGCCTCTGCCCAAGGGCCAGGTTTGTCGGCTTGTCGCCAACCGGATCTGTGTGGCCGACCAGTGAGAGACCGTCGATCGGAGTTGGGCTGTCGAGGGCGGCGAGCAGGCAAGCCGCGATGGCGTCGATCTGTGGCCGGTGATGAGGTTCGATCCGATGCTGGCCAAAAGCGAAGCGGTCGAGCACTTGCCGTTCCGCGAGGCCGGCGCACACGGGCGGGGTCGCCGCAACACTGCCGGAAAGGGCGGCCCGCAGAGCCGCCACGGTCTGTGGACCGGCGATTCCGTCCGCCTTCAGTCCATGCGCCACCTGAAAGGCGCGGACCGCCTCGCGGGTGGCAGGGCCGGTGGCCCCGTCCACCGTCAGCCCGGCTTTGGAGACTTGGTTGAGTGTCGATTGAATCCAGCGCGCATCCTGATCACCAACCGTCGTCGCCGCTTCTGCGCCAGCGAGAGGACTGGCCCATTCGATGACCATCTGCTCGCCCCGGTCGCGCCTGCTCCAAATGTCCATGGTGCCAGTCCTCCAACCCGGAAAGTAGCGGCGGCTCTGCGCATCACCGCAGTTCGAAGTGCATGAAATCCTTGCTGGTCGACCAGCTGCCGCCCCAAAGCAACCCGGCGGCGATCAGTGCGTCTGTGAGCGGGAGGTAGAGGGTGCAGAAGCCATGACGGGCGTAGCCTTGGAGGCGCGTGCGCACGCTCCGCTGGCCGAGCGCCGCCAAGACGCGTCGGTCGCTCTGGCGGGCGATCCACTCCTCGGTAAAATCCCGCTGGAACTGCCGGCTGGCCTCTTGCAGCCGTGCTGGAGAGCGCTCGCGACGCAGATCAAGGCCGGTGACAGCCTGTATGACCAGGAAGTCATCGCCACTTTTGATGTGCGGATTGCTGTCGTAATTGAGGTCGATCGCCCGGCCGAGGGCGTGGAAACTCAACCGGCTGGTGCCGGCGATCTTTCGCACGTTAAGGCAACCGAAGAGGCGGATCGGCGGATCCATCGCGTGCCCACTCATCGCCTTCTCGGCGGCTTGCAGCGGCGCGATGAGGTCCCGGTGCCCGTCCTGGTGGTGTCCGAAGAAGCGCAGGCTGACCATGTTATCGCCAAGGTAGGCTGCGGCGTCACTCACGCCCCTTTGGGCAAAGAGCGGCACGAACTCCAGATACTTCGCCTCGCTGTTGTCGAAATAGCCATGTGCGCGCGGGTTCGTTCGCCACTGCGCGTGCGCGGTTTCTGGGTCGGGCGCCGGCACAGGCCTACGGGTGGGAGCGCTTGGCACGGGGGGCGCCACATCAGGGGGCCGCCGATGCTCAGGTTCCTGGCCCGGTGCTTTTGTAGCAGCGGGTGACGAGTGTGGGGACGGCGACGGCCCCGGCTTCAGCAGGGCGACGGTACTGTGCGGTAGCTCAAGCTGAGCCATTTTCCGCATCAACCCGATCACGCGGTCACGGTAAACGCCCGCGCCATAGGCATGACTACCACTGATCCGGCGGCCCATCTGGTAGATCGAGCCCGGTATGCCGGCGCTGCCGGCGGGCGGCACAGCGTTGAGCAGGTCGGCACGACGGCTCATCATTCGGTAGCTGTTGCGTCCGCCGGAGTGGAATGAGAACGCCAGCGCCAACATGTCGGAAATGCCGAACAATTGTTCCCATTGCTGGTTGGTGCTGATCGTGCACGCCTGATCGTCCGACCCTCCCGCCCAGTTCGCGGCAAGCGCACGCAGCATCGGGTCAGCACCGCGGTACTCACGGACGTAGCGCGCGAGCCTGACATAGCTTGCCCGGCCCGTGGTCTGAATGATCCCACGGCCGCGGAACTTGTAGAAGTCGGCTTCGCGGATGAAGGCGGTCTCGCCGTTCTGCTCGTCGGAACTGAAGCGGTCCTGAGGGTAGAACTGGCCATGCCAGACACGATCGAAGTCGTTGCCATGGCGGGCCAGACGGTCGGCGCCGCCAAGCGCGCCATGCGCACGGATGAACAACTCATCATCGAACAGGCTGCCCGCCGTCCGCCCACTGCTGAGATGGTTGTAGCTTGCCTTCCAGTGCCCGGGGCGCAGTTCGATGTGGTCGAAGAAGTAGGCGAGGCCGGGATGCCTGCCCCGGGCATCGGTGCGACCGCCACCGCCGCGGCCGCTGGATTCGGTGCGAGCGGCAAAGTCACCGTCAGTCTCGTTGAGGACGATTGCAAGCAACGAAGCGAACTCGAGTAGGCTAATTCGCGGCATTCCATAGGCGAGCTCGATCCGATCCCAGAAGCCATGGAACCGCGCGCGCGCGGCCTCGCCAGTCGGCATCCGCAGCGGCCCACCACGTCCCGGACGCACGAAGGGCGTGTGACCGGACAGTTCGCGATTGAACCAGTCGGCAAACCCGCCGACAGCATTGAAACAGGCCTCGAGTTCGGCGGAATTGCCGAACTCGCGCGCCGCCAGACGATCGATCTCTCCTTGGGCCAGGCCATCGGTCGCCGACACCTCGATTGTGGGAGAGTCGAACCAGCGTTCACCAACCTCCTCGGGCCAGCGCTCCACACCGGTGGTCCTGGGCCGCGGCGCGCGGCGCGCACCCCCCTGTTTTACTCCAAGGTCAAGATCGGCTCCGGCGTCGGCGAGCAGCCGCCAGCCGTAACGCCGCGGAATTCCGTTATGCGGCTCGCCGGTCGCCTCCACGCGATAGCGGCGCTCCAGCACCGCACTGCCCCTGGTCAGATTGCCGATCGCGTGCGCCACCTGTCGGCTGTTACCAGCGGTCGGCTCGCCGTCGCGATAGAGCACCCGTAATGCGGCCGCGGCGGGATCCGCGCCGCGCAACCGCGCCTCCGCCCATCGGATCAATGCGTCGGGCCGCCCATAGAGGGCGTCGAAGCAGTGAATCTCATCGGGGTCGTGATGAGCCAGCAAACGCATCAGCGCCGCGCCGCCACCTGAGTGCGCAGTGATGATCAGGCGGCCGAGGAATGTGCGATTGATCCCGGTAGTGGCTGCAAACTGCTCTCGCGCGAAGGTGATCAGCTGGCTGAGGGCGGCCGGGGCAAACAGCGCCGGGAAATTGTACCCGGCCCCCGAGGCCCCGCCGTAGTAGTTGCCCCGGGGGAGCACGGCAAGGGTCGGTGTTGTCCGCCCGTTTTCGGCGGGATTGGCAGGGTTGGCAAAGTCGAGGCCGCTTTCGGGTAGCTTATGGTGGTCGATCCGCATCGCTTCGCCGTGCCCAGAAAAACCGTGCAGGTGGATGACCACATCCAACCGTTCAGGGGGGGACTGCATGGCGTTCCAGCAAATGACTAGGTCGGGCGGGGTGCCACGATGGCTCGCCAGAAACGGCGATCGCTGGATGATCTTCTGCGCGGCACCGATGGCTGTTCCGCCAGGCGTAGGCGTGTGTGTTGGTGCAGGGGGGCCGGAAGACAGCATCGCCGCGCCGGCTTCGAGCAGCGCCAGCGCGTTCCAGGTCGCCTGGCCCATGACGCCGTCGGGCATCGGCACCAGCCCGGGAGGGGCGAGGCGCTGCAGCGCCAGGACGGCCACGCGCATCCGTGATCCATAACGGCCATCCTCCGCCAAGGGCATGTCACCGAGACCGGGCTGGCCGGCGGCGATGCGCTTAGCGTGCAGGGCATTGAGCCGCCGCTGCAAAGCACTCACCGAGGCGCCTGCGGCTCCGGGGCCAAGATCCGGCTGCGCGGACTGGTCACCCTCGGCCTCCGCGGTCTCCCGCTCGGCTGGAACGGTCGCGCCGGGCGGCAGTAGGCGCAGCAGCATCGTGTCGAGGAGCACCAGATCGGCGGCATTTGCCAGCCGACGACAATAACGGTCCTGCTCATCGCGCCGGACGGGCCACGCCTCGAGCACCTGCACATAGCGGCCCGGGAGCATGTTCATCCCGCCTTCAGGCTGAAGGCCGTTCTCGGCCAGCCGCCGTGCGCTCACCAGTCCTGGCTCGGCGACGAACGACAGCTGAACCCAGCGGTGGCCGGGCACGGCGCGCAGCAGCAGGTCGCCCCGCAGCGGGCGCACGCTGCCGAGTGGTTTTCCGGGTCGGGCGAGAACGCGGACATTGCGGCCGAAAAGGCGCGGAACCTGGCCGGATCGATCGGCTATTGCGTGGAACAGCCGAAAGAGCGAATCCGGCGGGTCAGGGACCCGTTCGCCGGAGCTTTCATCGTGACCCAATGCCTCCCCGAGCGCTGCAATCAGGCTCACGGACGAGTCAGGCGCCGCGTCGAACATGGCACCCACAGCCGCCATCATCTGTTCACTGGCATAGCGTTCATCAATCTCCGAGTAATCAGGCGAGTGGTAGCTGCGCTCAAGCTCGTCGATCCGCAGAGCCTCCGCCATCGCGGCCTCATCGTCGGAATCAGGTTCATCGTCGCCCTCCGGGCCGCAGATCTCATCGGCGGCAGCATCAATCTCGCCAATCTCGACGGCATGCGCCGTTGCCGCCGCGATCGAATCAAAACCAAGGTCCAGCGCCGTGGGGAGCGGCGGCTCATCCGCGCCAACCGCGGCCGGTGGCTCGGATGGGGTGGGCATCGGCTGTGCCTGAGGCGCTGGCGCGATGGGAGTTGGGACTGGCTGCGCCTGAGGCAGCGGCGCGGGGCCGGTCAACGGAACGCTGAGCGCGAAGGGGCTGGACCGTCCGCCGATCGGGATCCCAAGCCCCAATCCCCCGGCGCCCCCTACCGGAATCTGGAACTGAAAAGGCAGCGCCTGCGCGCGGCCTCGGCGGTAGCTTGGAACGCTCCTCTCCGAGTTTTCGTCATCAAAGGAGCTCTCGTTGAATTCGTCTACTTCGTATCCCTGTTCCTCGGCGTCCTCCGCGGAAACAGCGACGATCTCATCCGCGTCGAGATCGTCCAGCCCTCCCTCGCCGCCGGCCTCGATCTCCTCGTTGTAGTCCGCCTCACATTCGAAGGGCGGCTCTTCAGGCCATTCGGGCTCTTGGAAACGTGCCATCTCGCTCTCCTGTGGGAATGGAAGTCGAAGCTGCGGTCTTGGAATCAGCGGCGAGGCAGGCTGGGTCGGCCGCACTGCCTGCCGGCGGACTTTTCCGGCCGCGGTTACGGCCGCGGTCGTGTCGAGATAGCCCGCGCCAAGCCGCCGGCGCTGCTCCTCGGGCACCGGATTGACGCTGCTGACCAGGATGGCCCGGGTTTCCTCGATCCACAGCGGCCGGGGCGCCGCGGCAAACATCAGCGCGATCGTGCCCGCAGCGTGCGGCGCGGCCATGCTCGTCCCGGACATCCGGCTCTGCAGCGGGCCATCTCTGCGGTCCCTAAATCGCGACCGGGCACTGAGCACCGCGCAGCCAGGGGCGGTTAACGTTGGCCGGCTCTCTCGCCCGTCACGGGTCGGTCCGGCGCTGGAGAACCCGCCCGGCTGGCGCTGGCCGGAATGCGCGTCATAAGCGGCGACGGCGATCGTTGCGTGTCCGTTGCAGATCGTGCCAATGGTAGCGTGGGGGTCGACGTCGTCTTCGTCGAACGACAGACGGGCAGGCCCGGCGGGGTCCCGTTCGACCCATGCGTGGACCCGGCCATCACCTACGGCCCGGCCCGTGAGCGACAGCACCCAGCGGCCTTTCGGGGCTTCGGGAAAGAGAAATAGCGAAACCTGGCAGTCGCCATTGTTGGGATCGTCGGTGCGGTTGTACAGCCGACCGACGGTTCGGCCCGCGTGCAGCAGGTCGCCGTTCCGGTCGGTCTCAATCGGGCCGAGCACGATGCCGTCCGGTCCCGACAGGCTGAACGCCAGCCGGTCGGCGCGGGGATACCAGATGTCCAGTTCGGCCTTGCGCTTGCCGTCGCGCAGATCGAGCGTGAGGCTCCGCGTCTCGCCCGGGAGCAGGGTCAGCTGGGCATGGGCCAGTTTGGCGAAATAATTGCCGCAGCTCATCGCGATCGCCCGTCCGGGCCGGGAATGCAGCTGGTGGTCGAGCGCCTGTTCGGTCAGCGTCAAGCCGTCGTGCTGGCCAGCCTGGCGGCCGAGGCTCGTGTTGATCACCAGCGGTCGGTTCCCGGCTGCCCGGTTGGCGAAGTCGCAGCCCTCGAGCAGATCGGTGGAACTGCCTAGCGCCTGGGGGCCGTCCTCGGTGCGCGTCGTGAGATCGACGAAGACCAGGTCGGCTTCGGGGGCGAGGCCTGGAACGCAGCCCTCCCGGCCATTGCCGGCGGAGATCCCCATCGTATGGCTGCCGTGGCTACCGTTGCCCCGGTCCGAAGTCCACCACCGGTAGCCAAGCGCCGTGTAGGGATCGGCGGCGGCCAGCGCCTGATCGATCTCCTTGCGCAGGTAGATCCGCCCGAGTCGGTAGCGGTTTGGGCGCTTGGGGTCATATGATTGACCCTGGTCCCACAAGGCGAGCAATCGCGTGCCGCCGTCTGGCTTGCGGAACACCGGATGGGCAAAATCGAGTCCCCAGTCGAGGTGGGCGATGACAATGCCTGCGCCGGTCGGCAGACCCGGAGGCCGCCGCTGGTCGCCTGGCCGCGGTGTCAGGTCATCGCCTGCTTCATCGATCCATTCATCCATATCGAGGGCTGGCGTGTAATTTTGCGGCCGCTTCATACTGGCGACCTGCGCCCTTACCCGGGCGATGTCGCCGCGCCGCAGCCGGCAGGTGGCGATCAGGCCAAAGCGGGCGATGATCCGCAGCGCAGGCGGTGGCGGACCGTTGTCGCCGAACCGGACGATGACGGAGACCTCGTCATCAGCCGCGCCCTCCTCGGACAGCTCCCATAATGCGCTTTCCACACGTTCCTCCCCGCAACATCACGGGCACAGCACTCCGTCAGCGGACGGATCCCAGTGTCGTGGAATATCAGACGAGTTACTCTTAGCCGGACTTCGACCCCGTTCGTCCTGTTGGGGGCGGTTCGCCCGCTGGTGGGGGAGGGCTAGTCGGCGCCAGGCGGTCGAGCTTGCTGTCGATGGAGTCGAGCTTTTTGCCGAGCTCCTGGACAGCTTTGAGCAGCTGGCCATGCTCATCTTGTTCGCTGGACACGTCAGGTCCTGCGCCAACACGGAGCGCGACGATCGATCCCTTCTCAACCAACTCGCCGGCACGGGCTGCCGGAGACTGGCTGAGCACCCGATCCTTTTCTTTCTCGCTGCTATGGTTGAGGGATACAGATGGGCTCAGGCCGGCCCCGGTCAGGGACTTCCGAGCCTCTTCCACCGATTGACCAACCACATCGGGCACTTTGGTGAGTTCGGGCCCGATTGGCCCGCCTTCCGTCGGGCGGGGTGGCGCCCGACGGGCACGTTCGGCTGCAACGAGCGCTGGAGCGAGCGCCAGAGGCCCGTTCAATACGAGCGCGGCGCCCGTCAACGCGAGCCTCTTCTCCGGCTCCAGATCTTTGGTGACGACAGCGGCCGTCAGCGGCATCAACGGATCCATGGCACTGTCCTTCCGCTCACTTGTCGAAAACGCCGCTTGCGAATAGCAGCGCACCAATCGCGATCAGGTTATTGCTGCCGCCGAGCAGGCCGCCACTTGCGGGCGTCGCAGCTCCGCTTGCGCCCATGAGGTCGGGACCGACCAGATGCAGCAGCGGCGCCACCTGGCCGAACTTCGTGCCAGCCGGGGCGATGAGCGGGATCAGCGCGGACAGGGTCTGCGTCGTTTTGAGTTCCGCCCGCAGTTTGTCGGTGTCTCGCTTGGCGGTCGCCTGCAGGCGAGCGTTGTCGGCGATGACGGTCCGTACACGGCCGTCAATCGTCTTTATCGCGGTTGCATTGGCGGTAAGCTGTTGGCGGACACGGGCCAGGGCCGCTTCGAGCTGCGCTTGGGTGACCGGCCCGCTCGGACCGGACGAGCGCGCACGGAACGCGCTTGCGCCGGAGGCGGGTCGCACCGGCGGCGGCGGACGGCGACGGCGGGCCTCGGAGTAGAGGTTCTCGTCTTCGAGATCCTCCGGCTCCTCGGACGGCCAAGTCTCGTCTTCGGGTGATGCAAGATAGCTGAAGTCCGCGTATCCGTAATTCATCGTCCTACTCCTGCTTCTTTCGCTCTGGGGATCAGCGGCTGGCGCCGGTGCGGCTCGCAAGGGGCGCCGGAGCCGCTCGGCGCATGGCTGCCCTCGCTCGCTCTATCGCGGGCCTGACATACCGATGGAATTCGTCGGCCTGCGGCAACCGCGACCCTGGCGCACCGGCGCCGCCGCAGGTCTCGCACAGCAGGTCTTCGCCGAAGCAGGCGGGACAGGCGCCAAGCGCGGCGGCGAGGGACTTCAACCTGTCACGGCAGGCCTTCACCTCGGTGAACAGACGCTGAGCGGTCTCGCTCAGCTCGCCGATAGCCTCCGCCTGCTCGGCGCGGATCTCGTCGCGCAACTCTTCTCGTAGCTGATCGTCATGATTTCCTTCGCCCTGTTCCTCAACCAGCTTGAGCAGCAGGCCAACTTCCGGATTGTCCTCGGCCTGGCCGGCCAGCGCGCTTATTATGACCTTTTGCGGATCCATCGAGCCGGAGCGCAGTGCCTCGAGAAATACCATGGCGCTCGCTGCCGGAGCAGCATCAGCAGCCTTGGCGATAGTCTCCAGCTCATTGGCGCTGACTGCCTTGTCAACCGTAATATCAAGGACATCGACGTCATCGGGCATAGTTCAGATCCTCTTGCGAAAGCGCATAAACGATGTCCTCGGCATCAGCGACGTCGAGTGCGTCGTAATATTCGTCGTCTGCCGAATAGTCTTCATAACCATCGGAATATTCTGACTCCTGGCCGTCGTCCTCGCCACCGTCGACGCTGTCCATGGCGTTGATCAGTCGTTCCGACTGTGCGTCGTTAAGCATGTCCCAAAGCCGGGCCGCACGCCCGCTGGGCAGCGCTGGATCGCCGACGAACCCACCCGCGCCGTCTCTCATGAATTCGAGCGCCGCAGACTCAGCCTCGCCCTCAGTTTCCGCGTCCGCGGCCTCCGTGACCATCTGCTGGGCGAGGTGGGATAGCAACTGGGCGAAACCTGCGGTTGGAACCGGTGTTTGCGCAGATCCGACGGGGATTGCGCGCCGCCCGAGCGGGCCAAGGCGCATCGCGGCAAGCGCTTGCTGGACCTCCGGTCGCTGGAGCGTACTAGCAAATTGATTGGCCGCGCCGGTCCCGCCGAACAGTCCACTCATCGCGGCCGCAGCTTGCGGCGAGGACAGGAATCCGGCGATCTGACCCTGTGGGGGCCTTCCCCCCTTGCCCGCTGCCGCCCCGCCGAGTCCACTCAGCGTCGAGCCAAGCGCGGCACCGGCCTGCCCCATCGGCGTGAACTGGCCGGCGAGCGAGGTGACGCCGCTGAGAGCGCCACCGATTTGACGCGCGGTGCCTTTGCCGTAGCGGGTCAGTCCCGCGCCGGCGCCTCCCGCTGCCGCGCCGGCAATGATCCCTGGCAATCCGGCGGCCGAACCCGCCATTGCTCCCTGTAGTGCACCTCCGCCAACGTGAGCGATGGCCGGTGCTGCTTGTTGAGCGAACTTTCCGATATCCCGTGCAGCAGAAGAGAACATTCGGCCAATGCCATCGAAGGCGCCTTCGAGATCTTGCTCGATGGATTGAGTGTTTCCCTCCCCAAAGGCCGAGTCAATTCGCGCGCGCAATTCGCGTGCTGGCAGATTCGAGAGCGAGGGATCGACCACCTGACGCAGATACGCATAGGACCCAGGATCGAAAGTTTCATATGCGGTCATGTTCGGCTCCTGAAAGATGTAGTTCCCATCGAGAGCGCGTCCAGCGTGTCAGCTGTTGGGGCGGCTCTGGCAGCGTTTGGCCAAAATGCGCCGAGGTTGCTCGACCAGCCTGTCAAACCCAGCAAACGACCCGGCGTTCATGTGGCGACATCGCCCATTGTCCCTCGCGCCGCGGAGCGCTCTTTCCCGGCATCCATGCTGCAGCGTTCGCGCCACCAGCCGACAATGGATGACCGAGGCGCCGGATCCCGGGTGTCCGATGGCATGGCGGGTTGATCATGCACTTCGTCCTCCAGGTGCTCTCGGGACTGGAAACGGACTCTATATTGAGCGATGCCGGCCTCAGCACTATCACTGCAATCTCACCGCACCCTCACAACCCCGGGCAACTGCGGATTTAGGCGCCGAGCAAGCGGTCGACGAGGCAGATAGGGCACCTCCCAGGGAGTGGTCAGGAGGCTTTCGCACTCACAGCTGATCCATTGCCGATCATTATCCGCGGGCAGCGGGGCAACTAGCCGGAGCACCGACTTCCCGGTTCAGATAATAGGCTTGCAGCGGGCCGGAGCGGCACGAGATCAAGACGTCTTTTCAGTGCGATCGACTGTTCGATCTTAAAACTTCAGGCGGAGGCGAACCGAGCGACTGCACCGGTTACACTGGTGACCGGACCCCAACTTGCCAGCCTCTGCGGCTAACCTCGGCCAAAGAAAACAAAGTAGATCAAGAGCTTGAATCGCACCCCAAGCAACTGCTCCAAAGTGGCCAAACAGTGGCGACAAGCGCCTATCACGACTTATCGGTTTCAACTAACTCCGGGTGATTCAGCGCGAGCAATACATTCTCGTGATCCACCCGCGTTGCGATCGATAAGCTGTTTTGATTGAACGGCGAGAAGTGAGTGACAGTTCTGGAAGCATCGCACGGCAATATGGTCTCATGAATGGAGAAGATACCAACAACGATCAGGCTCAGATTGGCGACCGCCATCTGTTCAGGATTGTTGCGTGGCTTGAGCAGGTATCGCCTCCCCATTGGCGAGGTTGGGTATCGCACATAGATCCCCATGGCCAGATGGTGCTAAGCCAAAGCGCCTTCGACAGCCTCGAAGGCGCTTTCGACATCATCCGAGAGCAGCTCAACACCCAGTCACCGCCCTGGTCCGAGGATGAATAGCCGGCCCATTTCAGGGCTGCTGAAGTGCGGACAACCCATCGAACTGATTTATGGCCAACTGCCGGCTCGGCGCCGGCCAGGTTAAGACCGGCAGTGGTGATGCGATGGTGATTGCAACGTGACCGGGCTAAGCGATAACTACTCGCTATGGAAAAAAAAGCAGCAGTGAGGTACAAAAGGTCCATGCACCGAGTACCGTTGTGGTCGAGTCACCCGTTCTCCTAAATCGAGCAGACTTGTGCCTCAACCTTAAAGAGCCGATTGTCGGGGCAACAAAGGCGGGCTAAGGCCATGCTCAACGTAACCATGCTGGGTGGCGTATCCTTTGTTTTAAATGGCACTCGCATTAGAACAGAACTTGGGCAGAGCGGGCGGCGCTTGGCATGCTACCTTCTGGCATTTCCAGGCCGCGCTCACCGACGCGAGAAACTTGCGGACTTGTTTTGGGAGGATCTGGAGCCGGACCATGGCCGCGCGGCTCTCAACACCGCTATCTGGCGTTTGCGCAAGCTGCTAGGGTCAAACGGCAAGGAACGTCTGGCACGTCAACTCATCACAACCTCAGACGAGGTGATTCTAGAATCGTGCGAATCCATCTCCGTCGATCTTCATACCTTCCTGGAGCGAATAAGGAAATCCAGGGAACTGGCGACCGCGGGCGATGCCGCGGGAACTCGCCTAGCTTTGCAATCTGCAGTGGATTTATACGGGGGGCCATTTCTCGATGGTGACGACGATGATTGGATCGTGTTGGAGCGCGAACGGTTACAATGCCTCTACATGCGTGCGCTTGTAGAATTGATGAACAGCGCTGCGCGGGACAAACGTTATGAGGATGCCCTTGACTATGGCCGGAGGATACTTGGCCATGACTCGCTGAGGGAAAGCGTACATCGCAGCATGATGTTGCTGCTTGTTATGAACGGGCAGCGCGCCGAAGCAATACACCACTACGGACGGTGCAAAAGGCTGCTTTTTCAGGAGCTGAAGATTGATCCTATGGCGGAGACGATGCAACTCGCGGAAATGATCCGTAGCAACGGCATCGATGCCAGATTGGCTGAGTTGGCTGAGACCCAATTCATCGATTCCGCTCGCCCGAGAAGGGTTGGCGATGCATCGCATTCTTAGCAGGCTGGCGTGGCCTTAAGGTTCGCGATGCTTTGATGAGTCAATGCCTGTCGACGGCACCGGCACCGCGGATCGGCCTATTGTCGACCGCACAGGTCGGTGCTGTGACGGCTGTAGAGATCACATTCATCGGAGACGTTTTCGATGATCTGAGGAAACGGTATGGATTTACCCCAGACAAGACCGTGATTGGAGGCTTCTCGATTGGAGCCTCAGTGCCATGGCGAATTTCATTTGAAATGCGGGTCTCTACGCCCGACCCAACGGACCACTGGTTGAAGGTGCACTCCCGGGCTAGTCAAAGCCAAAGTGGTAAATATCTTGGTTCGATCGTCCTAAAACCTTTCGACGATCGCTGTGACCGCGCCAAGTGATGCGACCTGACTATTTAATCATACGAATTCCCTCGAGTAAGTTCTCCTTCGAGATCGCACCGACATTATAGGAAACGACCTCACCTTCCGATGAAATAAATAGGGTTACAGGAAGGCCAGGTGCCTGGTAGTGGCGAGTGAAGGCAAGACTTGGATCGAGGATGGCATTGTCGAGCGATATCCCCTGGGTGTTAAGATAGGTGGCGATCGCCTGCGGGGCTTCTCCCTGATTGGCGAAAACGAACACGGCGCCTGGATCGCTTTTGGCAAAAGCGGCCATCATCGGAAGTTCCTCCCGGCAGGGCGGACACCAGGTTGCCCATAAGTTTAGGACCACTGGCCGTCCGGCAAACACAGCGGTATCGAGGCTTTGTCCGTCAAGTGTGGTGAAAAGGCCGCCCGGAAGCTCCGACGTCAGCTGGGAACTCAGCTCGAATGTGACGCCCGCCGCGACGAGTGCGCCAGCGGCAATGGGCAGGAGTGCCCAGGAAAACAGCCGAAGGTTGCGAAGCTGGTATATGGACAGTAAGATCACCCCCGCCAAGCCCGTTTCCCAGGTGAAGCCGCCATCCCAGAATGCAAGGGCCCGCAAAGGTTCTAAAGCAAAACTGTCCAGATAACGAAGGACATGCCCCAGGCGTCCGCCAGCGAGAAAGACGAAGAACGCCCAAGTGGACCATCTCCGAAACCGACCGTCGATCAGCCTCGACATAACCGAGGTTGCAATCAGAAACACGATCCCCGCCAGTATGATTGCAAAATGTCCGGTCGAAAACATTAGAGGTCCGATGTTTACGCCTCCCATGATTGCTTTTCTCCATAGCGGTTTCAAAAAAAGATTGTGATGGCCGCGGGTCGGCTCGGCTCTGTCGCCGGATTCCGAGCGGCCAAACTCAGGAACGAAGGAAAGGCTGGAGCCTTGCAGCCAAGTTATCGACATCGAAATAACCGAGCGAGCGTGTGCCATTCATCTCGCGGCCGGTCGCGGTTTCGACCACAAAAACTGTCGGGGGGCCCTGGACCAGGAGGTGGTTCATGAGTGCGAGGTCGTTTGCATCCCACGCAGTCACATCAACGCGCAGCAGCGCGATTTGCGTCAGCATTTTCTCGATGCGCGGGTCGGAGAAGATCCTTTCATCTAGCGTTTTGCAGAACTGACACCAGGTTGCGCCAACGTCGACGATCGCGAATGGGTTTCGCCAGCCGGCAAGTGCGAGTGCCTGCTTATATCCATTGACGGAATGGATGGGGCCGATCTCCGTGGAAGCTGCAACGGAAGGCCTTGGCCTCACCGCGCAACACGCCGCGCCTGCAATTCCCATCAATAGAAGCTTACGGCGATCGATATTTTGCAACTGGGCCACGTTCTTTCACCATATTGGAGTTCGTCGGATCGGCCTGTCTGGTAAAAAGGCCGGGCTCCCGGAAAAAATTCTAGGTCGCGTCACTTTTCCACGTCGGGAGAAGCGACGCCATTGCCGGGTCGGGGATCACAACAATCGGGCTCCCATCCTTGACGTTGTCGTAGAGATGAATGACGTCCTGGCTCAGCAGCCGAATGCATCCCGAAGAGACGGATCGGCCAATCGATTTCGGATGATTAGTTCCGTGAAGCCTATAAAGAGTGTCGCGACCGCCCTCATGGATGTAGAGCGCCCTCGACCCAAGGGGGTTCTGGAGGCCTGGCTTCATCCCACCGTTGGCGATGCTAAACGGCGCAAGCTCGGGCTGTCTCTCGACCATCGAGTCGGGTGGTGTCCACTTCGGCCATTTCCGCTTGTAGGCGACCTTTGCGCGCCCAGCCCAGGCAAAGCCTTCGCGCCCAACGCCGACGCCATATCGGGTTGCGCGGCCGCCGGGCAGAACATGGTAAAGGAAACGCGACGGGGTATCGACGATCAGCGTGCCGGACTTTTCACTCGTCGGATAGTCGATCTCTGTGCGCCAGAATTGCGGATCGACTTCGTCGGGACGTATAGCCGGAATCGTGTATCCCTCATCCATGACAGCCTCATACATGAGCGGGACCGGCGGGACTGCCTTGGAAACCGCGGGTGTTGCTGCCGATACCGGAATAGCGGTATTCGTATTGCTCACACAGCCGGAAAGAAGCGCGGCACCGAAACAGATGACCGCACGACGCGTGATCCTCCCGGCAGGTCCTGCCGTTTGCACGAAATCGACAAAATCTTCGTCAACTGGAGTCGCAGGGTCTTCGTCTTTCCGCATTGATATTTTCCTTTCGATGTCCGGAGGGCAGAAAGAGATTTGACCTTAAGGCAGCCTTAAGGGGCAATTTGCATACCGCCGGGAGCTTTGGAGAAAAACGCATGCGGATTTTGATCGTCGAGGACGACGAACTGCTGATGGACGGCCTTCAGGTGGGGCTCTCGCTTGCCGGCTTTGCAGTCGACGCGGTAGGCTCCCGCGCTGATGCTGACGCCGCACTTGAAACCCACGTCTATGATGCGTTGGTGCTGGATCTGGCGTTGCCGGACGGGTCCGGCATAGACATCCTGCGCACGTTGCGCCGCGCACGAAATGATGTGCCCGTTCTCATGCTCACCGCACGCGACGGTGTTGCCGACCGGATAGTCGGCCTGGATAGCGGCGCTGATGACTATCTCGGCAAACCCTTCGACCTCGACGAGGTCTCCGCGCGGCTCCGGGCACTCATAAGACGGGCCGCGGGCAGGGGAAACGCCACGCTTGAATGGGCCGGCCTTGTTCTTAATCCGGCAAGCCTCGTCACCCGGAAGGCTGGAAAGGAAGTGAGGCTTTCACGCCGGGAATTCGCCGTCCTGCGCGCCCTCATGCATCGCCCCGAAGCAATTCTCTCGAAGGCCCAGATTGAAGAGAAACTATACGGCTGGCAGGAAGACATCGAAAGCAACGCTGTTGAGGTTCACGTGCACAATTTGAGGGCCAAGCTGGGGGCCGGTGTTATCGAAACGGTGAGAGGCGTCGGTTATAAAATGGGAGCGCAGTAATGATCTATTCCATGCGGATTCGGCTTTTTCTCATTCTCGTTGCCACGACAGGGCTCGTATGGCTTTCGGCTGTGATCTGGATTTTTGGCAGCACCCGAGCAGAGGTCGAGAGCGTCCTGGACGCGCGGCTGATGGAAGCCGCGCAGATGGTAAGCACGTTGATGTCGGCTCAACAGATCAGTGCGGCTCAGGCAGCCAACCTTGCCGGGCAAAGCCCGCCTGGCAGCAGCTTGGCTGGTTTCAGCCGCCAGCTTTCTTGTCAGATCTGGTCAATTGAGGGCAAGCTGATCAGCAAGTCGGAGGGTGCGCCGGCGGACAGCTTCGCCCAACATGCGGTCGGCTTTTCAGAAACGAAGATCAATGGAGAGACGTGGCGGGTTTATGCGGTCGAAAACAAGAGCGAAGGCATTCGTGTCCTCGTCGGCGACAACCTGCGGGTCAGGGATACGCTCGTCAATGACGTCATTAAGGGACTGCTGCTGCCCGCCGTTTTGATCTTGCCGCTTCTCGCTATACTTATCTGGCTAAGTGTTTCCCGTGGCTTGGCCCCCCTCAATCGTGTCGCCGCCAGCCTTCGTTCACGACCTGCATCAGACCTCAGCTCGCTTCCGACCGCAGGCGCGAGATCCGAGCTTGCGCCCATGATCATCGCCTTGAACGGCCTCTTCCAGCGCCTCGCCGAAGCCAGGGAGCGTGAACGAAACTTCACGGCTTTCGCCGCCCACGAGCTCCGCACACCGCTTGCCGGTCTCAAGACCCAGGCCCAGGTCGCCCTAGCAAGCGAGGATGCAGATATCAGACGGAAGGCACTAGCGCAGATCGCCCATGGTGTCGATCGCACCAGCCGGCTGGTTCGTCAATTGCTCGATCTTTCGGCTCTTGAAGCACAAGCTCAGGGTGGAACGGCCCAAGCAGAGTTTTTCAACCCAGGCGTAGCACTGGAGATGCTAGCCGTCGATATTCGATCGCATTCGCGACGGGTTCCGAAGATCAAGATCGCTAACGAGCTCTACCGCCTGCAGGTGGATTCAAATCATGACCTATTCGCCCTGGCTGCGCGCAATCTGCTGGAGAACGCGGTCAATCATTCACAGGCATCAGGAATTGTCGAATGCAATCTCATCGATTTCGGCGGATCGATTGCCATTTCAGTCGACGACCAGGGTCCAGGGATTGCCGAGGACGAAATCGCGCGCGTCACGGAGCGCTTCTTCAGGGGCCGGAATAAAAGCGCTGTAGGAAGCGGGCTCGGTTTGAGTATCGTCGCCGCCGCTCTCCAACATGCCGGAGCCTCGCTCGCCCTTGTCAATAGTGACCACGGCGGGCTCTCCGCACGCATCGTCTTTAGCGCCGAGAACGTGCAGCGAACAAGGTTCGACACGGCCGCATGACACAGCAGTATTGCCGCAGCTGGCGGCACCTCCCTTAAGCTTACCTTAAGCTTGGTCGGCCAAGCCCCGACAAGCCGGATTCGATGGGAATCTGGTCGAACCTGTTGGGCGAGGTTTTGGGGTGAGGCATGACTAGAGCCGAGCGGACGCGGCAGCGTCGTCGCCATACGGCCATGGAAAAAAGACTGCGTCTTCGAGATACATTCTTTTGTTTTCTGCTGCTGTTCGTAGCCTTCTCCCCTTCGACGAGTGCGGCTGAAACGCGCAGCCTCAAGCTCTATCATGTGCACACCGGTGAAAAGCTCGAGATCGTTTTTAAACGAGGCGGCCGTTTCGATCGGGCGGGCCTACGCAAGATCAACCTGATGCTCCGCGATTGGCGGCGCAATGAACCGACGACCATCAACCCCCGCCTTGTGGATCTATTGTGGGCCGTTTATCAAGAGACAGGCGCGACCGGATACATAAATGTGCTCGGTGGGTTTCGATCGCCAACGACCAACGAAATGCTTCGGCGCCGCTCAACACAATCCGGGGTCGCAGAGCGTAGTCAGCATATTCTAGGCAATGCGATAGATTTCTACATTCCTGGCGTGCCGCTGAAGACCATCAGGGAAGCTGCCCTTAAGATGCAAGCTGGCGGCGTTGGGTACTACCCCACCTCGGGATCGCCGTTCGTGCATATCGATGTCGGCATGGCGCGCATGTGGCCGCGCATGAATCGAGAAGAGCTTGCTGCAATCTTCCCAAACGGTGACAGCGTATATCTTCCGCGCGATGGAAAGCCTTTGCCGGGTTATGGAGAAGCACTGGCGTCCTATAACGCGCGATACCAAAGCGGCGATACCGCCACTGATCCCCAAACGGCAAAAACAGGCTGGTCGCTTGCCTCTCTTCTCAGGCGCGGAATCCGACCGAACACCGGGGGTCCTCACGATTTAATATCAAATGATTCGACATCCAGACCTTCGGCAAACACCGCAGCACCCCAAGACCTGCGCTCCGGCGGCTTTGTCGTGGCGATGCCACAGGAGCGGCCGGTATTTCCTTTGGACGAACCCCTTGGCGTCGAAGCGTTTGCGGCAGAGGCTGGCGCCGGCCGCGTTCCCTTGCCTGCTGTTAGGCCGACCTCTCAAGATATTGTCCGAGAGCCGCCTGAGGCTCAATGGGCCGACCCCAATTCCATCGTGGCAATACCTATTCCCCTTTCCCGCCCGGTCATCCGAGTTGCCACCGCATCTCTCTTCAGTGGGGGAGGCCTGCGAAGTCTCGATCGTCAGATCAACGAGCGTGCGACGCCAACGGTAAAATCCTCGCGCCTTCGGGCCGTGGACTCCTCGAAATCGCCTGCCTATGCGGCTGTACCCTTTGATGTCCGTAGAGCGGATTGGGCGTTCAGGATACCTTCCAAGATAACCTCCAATCTGGGCGCCAAGACCACTCTCTCCGGCATATTTGTACATCTGGGTTTGAAGCCGAATGTGATCCTGGCGGAGGGCTTCCGGCAGGATCACGAAAGTCGAGCCGTGGAGCGGTTTCGTGGATCCGCACTAGATTTTCTGCCGATCCGCCGCTTCACTTCGCAATAGGACGCGCGATTGGGTTAATGCCACGCGGGGCATCGTCTCAGGATCGCCGCGTTGTTTTATAACGATCGATCACAAATATGTGTGCGCTTGATCATGCGTTTGGTGGCCTGACGAAGATGGGGCGGTTGCGCTTTTATCTTTGTTAAAAATAGTGCCGCCGCCGATTCGTCGATGCGTGCTTCAAAGGTGGGGGCGGTCTCTCCAAAGAGATCCACGGCCACTGCGCTGACGGATGCTCGCGAATTTCATCGGCTGGCGCGCTCAGTTGCCAGCGCGCGGAGCCAGACGGCCACGGCCACGGCACCACCATCGGGCGTGCCGATTGCGCGCTCGCCAAGATAGCTGGCGCGACCAAGCGTAGGGAACATGGTCGCGGTTGCCTCGGCGCCGGCTTCGGCCGCATCGGCGATGACGGCGAGATTGGACGGCGCTCGTCGAAGACCGCCCGACTTATCTGGCAAGCGTTGCCGCGAACCGTTACCGATATGAAAGTATCGTGCCACGACCCGGCGGCATAACACGTGCCCACGGCGACTTCGCGCTGATGAGCGGTGAGGGAGACATGAACGCGACGCTGCATGTACAGGTGGTGTTGGGGTGGGTGCGTGAGGCGAGCCGGTGGCTGCTTGTTCTTCGACACGCAGCACGAATCCCGTAAGCTCCCAGCTTTTACCTGTCGGCACATACTTGCTTACTGGTGCATCAAATCAAGATGATGCAGATCAGGCGATTGAGATCGACTCGATGCGGTTTGTGTCGCCTTAGCATTTGATTGGGATCCTCCTCAATGAATTGACATGCGGAAACAAAACGAAATGGTCGCCGGGGTGAAGGACGCGGAAGAGGCTATTCGTCTCGCAAACGAGACCGAATACGGCCTTGGATCTGCAATCTGGAGCACAAATATCGGGCGGCTCAATCTCTATCACGCGAGCTCGATGCGGACGCCGTCGTCATCAATGGAATGGTGGCTTCCGATCCCCATTACCCTTTCGGTGGTATAAAGCGCTCGGGTGTGGGCGCGAACTTGGGGTCCATGGCATTCGAGAGTTCGTAAACGTCAAGACTGTATGGGTTTGTCCGGCAAGAACCGGCGCTCGGCCTCGTTGAGCCGCGAGCGAGGGCTGAGTTACGGGGTTGAGACTCAGCCAACCCCTCCCGAGCTAACTGGCATCGAAGAATTAATAAGCGATAACGCACCGAACCTTTCAGGGCCGCCTTTTTCCCATCCGCCGAACAACTGAACACATTCTCCGGAGGCTTCGACGCCCGAAGCCGAGGCGTTGATTTGCCTCTGAGCAAACTTAGATTGCGCTATTCACGACGAGCTGAACAGCTGGTTCTCCAAAGCGAAATCCTCCCGCTGGCGCCGCCGCGCCAGCGCCGTCCAGCGGCTGGAAGATCAATTGGGTGGGGTTGCGCCATCGAGACCGACTGAAACGCGGTCTGCTGCGACCATGTTGTCGCTGCTCATGACGCCCTGTACGGAGACACCGGCACCCGCCTTCAGGTCATCCTTGGTGGCTGGGGCGAGGGCGACGATCTTCGTGCCATCAGGGATGTTGATCTTGCGCTCTCCGCCCTTGTAGGCCAGCGTCAGCATGGGGCCATTGATGTCCTTGACGGCATTCGCAACAGTAGCGTTGGTCATCGAGCCATTGGGCTTGACGTCCCAAGGGCGGTCGCCTTCGCCCGTGCCCTTCATCGAAGCCGGGAAGATGACGACCTGCACCGCGCCGTTGATGCCGCTGGCGGTCGGTTGCGAGCCGACACCGACAAAGTCACCCGGCTTTATGTCTGCAGCAGAGGCGTTCTTGACCCCCAAAACGTTCATGCCGGACTTCATTGAGACCGTCACGTCCTTGCCATCCGGGCCCTTGATTTTCAGCGTGTCGCCGTCGAGGCTTTCAACTGTGCCATGGACGCGAATTCTGTCCGCAGCATCGGAGCTTTGCATCGTTGCGAGCGCGACGAGGGCGCTGCTCGCAAGAATGAGGGCAGTCTTCTGAAAATAGCTGAGACTCATGGTGTTTCTCCCCTGGTGGCCGCCAAATCGGCAAGCCGTCAAATTAAATCGCGCGGCCGACCGGATACCGCTGAGAAATCGATCCTAAATCAAACAAGGGTATTCTAGCGAAGTGGTCCAGCACCGCCAATCAAGCTCGATCAAGGAATAGTGAGGAGAGGCATCAATCGTGAACCGAAGCGCGCAGCTTCGGTTCGAGCCGCGGTCTTACCAGGCGGCTAATTAGCCGGCGCTCCGGCCATCCAGATCAATTCCCATACATGGCCATCTGGATCTTCGAAGCTGCGGCCGTACATGAAGCCATGATCCTGCTTGGGATTGGGATCGGCGCTGCCGCCGGTCTTGGCGGCTTGATCCACGATATTGTCCACGTCGGCGCGATTTTCGACCGTCATGGCGATCAACACCGCGCTGGACTTTTTGGCATCGGCGATGGGCCGCTCAGTGAACGATTTGTATTTGTCGTGCGTCAGCAGCATTGCGTAAATCGTCTCTGAAAACACCATGCACGAGGCCGTCTCATCCGAGTACTGTGGGTTTTTGGTTCCTCCCACCGCTTCGTAAAACGCCGTCGATTTAGCAAGATCGCGAACCGGAAGATTCACGAAGATCATCTTGGTCATCTGTCTATTCCTTCGCTCTGTTGACGAGTACTAGTCAGTCCAGTACCGTATCGCTCGACTAACATTTGGGTACGGTACTGTCTAGTACTAGCTTGAGAGACTCTATGAAAATCGACAATGAAACGAGATCCGCCCGCAAGGACCGTGAGATCATCCAGGCCGCAACTACGGCCTTTGTGAGCAAGGGTTATGATGGTACGAGCATGGAGGAAATCGCCACCAATGCCGGCGTCTCCAAACAGACCATCTACAAGCATTTTAGGGATAAGGAGACGCTTTTCAGCGAGGTTGTTCAATCGACTGCGACCCAAACCAACGATGTCGTCGAGGTCGTAACGGCACTGCTGTCCGAAACGACGTATATGGAAGGCGGCTTGCACCAGCTCGCCCGACATTTAATGGCGATGCTGATGGATGACGAATTATTGAAGCTGCGGCGTTTGATCATCGCAAATGCCGATCGCATGCCTCAACTCGGTCGCAGCTGGTACGAAAAGGGCTTCGAGCGGATGCTGGCTTCAATGGCGTCCTGCTTTGAAAAGCTCACAAGTCGTGGGTTAATGCGAACCAATAATCCTCAACTGGCGGCCAGTCACTTTTTTGGAATGCTCCTTTGGATTCCCATGAACGAGGCAATGTTTACTGGAAACAGCAGGCCTCGTTCAAATGCGGAACTTGAACGACATGCCGATGCCTCGGTCGAGGCATTTCTTGTCATTTACGGGAAGCAGTCGAAATAGGTGTTATGCGGACAGGCGGCACTGAAGACCGTTTGAATTAGTATCGTTATGAACTCCCTTCCTTGCAAATCTGGAGAAACGATCCATGAATGCAAGGATGATTAAGCGTAGAATTCAGTCTGAACCTCCAAGACTTGCTCGATTTGGGGCGGGGTCACGATCGGGCGCGATGATGACCCGTCCCATGGTTTAAAGTTCCTACGAACTCATATCCTTGATGACAGTTCGCTCCGGCGTCAGTAGCAAGGGCGCTTTCGTTACTGACCAAAAATTATATCAAAATATTGGTCAGAACGCACCCGCTTCCTCAAGTTAACGCTTTAGACTATTCCTTTAGATTGTCTTTGACAAATAACCTAAACAACGTTTACTGTCCCTAGTCCTTGGACAGCGGACAGATGAATGAAAAGTCAGGATATCGTCGTCCTGCTGAAGCTTATCAGCTTACAAGAGCAGGAAATGGAAAAAGGTGCCGCTCGGCTCCAGGCCGAAGCTGTCGGAGGTGACCCGTACTCCGTCCGCAATCTAGAGGCCCTACTCGGAATCAGCAAATCCGAGATCGGCCTATCGATCAACAGAAGCGTCGCTTCCGGCATCGCCCGGCGGGACAATGATCTCAACCAGCCCCGGCCACATCGAAAAAATCTTTTTGACTTTATCGTGCACGGGCTGAAATTCGTTTTTCCAGCCTCGCCAGGCTCGATGCAGCGCGGCTTGCCGACTGCATTTGCGGCCCCGATGCTGCAAAACCTCTTGGTCAGCGCCGGCAACTATAATTACGTGTGGCCTTATGCCGAAGGAAGGGAAATGGGCCAGGCCGTTGACCCACTTTTTAAGAGCGTTCCGGAAGCGGTCATGAAGGATGAGCGTCTCTACGAATATCTTGCATTGATCGACGCGATCAGGCTCGGAAACCAACGTGAAGTCGGACTAGCCGCTGCGCACCTTTCGTCGAGGCTCTTGCAGCGATGACGACGATTCATACGCAATTGCTGGGCATGCTGAAGGCGGTCGCGATCGCTCTCGGCGATGATTTGCGCGGCCGGTTGGTATTCGTGGGCGGTTGCACGACGGCGCTCTTCATCACCGACCCGATTACGCTCGAAGACGTAAGGGCGACGGATGATATCGACCTCATTGTCGACCTTGCCGGCCGTGCGGAATGGTCCGCCTTGCAGGATGACCTTCGGCAGAAGGGCTTCATAGAAGCAGCCGACGAAGCCGTGATCTGCCGAATGCGGCTGGGGACTCTGAAGGTCGACTTCATGCCTGACGATGAAACGATCCTCGGTTTCAGCAATCGTTGGTATGCGGTGGGCATCGAGACCGCGGTTACCAGTACTCTGGATACTGGTCTCGACATCAGGATTCTCACGCCCGCCATATTCGTGGCAACCAAGCTTGAGGCGTTTGCCGGACGCGGCCAGAACGACCTCTTCATGAGCCGTGATGCCGAAGATATCCTGTTGATCGTGGATGGGCGACCCGACCTTGAAGAAGAAGTCGCTGCAGCTCCCGCCGACGTCCAGGCATTTATCAGCCAAGGTTTTCGAGATTTCCTCGCTTACGCGGATTTCGACGACTTCCTGGAGGGCAACCTTCGACAGGCAGGACGCGCAGCCGTAGTCAAGAAGCGCTTCGTCGCCATAAGCAAGCACGATAGCGACGATGGAGGTTAGCGTTCGGTGGCATAGCCAGCGTGGCAACAGGACCGAGGACAACCGGGATTGCGCGGGCATTGGAATTGCCGGCGACTGCATTCTGGCGATCGTGGCCGATGGTGCAACTGCCGGCAAGGGTAGCGGCCAGCTTGCCCAAATCCTGGTCCGCGATCTCGTCAACTGGTTTGCCGGCACAAGTGCGATGGTGAGTGAGGACGATTTGTCGGAAGAGTTGCGGCACATCCATGGTTCTCTGGCCAGGAAGTTTCCCCGTTCCTCCGCAAGCTACATGACCGTTGTCGTGCGACCGCAGCACCCGATGCAGGCCGCTATCCACCCCTGATGGGATCTCAGGATAAAGAACGACGCTTTCCTGCGCGGTTGGCTCGTTGACGGGCGGTTGTTTGTTTACTCGTGAACACGCGTCAATGGGCCTGGCACTATGAAAGCCGGGCCTTCCTGTTGGCAAGGACTGATGGAAGCTAGCGGTCGAACGCGATCGATCGCTAGCGACATTGACAAAAGATGCTACCTTTGGTTTACTCACAATCGTCGCAAAAGCGACTTGGGGAGTGACGACGAACGGGCGATCCAGGGTTTCGTTGTCGAAAAGCGCATCATTTCAAATGACGGTAAGTGCCTACGATTTGGTTCAACCACCACTTTCGAGGGAGTGCCGCATGTCCAGTTCACATTGCGAAGTTTACCCACCGACCAGCCCAGTTTTCGCGGACGGCGTCAAGGTCTATCGCTGTACCGGAATGGCGGGGACGATCAATGATTCCGATGCCGACATCCTGTACGGCGTCTATCTCGTCATCCAATCATCCCTCGGACACCGGATCGAAACCGACCAACGCGACATCGTCGCGTCTCCGGGTTCATCCTCGTCCGGGCCATACTATGCCGACATTCCGGCCGCCGACCTGCCAAGCGGATCGGACGTTACCTTCACCTGTCAGATCGGGCTTACCGCCGGGTTCGCTGGGACCGATCTCAAAACGAGTCAGCTGACAATTGAATGAGACCCACTCACGCGGGTTTTCGACAAGGCTTTGTGGGAGACACGGTATGTCGAGCTCAACATTTCAGATGTCCAGCTTCGTCCCGGTGGACGGCAGCCTGGTGATGATGGGGGAAACGCGCGTCGCGTTCTCGTTCAGCAGTGCCTATGCGACGAACATCGTCGTGGAACTGTGGAGTGAAGAGGACTCAGGCGCGTCCTATTCCAACAACCAGACGACGGTCACCGACGGTCAGAACGAGCCATCGCTCGTTTTCACGGACTTCCCACTTCAAAAGGACCTCCACTACAGGATCACGGTCTCGGGCGAACAGGGGTCGGAAAATACGGTGTATGTATCGATCGACTGGTGAACGAACCTACAAGGCAAAGCAACCCTTCAAAAGAAAGGATACGCCATGCCTGAATCAGAAACAGTTAACCTCGTGGGGCAGGAAGGCCGGCCTCACGTCTTCAGCACGGTGGCCCCCGAACGCGGCAACGTGCTCACCATCAACCTGAAGCCCTGCTTCGTCTCGATGGGACTTCCCGATACCTCGTTCAAGCCCGAGTTCAGATGGTCGGGCGAAAGCAAGATTTTCGACGCCGCCGTCGGAGGCGGAGCGTCTTACCCAGGGATAGTATGGATATTCATGGGGGAGAACTACGTCAGGTACAATCTCGAAACCCACGAACTGGTGGGACCGCAGCGGACCTATCAGAACTGGGCGAGGGGACAATGGCCTTATAGGACCGGATTCGACGCGGCGGTGACCTTTACCTCGCAGCCCCAGTACATGTGGTTCTTCAGGGGCAACACCTACTTTCGGTACGACCTGGTCCAGGACCGGATGGCGGGCGGTCCCGTTCCGATCGTCGGGAACTGGCCAGGATGGCCGCAATCTTTCGCTGGCGGCATCGACGCGGCGATCGAGGGACGCGGCAACTACGAGGGGATGGCCTGGTTCTTCAAGGGGTCGGAATACCTAAGGTATAACGACAACGCGGGAGTGAAGAGGGTGGATTCGGGGCCGACGCCGATCGCGTCGAAATGGCGTGGATGGCCGGAGAGCTTCGACAGGGTCGACTGCGCGATATCCGGAATCGGATCGGAGACGGAGCTCATCTATTTCTTCAGAGGAGACCAGTTCATCGTCTATGACCTCAACCTCGACAAGGTGGTCGGTCCCCCGCGACCGATCGACTTGAAATGGCCGAAACTTTCGCCGTTCATCCGCCGGCCGCAGCTCTTTATGGTCGAGACGCTGAAGATGGATACCTACTACGGAGACGTGTCCGCCGGACCTCCGCAGGGCGGTACGACAGGCCTCGGCCCCAACGAAGAGCAGACCTATACAGTCATCATCTCCAGGCGGACGACGGATACGCTTGCCGAGACGACGACCGTCCTAGACAGCCAGGATCAAACCCTCGTCGACAACATAAACACGGCAATGCATGACTCGTCGACGACGCTCGATGCAAGCGAGCGGTATGACTACAATTTCTCCTCCAGCTTCGAGGGAGAACTGAGCTATTCCGGACTCGGGGGCGACGTGGAGGCGTCGCTCGACTTCCAGGGAAGCTCGAACGACGTTCGCAAGGAGGCCACGACCGCGGCGAGCGAAGCGGTCCAGCAACAGGTCAGCAGAACCGAAGAGAACCGCAGGCAGTCTACGCGGGTCGTGTCGGGAACGCACGTATCCGAGACCATCACCGAAAGTTCGTTCGTAAAATCCGTCCGTAACCCGACTAGCCACCCGATCACGATAGGTGTTTATCAGCTCTACCAGGAGTACCTGTCTTTTACGACGCTCTCGGATGTCCAGGTCGCCTTCGCGAACGGGGGGCAGATCGACAAGGTTCCCCTCAGTCGCCTCGATCTGCTCCTATCGCGGTATGTGGTGGACGATACGGCGGCGAAGGCGATAAAGGCCGCGGTAACAAAGGAGCTGAAACAGGTCCTCGATTACCGCAGAAGACCGGTCGACGTCGTTGGGGAATTGCCGGACGGCAGGATCGAATTCAACAGCGAAATAACCTCGGAATATGCCCGAACCAACCTGGATGGATCGGTACGGCAGAACTATGTGATTTCCGGGGTCATCCTAGCGACCGACAAATTTAAACAGCTCACGCAGGCGGCACTGTTGCAGGAAATCACCGTCGGATAGTGAGCGGCGTTCGTTGACGTTGGTTACGCCGTGGGGGCCTTTGAACGGGCCTCCGATAAGCGGACTTCCTTACGGCCCAAAAGGCGCAACAGCCTGTTTGCGTTGAGGTAAACCGTGCCGCGACCTTTGGCGGATGGTCCGAACTGTGAATCGGCGCCGGGGCCGCCGGCTCGCGACATGAGCGTAAAACTTTGATTCGCATATAGAAAGCGGAATGGGGCAGGGTCATGATCAGGCGCGATGATAACCGGTCCCATGCTTTAAAGTTCCTACGAACTCATATACTTGATGGCAGTTCGATCCGGCGTCAGCTGTCGATGCTGATTCACGCTCCCGCATGGCCAGCTTTGAAATTTGAGATGTGAGGCTTCGAGGATTTCGGGCCGTTGATGCTGCGATCACCCTACAAAACTCCTTGTACACATATTATGTGTACGCTATAGTTGGGTTAAGGAGATAACTATGCCGAGAACCGCCGACAATAAAACCGAACGCTTCCAGCTGCGGATGCCGCCAACGCAGAAGGCAATGATCGCGCGCGCGGCCGCCCTTTCCAACATGGACATGGCCGATTTCATTCTCAATAAAATAGTACCTGAAGCCGAAGCCGTCATCCAGGCCGCGGAAGTTGAGACCGTGTCGAGCCGCGATTTCATCCGCATCCTTGATCTGCTTGAACACCCGCCCAAGCCCAACGCAAAACTACGCGGCGCGATCTCTGCTCTACCGGATACTTTGTGACACTCCCCATCTGGCATGAAGAGCCGATCGCTAAGTCGCACGATCGGGCTTCATTCGATTGCGGCGATGCGGCAATGAACGAGTTCATTCGGCGCTTCGCTCGGCAGAGCCATGAGCAGAATGCAGCGAAGACGTTCTGTGCTATCGACAAAGCCCACCCCGATCGCATCCTCGGATTCTACACAGTCGCGCCTTCGGCCGTTTCGCACGAGGCTGTGCCTGCAAAGATGACGAGAGGTCTTGCACGTCATGAAGTCGCGGGCTTCAAGCTCGCGCGCTTGGCATCCGACTTAACAGTGGCGGGAAAAGGTTTAGGGGGCCAGCTCCTTGCTGCTGCAGCGCTTCGTTGCCTGCGTCTCGCCGGCGAGGGCGGCGGGATCCTGCTCATCATCGATGCCAAGAGCGAACGCGCCGCGCGTTGGTACGCCAGCTACGGCGCCGAACCGCTGCAAGGGAAACCGCTCACTCTCGTTATGCCACTTGCCACCTTCGCCGCTGACCTCAAGACCAAGGGGCTCCTGTAGCCGAAAGAAGCTCGCCGATGAAGCTGAAACCGGCACCGGCCAGATCAAACAGGTGTTTGTCCTGACCCATAACATTTATTTCCACAAGGTAGTCTCGTTTAACAGGAGGCGTGACCCCAAAGTCCGCCTCGCTCATGAGACGTTCTGGATCGTGAACGGCCACGCGGCGCACTATCATATGATGATGGGCACACCCAAAACCGTTCAAGCCGCCAATCAGAGTGAAATCCCGGATAACCCCAATATGGTCGCGTGACCTGAACCGCCCACCTTTGATCACCAAATTCCAGCGTATTCAAATGTCAATAAATATATTGACATTTGAATATAAAGCGTATACAAATATATTGACACCATGTCGTTAATTGTCAATATATGAGTTAACAATGAGCGTTAAACAAGCCGTTCGCGAACAATATCAGGTCATTGTCGATACGTCGCAGGACTGCGCTATCCGAACCCCGGCCGAAGGCTGGATTCGAACTGTCCGCAAAGCCCTCGGTATGTCGGGTGCGCAACTAGCCAAACGCATGGGGCTAACGCGTGCGCGTATCGCGCAAGCCGAGAAAGCCGAACTCGATGGCGGCGTAACCCTGAGATCCATGCAGGCGGCTGCCGAAGCCATGGGATGTCGGTTTGTCTATGCCTTCGCTCCACCGGACACTATCGAGAACGTCATTATCGCCCAGGCCAGAAAGAAGGCGGAGAGGATCGCAGGCATAGCCGGGAAGCATATGGCGCTTGAAGACCAGGCCGTATCCGCCGCCAGAACCAACCAGGAAGTCGGGCGCCTGATGAACGAGCTGATCTACGAAATGCCTTCCGACTTTTGGGAAGATTAAGTGACCATCAAGCTCGAATATCCCGAAGGCGCCACGCCTCTCGACCCGAACGAGTTAGGTGGCCTTAAACACAAGCATATCAGCACCCAAGGGGAACTTGACGAGCTTGAACAGGCAAACATTGTTGCCGGGCTGCGGTGGCTTGCCCGCACGCGCCGGAAAGATATTCTGTCGGATGATTTCGCGATAGAACTGCACCGGCAGCTTTTCGGCGGCGTGTGGAGCTGGGCGGGCGCGTTCCGCCAAACCGGAAAGAACATCGGTGTCGATCCCATCCATATAAGTATTCAGCTACGTGGCCTGATGGACGATGCGCGATATTGGGCTGACAACGGTACATATTCGCCTATTGAAGCCGCTGTCCGGCTTCACCACCGGCTCGTATTCATTCACCCGTTTTCAAACGGGAACGGTCGTCATGCCCGCATCATGGCGGATACCGTATTAGCCAAAATATACGGAGTGGACACTATCGACTGGACAGCGGGCTTCGATCTTCAGAAAATGAGCGAGCGCCGCAAAATATACATTGCGGCACTGAAAGCGGCCGACAATCACGATCTCGGCCCTTTATTGGCCTTTGCTGGTTTGCTGCCGGCAAAGCCCGTCGAAGATAAGAAATAGCGCTGCGGGCCAGCCAGACGCCTGGCCTTATTGCTTAGGCGGCCAGCGACGATAGATCTCATCAAGCAGGTGACCGTAAATGCTGATCGGTCCATGCCCGACGATACCAAGAGAGCCCTGTATATCGTCCCAATAAGCGACGCCCGTGAGCCGTGTTTCCACCGGTTTGTATGCGCCGCTTTCTGCCTTTTCGAGGTATATCCGCCACATCCCACCGCCGCTCATCCCGCCGAAGTCGGTTGGCAGAGAAGACTCCGCCTGTGGCTGAGGCTTGAAGTGCAGATGATGCCATTGTCCGACACTCGGTGCGGAGACGACGCGGCCCGGACAGACCAACCCTACGACGCTCAACGTGCTTTTAGTGCCTTCGGTAGTAGGGGCTTGTGTCCTCTGACCAACAACCCCGGATACCGCCGTGCCGAAAAGCCATTCATACAGGAACCACAGCCGCCGGGCATCCCGTCGGCTGCGCCCTGACGATCCCCTCGATGGGAGTGGGGCCGAGAGCCTGAAACAAGGCCTTTAGAACGGCCAGATCGAGGCCCTCGTATTTAAGGGCAAAGGTCAGATGGCCCTCCAGATCGGCGGCAGGCGCGTGGCGCGGCGTGGTATGTTCCAGCCGTCCTGCCTGTAACTTTTGTGTCGTGGGCCAATGGCGGAAAGCTGGGGGGCAGAGGAACCTGCAGGCGGAACGCATCGATAAGGGCGGAGTAACCGGCCGGGGTCGCTTGCTCAGGCAATTTTAAATCGTGAAAAACAGTAACAGGTCCTGAAAAACGATACTGAGGCTCATTTCGCATGAAAATTCGATCTAGCGTCTGAAATTACATCCTGAGAAAAGTATGTCGTGACAAACGATAACTTCCTATGAAAAACGATAATAACTGGGATATCTCATGAAATTTGAAACTTTTTTGCGCTGGGAACGGCAGATCTAACGGCGGACTGGCTCAGGGAGGGCCTGGACGCTTACCGCAGCCGCTGGCGAGTCTGAACAGCCGCCACCGCATCCGGCCTATCAGCGTGCAACGCCTCCCCCTTCGATGCGGCGCGCGTCGATTCCCGGGATTCTGCGGCTGGCGGCAGCGAGGATTCTGTAAAGTGGTGTGTCGATCTCAGCGAGGCTCTCCGCACGGCGTGCCGGCCCCTGGGACGACGTGGGTATTCGCGGCAACAGGCGGACCGCGTGTGCGAATGATCGCAGCGGGCAGGGGTGCCTTGAAGTCAAAACCGCAGCCTGATCCTGTCTACCCGCAGGGGGCGCCCTCCACCGAGAGGTCAAATCCGTCTAGCTCGAACGGCGCGACAGTTTGGAATTCTTCCGTCACAGCGCCTCCGACCACTGCTTTCGCACCACAGGCTCGCCGAGTCAATTTACATTGCAAAAACAATCACATAGGAGTTCCCGGCTTCATCCTCTCCGGCGCGGGATCAAAAACCTGTGAGAAATACTGGTGTCAGGATCAGGATCTAGTTAGTCGGGTTTGCCGGTACGTACATGGAAGCGCCGGCTCTTTCGGCCGCTGCCAGAAGCCGCTTGTCTCTGGTCCATAAAGCCGCGCGCTGATCAAGGAGGACCGATGCCAGCAGGTGGACATCCGTATAGCCAATACCCATGCTAAAAATGCTGTGGCGATCGATCACTGCCATGACCTCGTCGTGCGTAGCGACAACCGCTACGCGCTGAGCCGCCAAAAAAGATATCACGCTGTCGCGATCCTTAAGGCTGCCAAGGGCTAGCTCGCCAATGACGGCTGGGTGGCAAAGCAGGCGATCGTTCTCGACAATCTTTCGTAACTCTGCGTCGCCTTGACGAAAATGATCAATCCAGATCGACGTGTCCGCTAATATCACTTCGCCGAGCTCCGGCGTCGTGGGGCAGCCTCGGCATCGGGCATGGTTCCTCCGAGTGCTATGAGACGCCTTCCCGACTCAACGCGGACAAGCGTCTCCAGTGCTTGGCGGACAAGCGCGGCGGTTTCCTTAGTGCCGGTTAAGAAGCGGGCCTTTTCCAGAAGCGTGTCGTCGAGATTAATTGTCGATCGCATGATCTCACTCCGTCAATTTACGGCACGAAAATTAGCACCATTTGGTGACAAAATCCATGCCTCGTTTCCACTCTGATATATTTGGCGCGGTGAATACCGATTGAGGTCGGGCACTTAAGCCCTTCCTTCTTATAGACCGAGATTGAGTTGCGGCTGTGCTGGATTTCTATCGGCATTTCGATCGCTGTTCAGGAACGAGTGACGCTCAGCTCCTTGCAATTTGATTTTGCTATTTTTTCCTTCCGACTAAATTGCTCAGGAGTTGTGCACAGCTGAAAGTAGTTCGAGTAAACATGCCGGTTGTTCCGTTTTCGCTTTTTGAACCCAGTTCCTTCGCCCATTATATGGATTTGCCGTCCCTGCCACCGCATCGGCATTTGCGACTGAATTTATTGACGGAGTTTCTGCACTCCAGCATTGCGTTCGACTATGTGTCAATTGGCGGGCTCAAGCTTGCTGGATTCGAATTCGGCAGTGCTCGATCGATCGATTCGAGCATGCCACCATTGATGTTGGAACAATATTTCGAGCGCGACCTAGGTAAGTCTGATCCCCTGGTGCCAGCCGGGCTCCTGGGACGCAGGGCTATCACCGAGACCGAGGCGTCCGACGAGTTTGGCATATCAAATGATGTGCTGGCATTGACGCGTCAGTTTGGCGTCATGAATCGAACGCTCTTTCCAGTTGGAACTGACGAAAGCATTTACGGCTGCGTGATCTTTGCTCGAGAACAGCCCTTCACGAGTGACGAGAAGCAATTTCTCTCATTCGTATCGACGCCGTTGCACTTTGCTTTCACCAAACCGATCATGGATCGATATGCAAGCCAGCATCTCGAAATAACGCCAGGCGAATTGTTGTGCCTGCAGCTTGCCAGTCGCGGGTACACTAGCGAAGAGATTGCCGTTGAAAGCAGCTACGAAATTCGAACCGTTGACAGCTACATTAGATCGGTAACCAAAAAGCTGGATGCATCAAATCGCGTTGAAGCGGTCGCGGAAGCTATTCGGCGAGGTTTGATCGCCTGATGCCTATCGAGCCGATCTTGACAGGCATCACGGATGCGTGAGCAGCGATATAATTAATATGCCATTAATAATTTGACCGCATTTTCCGACCGACTCGAACAATCCACAAAGAAAATGGATCACGAACCTCAGTTTCGTTTTCCGGTCGGCTCAATGTTAACAGCGCATTCCTTCGCAGCCAGGCAGACAAAGTCGTGGTTCCGCACCCTCTCATTGTTGGGGGGTACTTTTATCTGCTACTTTGCTTGGGCGATTAGCGTCTTTGATGAAAAAAAGATCGTTAGCCCAAGACATATATCGATACAGCTCGATGAGGCTCTGTCGCTCGGTCTCGTGATCACCATGGCGCTCCTGGCTTTTGGAGCATGGCAATATGTATCCCAGCGGCAGGAGATCGAACGGCGTATCATCGCCGAGCGGCGTGCCCGACACCTTGCCTATCATGACAGCCTGACAGGCTTGGCAAACCGGCGTTCGCTTGAAGAAGAACTGACAATCCTGACGACAGCGGTATTCGAACATGATCCAATCGGCGCCGTCCTGATGCTTGACTTCGACCATTTCAAGGAAATCAATGACGTTCACGGACATGGGGTCGGTGACGAGTTCTTGAAGACGGTCGCCGATCGCATGCGGCAAGTCGTGCAAAACGCGGGCACTGTCAGCAGGCTTGGCGGTGACGAATTCGCGATAATTCTCAAGATTCAGGATTGGCCCAGCGCGGCGCTTGATGTCGCGTCCCGAGTGATCGCCGCAATCAGCAAGCCGATGGAAATCAACGGCGTCGAATTAACAGCGGAAGTCTCCATCGGCGTCGTCGAAATACCTCACGATGGGACATCGTCGAACGAATTACTGAGAAAGGCGGACATTGCCCTCTATCGCGCAAAATCGGAGCAAGGCAGCTGCTTCCTTGCTTATGATCCTTCCATGGAAGTGGAAAGTCGGCGCCGGCAAGTGGTCTTGGAAGATCTTCGTCATGCGTTGAAATTGGGGCAGTTTCGCATCTTCTATCAGCCGCTTGTGAATAGCAGTTCGGGAAAGACATGCTCATACGAGGCGTTGCTGCGCTGGATGCATCCGCAGCATGGGATGATATCGCCGGCGGAGTTCATACCACTTGCAGAAGAAAACGGCTTGATATCGTCGATCGGCGAATGGGTGCTTTACCAAGCGTGCCGCGATGCCGAGACATGGTCGGAATCGACAACCGTCTCCGTGAATGTATCGCCTCGGCAATTCCGAGACGGCTCCGTTCCTTCGATTGTTGAGGCCGCACTTCAAGCCAGCAGATTGCTTCCAAGCCGACTTGTCCTGGAAATCACCGAATCTATCCTGCTGCATGAAACGGATGCGAACTTGGAGATGCTGCACCGAATCCGCGCGCTCGGCGTTGTCATCGCCCTGGACGATTTCGGAAAAGGATTTTCATCGCTTAGCTATCTCCAGAGCTTTCCCTTCGACAAGGTCAAGATCGACCGTTCGTTTGTGCAGCACGTTGGGACATCGCAACAATCCGAAAAAATATTGGAGGCAATGACTGGACTTCTCAGTTCACTTGGCATCTCCGTAACGGTCGAGGGAGTGGAAACGGAGCAACAACGAGATTGGCTCTCTCGATTGAACTGCCAGGAGATGCAGGGATTTCTTTTTGGCCACCCACTTCCGATCGAGAAGTTCATCACGTAAACGAGTTGTAGTTAAATTGCATTGCTGAATATTCTTTAGAGACTATGATAATACTTTCATTTTTGTATCCGTCACAGGAAGCTTAACGGGGCATAAAGGTTTCGACTGTAATTTTCACAGAAGAAAAATTGGCTCGCTTTCTGTGAGCTGATCTCCCGCATTCAACGAGACATGACCCTCCTCGCCTCGTCCGGTACCCGCGGCAGAATGACTTTGCTGGTGGGCCCGTCCTGACATTTCCGAAATCATCAGGCTTGTCGCTGACGCGACAGGCGTAGGGGAACCTTGGCATGAAAAACCTTTCCATCGTAGGCAAGTTTGCCGCGCTTATGGCAGTATTCGGAGTATTCACTCTCGGTGTTGCCACCTATTCTGCAAGCCAAATATCGAAGATAGACGAAAGCTACACCGATCTCTTGAGGCATGACTCCATTGCTGCGCTCGCCCTCGGCAAGGCCGACAAGGCTTTCGAAAACGGTCGGGCAGCGATTGGCGATCTTCTCATGCTGACAGACGATGCCCTCAATGCCAAAGCGATCAAGGAACTGAAGGACGCGCACGACGCGTTTCTGGGCGAAATGGACCGAGCGATCGCGGCCGCCCCTCAAGAGGCAACACTTGTTGACCTCAAGGCTGCGGGGCTGAACGTGCTTGACAATGTTTGCAACCTCACTGTGCAAAAAGCAATGGTTGCGACGGCCGCGGCGGATGTCACGGCCTCGCAGGCAATATTCCTCCGCGATTGTCAGCCACAATTCCCGGCATTGAGCGTCAAGATCAGCGAAGCGGCAAAACGGCTCGAGGACCAGGTGGGCATCAGAAACCATGATCTCTCGGACCTCTCTCAGGATACCATCCGCATGACCTTCGCCATCATCGTCGCGGGCCTGCTAGCGGTCATGACGACCTCATTTTTCGCAATCCGGGTTTGGCTCGTCCAGCCGATCAAGCTGCTGGCCGCAACGATGGTGCAACTCGCGAATGGCCATCTTGCCGTGCCTGTAACAGGCGCGGATCGGAAGGACGAGGTCGGCAGCATGGCCAAGGCCGTGCAGGTCTTCAAAGACAACGGTTTGCGAGCCCGCCAGGTCGAGGCCGAGGCGAGTGCAATGCGTGACCAGAGCGAGAGAGAACGCGAACATAACGCGGCCGTCCAACGCGCAAGGTCTGAGGAGATGGCAACGGCAACGTCGAATCTCGCCGGCGGCCTGCAGCGGCTTTCAACGGGGGATCTCACCTTCCAGCTCAGCGAGCCTTTTGCGCGCGATTTCGAAAGCCTGCGCTCCGACTACAACGCGGCTGCCGATCAGCTGCGACAAACACTTGCCGCGGTTGCCGAAGCAACCGGCTCCATCGACAGCGGCACGAGAGAGATCAGTCTCAGCGCCGACGACCTTTCCAAACGCACGGAACAGCAAGCCGCGTCGCTGGAAGAGACTGCGGCCGCTCTCGACGAGATCACCACAAACGTTGCCAATGCCTCCAAGCGGACCGATGAAGCACGGTTGCTTGCAAAGCAGGCGAACGAAAGCGCCGTCCAGTCCGGGATCATCGTCGCCAATGCGGTCGAGGCGATGCATAAGATCGAAAACTCCTCACAGCAGATTTCCAGCATCATCGGCGTCATCGATGACATCGCATTTCAAACCAACCTTCTCGCCCTCAATGCGGGCGTGGAGGCGGCCCGGGCTGGTGAGGCGGGGAAGGGCTTCGCTGTCGTGGCTCAGGAGGTCCGTGAACTGGCACAACGGTCGGCACAGGCCGCACGGGAAATCAAAGGACTGATCCGCAATTCTTCGGACGAAGTCGAAGGAGGCGTGAAGCTCGTCAGTCAGACAGGGGACGCGCTGAAGACTATTGAGAGCTATATCGTCGAGATCAACCGGCACATGGAGGCAATCGCCACTTCGGCGCGGGAGCAGTCAATAGGCCTTTCCGAGGTCAATATGGCGGTGAACCAAATGGACCAGGTCACTCAAAAGAATGCGGCGATGGTAGAGGAAAGCAATGCGGCGAGCGCAACTTTGGCCACGGAGGTCGGTCGCCTTCGTTCGCTAGTTTCTCAATTCCAGCTGGAGATGACTGAAGCAACGGACGCGGTCCGTAAGGCGGGCGACAGTTCACTGGCTACTGGACCAAAACTTGCGTGGTCAAGGCGCCTGTAAGGTCATGCGGGTGCAACTGCGATCAAGCAGGAGTCCGAAAAAGTCGCGAGGCAGGATGAACCTTCTCGACCTCGCGCGCTGGATGTGAATCGGTACCGAAGGATGACCGCCTCTTGCTATGAGCGTGGGATTTTGATTTACAGACAAAAGACAGAAGCTGGGGTTATCATCGGCGCCGGTAATGACCCCACCAATGCCGAGAATTTGATATTTAAGGATGAGGATCTAAGGCGCAGATTCCGTCCTTGGCGAGGGGACGAGCCGGCCAAGCGGCCGCAGAGTAGCACTCCAATCTGCAACGTAGAGCCGGTCCAGAATCTGGTCTTGCCCGTGACCGCCAGGCCTGACATCGATGTGATCGACATCGAGGGCGCGCTATCGCCCGGTATGGCGGAGACCGCCGAGATCAGGACGGGTAAGCGGCGCATTTTCGAATATCTGATTTCGCCGCTGACGGAGGTGGCATCGGAAGCTATGCGGCTGGGAGATCCCAGGCTGATAGGAAGATGAAGTGCAACCAAGGGCGGACCACGCGTTGATGCAGCAACGATGAGGCGGAGACTACCGGTGTCCATTGGCTTTCTATCGATCTCCGACGCGGCGATCAAAAGATCCCGCAACGCCGGTTCAAGCCGTTCGATTGCCGTGTGGCCGCCTTGATCGCATTCGCGTTCGACGGATGCTCCCTCAGACCACGCCCTTCTTAAGGATGAAGTTCCCGTAGGGGCGCGACTCAGCCGTCTGGATCACCGCAAACGATCGCATCGCGATGGGATAATACGCAAATCTTTCGACAGGCTGGCTGGCTATCAGACGCCCCTCTGCCTGACTGCACTCGGCGATGACGTCTCTGTGCACCTCCAGCAACTCACCTGGTGCGTCGGCTGCCTCCATGTGCATCACAGGCGCCTCAACGAAGGCATCCAAGGGCATCATTTGAAGGATCCCGCGAACTGCGGTCGGTGCATCGACACCCTCCAGGATTAGAAGCTTTCCGCTCGTGGTTTGGGCCGCCACGCGAAAGCCCGAAAAGTTTCGATCGACGATTGCCAGTTCGTCGCCATGACCCATGGAGGCCATGATCCACAATACGTCGGCCGTAATGAACGCCGGTACGCCCTTCAGCATGATATTTCCCTCCCAAGAGATCATCACGGATCAGAACGATAATCAGAACAAAACGATTGCGCAAACGTTTCGATGACGCTAGCGTGACCTCATTGGCGGATCCTGGGAGGCCTCCTGGAGGTTGGAATTCCGCTTGGGAGGATACTTTTGAAAAGCCTGTTTGTTGCGCTGCTGGCGAGAGCTGGAGTGCGCTCGTGACGACTATTTCCGAAGTGGCGAAGGCGGCTGGGGTTTCAGTCTCCACGGTTTCGCACGTTCTCAATAAGACGCGCTACGTGTCACCCGAGAAGATCAAGCTTGTCCTGGACACCGTGGAGGCGATTGGATACATCCCCAATGCGGTCGCCCGCTCTCTCAAACTTTCATCGACGGGCACTATCGGCCTCGCGATTTCCGCGATTTCGAACCCTTACTTCAGTGACATCATCTGCGCGATAGAAGCCGAGTGTTCCAAACGAAGCTTGATCGTGTTTTTGTGTGACACGCAGGACGACCCGGACCGAGAGCTGGAGCTGGTCCAGCACCTGCATCAGCGCCGCGTCGACGGGATTATTCTTGCTCCTTCGAGCGATCCTAAAAAATCGCTAAACTACCTCATCGAGTCCGACCTTCCTTGTGTGCTCGTTGACAGGTTGTCGGATGACCGTTTCGACCAGGTAGGGACCGACAACGTTGCTGCAATTCGAACGCTCGTTGATCATCTTGTGATGCTCCATCATAGACGGGTTGGGATCATCCTGGGTCAGCCCGGTTTTGCAACGACTGTGGAGCGCACAAAGGCCTTCCGCGCAGCGATGACGGAGAAGGGAATAGAGGTCCCGGACAATTTAATCAGCGACGGCAATCGCAGCACCGCTGACGCCACAGCTTCGACGCATCGTTTGTTGGAACTGAAGGAGCCGCCGACAGGGATTCTTGCTTCGAACAATCTGGCGATGATCGGGGCTATGAGGGCTATTCGGGAGCGGAGGCTTCGCGTCCCCGCGGACATTTCTGTACTCGGGATCGATGATTTCGAATGGGCAGATTATTTCGAGCCCCGCCTGACGCTGATGGCCCAGCCTTGCGATGAGATTGGTCGCAAGGCGGCGGACCTGCTGATCAAGCGAATAGGCAACAAGCGTAGCCCCCGCCAGACCGTTCGACTGTCGCCAATTTTGCGGGTGCGTGAATCGTGTGGAGAAGCAGCGTGAGCCAGGTTGTTCTTTCAGCGAAAGGTGTGGTCAAGCGCTTCGGTGGGGTTCAAGCGCTGCGCGGCGTGGATTTCGAACTAAACGTTGGCGAAATCCACGCGCTGCTTGGTGAAAATGGTGCCGGAAAATCTACGTTGATGAACCTATTGTCCGGTGTGCATACGCCGGACGAGGGAGAGATCTTCATCGACGGTAAACCCGCGCGATTTCACAGCCCTCGCGATGCACAAGCAGCGGGCATCGCAACGATCTTCCAGGAGCTGGACCTCGTTCCGAGCCTGAGCGTGGCTGCCAATCTTTTTCTCGGGCACGAGCTTGTCCATTCGCATGGCATGCTCGACGGCAAGGCAATGCTGCACGAGGCGCGCAAAAGACTGGAAGCGATCGATCAATCGATCGATCCCACCAAGCTCGTGAGTGAGCTTTCCATCGGACAGCGTCAGGTCGTCGCCATCGTCAAGGCGCTTTCCTACGCATCGAAAGCCCTCATCATGGATGAACCGACGGCTGCCCTGACCGTTGGCGAAGTGGATCGATTGTTCGACGTCATGCGTGGCCTGGCATCATCGGGCGTTGGCATCGTCTATATCTCGCACCGCCTTGAGGAAGTCCCGCAGATCGCTCACCGTGTAACGGTCATGCGTGATGGCAAGGTGGCTGGTGTCACCGAACCAGATGCCCCGCAGGCCGAGCTGGTGCAGCTTCTTGTCGGACGTCCCTTGACCGAGCTTTATCCACGCCGCGCAGGCAGTGTTGGTGACGTGCTCCTGCGGATGCGACAGGCTTCCTTCCATCCCCATCGCGCGTCTCCCGGGTGGCAGGCTCCAGTCAAGGTCGATCTGGATGTTCGGCGTGGCGAAATCGTCGGGCTCGCTGGCGTTATGGGGGCGGGTCGAACCGAGCTTTTGAGCGCTCTCTACGGCGCGGGCGTGCCGGGGCAATGGCAGGGCGAGATTGCGATTGACGGTAGGCCGACCAGGCTCAAATCAATCGCCGCTGCTCGCAGGGCAGGGTTGGCATTCGTAACCGACGACCGGCGTGGAGCCGGTCTCATGCTGCGTATGTCGGTAGGCCTCAATCTGGTGATGTCGATCATCCGCCGGATATCACCAAACGGCTTGCTGTCTGCGCGACGCCAAGAGGATGCGATCAAAACTTCCTTCGGCCAATTCGACATCCGACCAAAGAATCCCGATATCGCGGTCGGGGCTCTGTCAGGGGGAAATCAACAGAAGGTGGTCCTCGCAAAACAAGTGCTGGGCAATCCGCGTCTATTGCTTCTCGACGAGCCGACACGCGGCGTCGACGTCGGCGCAAAGGGGGAAATCTACACCCGCTTGCGCAAGCTTGCTTCCGAGGGATTGGGCATTCTTGTCGCTTCGAGCGAAATGCCTGAGCTGATCGGCCTATGCGATCGAATAGTGGTTTTGCGCAACGGCTGCAGCGTTGCTGAGTTTTCCGGCGGCGTCGGCGAACACGAAGTCCTGGCGGCCGCCAACGGGAGGGAGGCCTGATGTCCGAACAGCAAATCACGTCCAGTCCAGCGATTCAGCCCGCCAAGCGCATTGATCCGCTCGCGGTGATGGTCCGCTTCCAAAGCTTGATCGGCCTTATACTCGTCTTCGCCGGCGGCATCATTTTCTCGCCGCGTCGGCACGGTGTCATCCTGTTTCTTCAACCCGACAACATCGCCAACATCGTCCGCGCGGTGTCCGAAACTGGCATCATCGCGATCGGAATGACGTTCGTGATCATCACCGCCGGGATTGATCTCTCGGTCGGAGCGACCCTTGGTCTTGCAAGCGTCGTGACAGCAACGTTGATGGTCTCGGGCGGTTTCGGGCTCATTACAACGGTCCTGGCAGTGCTGCTGATGGGCATTTGTTTTGGGTTGGTCCAGGGAGCGATCTCAAGCAAGTTTCGGCTTGAGGCATTTATCGTGACCCTTGCCGGTCTACAGGCAGCTCGCGGACTTGCACTCGTTGTATCGGGCAATCAGTACATCAATATCTCCTATGGCGATGGCCCTGGGCTCGCTCCACCCATCTTTGCCATTCTGGGCGGTCGATTATTCGGCAATGTCGTTCCCGTGGCCACGATCGTCTTTCTGATCTTTGCCTGCATCGCCACGCTCGTGCTCAACACAACCAGGTTCGGCCGTTACGTCTATGCCGTCGGCGGAAACGAGCGCGCCGCTCGCATCTCAGGTGTTCCGGTCTCGGCAATCAAGATCGCCGTTTACGCCATTACAGGCTTTGCATCCGCGCTGGCTGGCATCGTTCATGCCGGGCAGTTCAATTTCGGAAGTGCCAACGATGGGACCGGATACGAGCTGACGGCCATCGCGGCTGTTGTCATTGGAGGAACCAGCCTGTTTGGCGGCTCGGGTTCAATGGTCGGAACAATCGCCGGCACGATCATGCTGGGCGCCTTGGCTAATATTCTTCAGCTCAACAACATTACGCCAGCCACGCAGTTGCTTGCAACAGCGGCAATTATCGTTCTGGCGGCAGTCCTTCAATCCCTCGTTCGTCGCCGCGAAGGATTGGGCAGGTAGTGTGGCGGCACCTCCCGGAGGGTGGATTCGGGATCAATGTGGAGGAGAAAGTAATGACACAGAATGCACTTCGATTATCGAATGCCTGGCGCATGGCACTCCTGGCCGGCTCTTTCCTTGGTGTTGCCAGCATGGCCCAGGCCGCTGATCCGCTGGTGAAGGCTTGCGCCAAGGATGGCGAATTCGTCATCGGCTTCTCGCAGGCAAACAATGCGGAACCCTACCGCCAGCACGTCAACGATGAACTGCAGGCCGCCGCCAAGGCAGTCCCGCAGTTTACGTTGCAGATTGCTGACGGGGCGGGCAACGTCAACACTCAGACATCGCAGGTCGACAATTTCATCACCCAAAAAGTTGACCTCCTGTTGATCTCGCCTTTCGAGGCGGCTCCGCTCACACCGGCCGTCAAGCGGGCGATGGACGCTGGTATCCCGGTAATCGAGCTTGATCGCAAGACGAACGGCGAAGCTGGCAAGGACTACACGGCTTTCATCGGAGGAGATAACTACAAGATCGCTTTGGCCGCCGGTGAATATACGAGCAAGACGCTTCTGCCGGATGGCGGTGAAGCTGCCGTGCTGCAGGGGCTGCCGAGTTCGACACCGGCCGTCGAACGGCTCAATGGCTTCAAAGACGGTGTGAAGGCCAATTCCAAAATCCAGATCGTGGCAGAACAAGCGGCTGATTGGTTGCCGGATAAAGCGCAGACGGCGTTCGCCGCCATGCTGCAGGCCCATCCCGATATCAAGATGGTCTATGCCAGCAACGATATGATGGCGGCGGGTGCGCTGCTTGCTGCAAAGGGTGCCGGAAAGAGCGTGAAGATCATCGGCACTGATGGCCTGCCGGGTCCGGCAGGCGGTATCGAGGCGGTCGCAAAGGGCGACTGGTCCGCGACCTTCACATATCCGACAGGAGCGAAAGAGGCGGTCGACATGGCAAAGTCGATATTGCTGGACTGCGCATCGTCGGTGCCGGCAACGGTAACGGTCGACACCACCGCCATTACGCCCGATAACGCGAAGCAGATGATGGGCAAGTAAGTTGCAGCCCAGGCTCATCCCGGCTGGACGCGTCCGTCCAGCCGGGATGAGCCAAAACTTCGCGGCGGCTTTTTTGCGCCTGTTAGCGACTGATATTTGAAACACGAGCCAGATGCGAGATCATCTTTGTTGGGGCAAGAGGCCTGACAAACCAGACAGATAGGGCGAGATCCCGTCCGGAGAGGTTGGAGCGTCCATTCGCTAGGCCGGCACGCCGGTGAAACGGTGCACGCATTTATGTCCTTCATTCCATCACCCGCCAGCAGGCTTTTTGCACTGCGGGCCTTTGGGAGACGGACGCCGTCAGGCACAGTCACCGGTTTCGTGCAGTCATCTCTTTCCGAAATGCGGCCGGGCTTCTTGCGGTCCATTTCCGAAATGCGCGATGGAAGGCACTGGGTTCGGAAAAGCCAAGGCGTGTGGCGATCTCCCCAACTCCTAACTCAGTGGTTTGCAGCATCTCGATTGCAAGATCGCGGCGGATTTCATCTCTGATGGCGGCGTAATTCTGACCTTCGGCACGCAAGCGATGTCGAAGGGTCGATGTGGACATGTGCATTTGCGCGGCCAGATCACCGAACGCCCGCCACGACGCAGGCGGCAATTGCCGCAAGCGCTTGCGCACGCTTGCCGCAAGGCCGGCGTCATAGCGGTAACGCACAAGGATGTTGGCCGGTGCATTGCGCAGAAACTGCTTCAGAGCCTGCTCGCTGCGCGCCAACGGCAGTTTCAGGAGGGAGGCATCGAATGCGAGCCTGCTGACCGGCTGTGAGAAGCGCACGGGCGCGCCAAAGAACAGCCGATAGTCTGCCCCATGTTCCGGCTCGGCGCAGCGAAAATCGACCATCCGGAGGGGAATGCGGCGCCCGATGAGCCAGCATGTGATGCCGTGCAGAAGAATCCAGTACGTCCGGTAGGCAAAGGCGGAACGCGCGCTCGTCAAGTCCGTGAGCACAACATGCGCCAGCCCATCGGCGACTTCGACATGTCCTTTCGGGTCCTCCAGCACAATGTTCAAAAAACGCAGCGCCCGCTGCAGCGCCTGGTCGAGGGTCTTGGCGTGCAGCACACAATGGCAGAGCAGCGTGAAGCTGCCGCGCCGCATAGGTCTGCCGCCCATGCCAAAGAATTCGTCGTCTATCTCGGCCGCGATCGCAAGCCAGAGCGCACCGTAGCTTTCCGCGGAGATCGGCGCGTCGATCCGGGTGGACAGGCCGAGCGCCGTCAGCACCCGTTCGGGGGACTTTCCTTGTCGCCGAAGGCAGTCGATCGCCTCCTTCACGAAGAAAGCTGATATCATCCGCCGTCCGGCTTCGGTCATCGTCATCCCTTGTGAGGTATGGTAAAACTGTCCGAAAGTTTGAGACGCTTTTGTCATCGAATGCAATATCGTGCGGAGATAGGGTAAGGCAAGGCGCAATGCAAATCGCGCCCTGCCGGGGGATGCGATGCTGCGGGCGACTGCACGACGCGGGAGGCCCTCGGTTGAAAGCGACTGCGCTTAAGGAGAGTGACGATGATGATCCGCGGGAAGACCTTTGTCGTCACCGGTGGTGGTTCGGGCCTTGGCGCCGCGGTCACGCGCATGCTTACAGGTGAGGGCGCGAATGTCGTGATCGCCGACGTCAACACGGGCGCCGGCGCCGAGATCGTCAGCGAACTTGGAACCAGCGTGGCCTTCATCGAGACGGATGTCACCCAAGAAAAGGACGGCCAGGCCGCGGTCGATATGGCGCTGGAACGTTTCGGCCATCTGCATGGGCTGGTCAACTGCGCCGGCGTCGCTCCCGGCGAAAAAGTGATTGGCCGCAATGGCCCGCACCGGCTCGACAGCTTTGCCCGTACGATCGGCATCAATCTCGTCGGCACCTTCAACATGATCCGGCTCGCTGCGACGGCAATCGCCAAAGAAGAGCCGGACGCAGAAAGCGAGCGCGGTGTCATCGTGAACACGGCCTCGGTCGCCGCCTTCGATGGGCAGATTGGTCAGGCGGCCTATGCGGCTTCCAAGGGCGGCGTCGCAGCCATGACGTTGCCGATCGCCCGGGAATTGGCTGGCAGAGGCATTCGGATCGTCACCATTGCGCCAGGCATCTTCGAGACGCCGATGATGGCCGGTATGCCGCAGGAAGTGCAGGATTCGCTCAGCAAGAGCGTGCCCTTTCCGCAACGCTTCGGGAAGCCGGTGGAATTTGCCGCTTTGGTACGCCACATCTGTGAAAACGTCATGTTGAATGGCGAAGTCATCCGTCTTGATGGTGCGTTGCGCATGGCGCCGCACTGAGGCAGGCTCGTTGCGGGAGGTTTTGATATGACGTTAGAAGATCCGATCGTCATCCTTGGCTCGGCCCGTACTCCAATTGGCGGCTTTCAGCGGGACCTCAGAGATTCGACCGCACCGGAACTCGGTGCGGCAGTTATCGGCGCGGCGCCCGACCGCAGCGGCATCGGTGTGGATGCCGTGGAGGACACGGTCTTTCGTTGCGTTCTGCCGGCCGGTCAAGGCCGGGCACCGGCCAGGCAGGCCGCGATCGCGGCTAGCTTACCGATTGCCACGGGAGCCACCGCGTCAACAAGATCTGCCGTTCCGCAATGAGGGCCGTCATGTTGGCACATGATCTTATCAGCATCGGCAGCGCTTCGATTGCCGTTGCCGGGGGATGGAGAGCATGACGAATGCCCGCTTTCTGCTCGATCGTGCCCGCGACGGCTCCCGGCTCGGCTACGGCTGCGTCGTCGACCATGTGTCCCCGGACGGGCTGGAAGATGCCTATGGCAAGGGACGCCTCATGGGCGCCTTCGCCGTGGCCCACCAGTTTACCTGCACCGCACAGGGCGACGACGCCGACACGTCCTTGACCTGTGCTCGGAATGCGATCGCGGCGGGGGCGACCGACGCCGAGATCATTGCCGTCACGGTGGGGGCAGGGCGGTCCGAGTTGGTCGTCAGTCGCGACGAGCAGCCCAGCAAGGCGAGGCTTGAGACGGTTCCGAAGCTGAAGCCGGCTTTTCGCGAAAACGGTACGGTGCCCGTTGCGAACGCGGGCGGCCTTTGCAGTCGTCGCATGGCGACGCACTGCATCGGCGGCAACGAAAGCGACTGTGATGGCCGTCGAACTGAACTGAACGGTTTCGAGAAGGAGACCCGGGATATGATCCTGACTGAAGACCAGATCCAGATTCGCGACATGGCGCGCGATTTTGCCCGCGAGCGGCTGGCGCCGGGCGCGGCCGAGCGCGACGAGAAGAGCCGCTTCCCCCGCGAGGAACTTAGAAAGATGGGCGAGCTAGGCTTCCTCGGCATGCTCGTGCCTGAAGCCTACGGTGGCTCGGAAACGGGCGTGATCGCCTATGCGGTGGCACTCGAGGAGATTGCCGCCGGAGATGGCTCTTGCTCCACCATCATGAGCGTGCACAGTTCCGTTGGCTGCGTGCCGATTTTGAAATACGGCACAGAGGAGCAGAAGCAGAACTTCCTGCCGAAACTTGCAAGTGGTGAATGGATCGCCGGCTTCGCCCTCACCGAGCCGCAGGCCGGCTCCGACGCCTCGAACCTGAAGACCCGCGCTCGCCGCGACGGCGATCACTATGTCATCGACGGCGCCAAGCAGTTCATTACCTCGGGTAAGAACGGCAATGTCATCATCGTCTTCGCCGTCACCGACCCGAATGCGGGCAAGAAGGGCATTTCCGCCTTCATCGTGTCAACCGACACGCCCGGCTACGAGGTCGTGCGCGTCGAGCACAAGCTGGGCCTGCACTCGTCCGACACATGCCAGATCGCCTTTGCCGACATGCGCATCCCTGCAGACCGTCGGCTCGGTGAGGAAGGTGATGGCTACCGGATTGCCCTGTCGAACCTGGAGGGCGGGCGTATCGGTATCGCATCGCAGTCCGTCGGCATGGCACGTGCAGCTTTCGAGGCGGCGCGCGATTATGCCCGCGAACGCACGGCCTTCGGCTCACCGATCATCGACCATCAGGCGGTGGCCTTCCGGCTTGCCGACATGGCGACACAGATCGAGGTCGCCCGCCAGATGGTGCTATATGCGGCCCAGCTGAAGGAAGATGGGCAACCCTGCATTACCGAAGCGTCCATGGCCAAACTGTTCGCCTCGGAAATGGCCGAAAAAGTCTGTTCCGATGCGATCCAGATCCATGGTGGTTACGGATACATGGCGGACTACCCGGTCGAGCGCATCTATCGCGACGTCCGCATCTGCCAGATCTACGAGGGAACCAGCGACGTCCAGCGCATCGTTATCGCACGCAATTTGTAGAATGTTTGCAGCCATTCCCGCCGTGGGGAGTAACGGTGGCGCGGCCGGCAAGGAGGTATCACATCATATGAATGAGGTTCCAAATCTGAGCCTGCACGTTCCCGAGCCGGCGGTCCGACCCGGCGGCCAGCCGGATTTTTCCAACGTGAAGATCGCAAAAGCCGGGTCCGTGCCGCGACCGGCGATCGATGTGGCACCGGAAGATATCCGCGATCTCGCCTATTCCATCATCCGTGTTCTCAACCGCGACGGCGAGGCGGTCGGCCCGTGGGCCGGGTTGCTCTCGGATGAGGAACTGTTGACGGGCCTGCGCAACATGATGAAGCTCAGGGCCTTCGACGCCCGCATGCTGATGGCGCAGCGACAAGGAAAAACGTCCTTCTACATGCAGCACCTTGGCGAGGAAGCCGTTAGTTCCGCCTTCCGCAAGGTGCTGAACAAGGGGGACATGAACTTCCCGACCTATCGGCAGGCGGGGCTCCTGATCGCCGACGACTATCCGATGGTCGAGATGATGAACCAGATCTATTCGAACGAGGCGGATCCTCTGCGTGGCCGGCAGCTGCCGATCATGTATTCCTCGAAGGAGCATGGCTTCTTCACCATCTCCGGCAATCTTGCCACCCAATATGTCCAGGCCGTCGGCTGGGCCATGGCGTCGGCCATCAAGAACGATAGCAAGATCGCGGCCGCCTGGATCGGCGACGGCTCGACCGCCGAATCCGACTTTCATTCCGCTCTGGTCTTCGCCTCCACCTACAAGGCGCCTGTGATCCTCAACATCGTCAACAACCAATGGGCCATCTCGACCTTCCAGGGCATTGCCCGCGGCGGCTCCGGCACCTTTGCCGCTCGTGGCCTCGGCTTCGGCATCCCGGCTCTGCGTGTCGATGGCAATGATTACCTGGCGGTCCATGCCGTCGCAAAATGGGCCGCCGAGCGCGCACGGCGCAATCTCGGCCCGACGCTGATCGAATACGTCACCTATCGTGTCGGCGCCCATTCCACGTCGGATGACCCGAGCGCCTACCGTCCCAAGACCGAATCCGAGGCCTGGCCGCTCGGTGATCCGGTGCTGCGGCTGAAGAAGCATCTGATCGTGCGCGGCGTCTGGTCCGAGGAGCGGCACGTCCAGGCGGAGGCCGAGGTCCTCGATGAGGTCATCGAGGCACAGAAGCAAGCCGAGAGCCACGGAACGCTTCATGCCGGCGGCAAGCCGTCGGTGCGCGACATCTTCGAGGGCGTCTATGCGGAAATGCCCGCCCATATCCGCCGCCAGCGGCAGAAGGCAGGATACTGACATGCCAAGAATGACGATGATCGAGGCCGTGCGCAGCGCCATGGACGTCTCGATGGGGCGTGACGACGATGTCGTCGTCTTCGGCGAAGACGTCGGCTATTTCGGCGGCGTTTTCCGCGCCACGCAAGGGCTCCAGGCCAAATATGGCAAGACCCGCTGCTTCGACGCACCAATCAATGAGTCCGGTATCCTCGGCACTGCGATCGGCATGGCCGCCTACGGCTTGAAGCCATGCGTCGAAATCCAGTTCGCCGACTATATGTACCCCGCCTATGACCAGATCACCCAGGAGGCGGCGCGCATCCGCTACCGTTCCAACGGCGACTTCACCTGCCCGATCGTCGTACGCATGCCGACCGGTGGCGGCATCTTCGGCGGGCAGACGCACAGCCAAAGCCCCGAAGCGCTGTTTACCCACGTCTGCGGACTGAAGGTGATCGTGCCTTCCAACCCCTATGATGCCAAAGGCCTGCTGATCGCGGCGATCGAGGACCCGGACCCGGTGATGTTCCTCGAGCCCAAGCGGCTCTATAACGGCCCCTTCGACGGCCATCATGAACGACCGGTCACGCCCTGGTCGAAACATGAGCTCGGCGAGGTTCCGGAGGGGCACTACACGATCCCAATCGGCAAGGCGGAAATCCGCCGGCCCGGCAACGCGGTCACCGTAATCGCCTATGGCACGATGGTGCATGTAGCGCTTGCCGCGGTGGAGGAGACAGGGATCGATGCCGAGGTGATCGACCTGCGCAGCCTTTTGCCGTTCGATCTCGACGCCATCGTCCTGTCGGTGAAGAAGACCGGTCGCTGTGTCGTCGTGCACGAGGCGACGCTCACCTCTGGTTTTGGCGGCGAAATCGCTTCGCTGGTTCAGGAGCACTGCTTCTATAGTCTCGAAGCGCCGGTTGTGCGCGTGACCGGCTGGGACACGCCCTATCCGCACGCACAGGAATGGGACTATTTCCCTGGCCCCGCCCGGGTCGGCCGGGCGTTGAAAGAAGTGATGGAGGGCTGAGGTTGGGCGAGGTTGTCATCAAGATGCCCGATGTGGGCGAGGGTGTGGCGCAGGCCGAATTGGTCGAGTGGCACGTCAAGCCTGGCGACCCGGTACGCGAGGACATGGTGCTCGCCGCCGTCATGACTGACAAGGCGACGGTGGAAATTCCCTCTCCGGTCGATGGCGTCGTGCTTTGGCTCGGCGCCGAGGTCGGAGATACGGTCGCCGTCAAGGCACCGCTGCTGCGTATCGAGGTCGCCGGCGAGGCCGCAAGCGAAGAGGCTCAAACCACCACGACTGCGCTAACTGGGAAGGTTGAACCGGTTAAAGACAAGCCCACAGGAACCAAGACGACGGCACCGCTTCCGGCCAGACCGGTCGCCGAAACCAAAATCATCGAGCCGGAGAAATTCGCCAAACGCCCTGTCGCTCGCCAGCCGGCCGAGCGACCGCTTGCCTCCCCTGCCGTCCGCTTGCGTGCCCAGGAGGCCGGCGTCGACCTGCGACAGGTGGCTGGTACCGGCCCGGCCGGTCGCATCACCCATGACGACCTCGACCAGTTCATTGCGCGCGGCACCCAGCCCCCCGCCGTTGCTCCAACCGGGCTCGCCCGCAAGACCGCCATCGAAGAGATCAAGGTGACCGGCTTGCGCCGCCGCATAGCCGAGAAGATGCGTTTGGCAAGCTCGCGCATTCCGCATATCACCTATGTCGAAGAGCTTGATGTCACCGACCTCGAGGACTTGCGCGCGACGATGAATGCCGGCCGCAAATCCGATCAGCCGAAGCTGACCATCCTGCCCTTCCTGATGCGGGCGCTGGTCAAGACGATTGGCGAGCAGCCCGGCGTCAACGCCACTTTCGACGACGATGCCGGTGTCGTTACCCGCTATAGTGCTGTCCATATCGGCGTCGCCACGCAGACGCCGTCCGGCCTGACGGTGCCCGTTGTCCAGCATGCCGAGGCCAGGTCGATCTGGGACATCGCCGCCGAACTGACGCGCCTCGCCGATGCCGCCCGCAACGGCACCGCCGCGCGCGAGGAACTTTCCGGTTCCACGATCACCATCACCTCGCTCGGTGCGCTCGGCGGCATCGTCACGACGCCGATCATCAACCATCCGGAAGTGGCGATCGTTGGCGTCAACAAGATCATGACCCGGCCCATCTGGGACGGCACGCAGTTCATCCCGCGCAAGATCATGAACCTGTCGTCGAGTTTCGACCATCGGATCGTTGACGGCTGGGACGCGGCGGTCTTCGTGCAGCGCATCAAGGCGCTGCTCGAAACCCCTGCACTGATCTTCATCGAAGGTTGATGACATGAAAGAAATCGTCTGTAAGCTCCTCGTCATCGGCGCCGGCCCCGGCGGCTACACCTGCGGTATCCGTGCTGGCCAGCTCGGCATCGACACGGTGATCGTCGAATCGACGAAGGCCGGCGGCACCTGCCTGAACATCGGCTGCATCCCCTCCAAGGCGCTGATCCATGCGGCCGAGGAATTCGATAAGGTCCGCCACATGACCGCTCCCAACGCGCTTGGCATCACGGTCGAGGCACCGAAGCTCGACCTCGCTCAGACAATGCGCTGGAAGGATGGCATAGTCGGCCGGTTGAACAGCGGCGTGCTTGGCCTCCTGCGCAAGGCCAAGGTCAAGATCGTACACGGACAGGCGACGTTCCGCGACGGCAAGACCGTCGAGGTCGAGACCGAGACCGGAACCCAGGTCATCCGCGCCGAAACGGTGGTGATCGCGACGGGCTCCGAACCGGTCGAATTGCCGTTACTTCCCTTCGGTGGAGCGATCCTCTCGTCCACCGAGGCGCTGTCGCTGACGCGTGTTCCGAGCACACTTGCCGTCGTGGGCGGCGGCTATATCGGCCTGGAGCTCGGCACCGCCTTCGCCAAGATGGGCGCGCAAGTCACCGTGGTCGAGGCAATGTCGCAGATCCTGCCGCAATATGATGACGAGCTCGTCAAGGCGGTCGCCAAACGCCTGAATGAACTTTGCGTGCGCGTGCTGACCGGCGCAAAGGCAAAGGGCTATTCCGGGGAAGCGTTGGTGATCGAGACCGCCGCCGGCGAGGATCAACGAATTGCCGCAGGCAAGGTGCTCGTCACCGTCGGGCGCAAGCCGCGCACCGAGGGATGGGGTCTCGAAGAACTCGATCTCGATCGCGCCGGCCGCTTCATCCGTATCGATGAGCGCTGCCGCACATCCATGCGTGGCGTCTACGCGATCGGCGACGTCACCGGCGAGCCAATGCTCGCCCATCGCGCCATGGCCCAAGGCGAGATGGTCGCGGAGATCGTCGCCGGCCGGAAGCGCGCCTGGGACAAGCGTGCCATCCCGGCGGTCTGCTTCACCGACCCCGAGATCGTCACCGCCGGCCTTTCCCCGGACGAGGCACGCGCTCAAGGCTATGAAATCCGTGTCGGTCTCTTCCCCTTCACTGCCAACGGCCGCGCCATGACGACCCAGTCGGAAGAGGGTTTCGTCCGTGCCGTGGCGCGGGCGGATACAAACCTGGTGCTTGGCCTGCAGGCGGTCGGCGCTGGCGTCTCCGAGCTCTCCACCGCCTTTTCCCTGGCACTCGAAATGGGAGCGCGGCTGGAAGACATCGCCGGCACCATCCACGCCCATCCAACCCGCAGCGAAGGCCTGCAGGAAGCCGCATTGAAAGCACTTGGCCATGCTCTGCACATCTGAACCAATTTACCCATTACCCGAAAGGGGCGCCAAACTTCAGATTTTCCAGCATTGATAAAGTCGAGGATGAACGGTGTGCCAACTGCTTTTGTCCAAGCCGTGTCCATGAGCTAGCGTCGATCTAGCAGTTTCCTAATCGGCTAACTCTTGGGAGCCGAGCTCGCAACCCTATGATATTCTCAAGGATTAGCTGCCAAATGACACTGTGATCCTTCCTGACGGACGCTTGAACCATGCCATTGATCCACATACTACTCAGTAGTATGGTGTTGTCGATCAAGGAGCCGACCTGATGTCCGTGAAAGCATCTGTATCCATTTCCGATCAGCAGGACTCTTTTGCCCGCAAGCTTGTGGAAGACGGGCGGTTTGCCAGCCTGAGTGCCGTTGTGCAGCGTGGCCTCGAACTTGTTCGGGAAGAGACGGAACTCAAGGACGCGGAACTCGCCGTGCTTCAGACCCTGCTCGCTGATCGTCGAGCAGGTGTGTTTCTGACAGTCAAAGAAAGCCAAAGCCGCATCGAAGACATGCTTTCTGCAAAGAAAGCTGCCTATGGCCTATGAGATCGTGCGCTCCGCCGCGAGCGACCGCGATCTTGGCCTGATCCTCGATCATTTGGTCAATTCCTACGTAGCACTCGGAGATCCTTTGCCGGATGCCTTTGAGCGTGCTGCACAACGCATCCGATCCATCGAAACAGACATGCACGCCCTGGCACGGGCACCGCATCAGGGAACCCTTCCGCCTGAACTCGGCAGAGGCTTGCGCCATGTCACAAAGAACCAGGCCGTGTCTTATTTCGACATCGACGATAACGACCGGCTCGTGCGTATCCTTGCGATCTTCTTTGGAGGGCAAGACCACAGGCGTCATATGCTAATGCGTATGTCCTCACACACCCCAGACACGACTGACGAGGTCGGGCGCCGCGTTCGCACAGCATCGTTTCCAGATCACGATAGCTGATGCCGTATTTGCAGTGCTCGCGCCTCGCCGTCTCGGGGCCGCCGGCCATCAGCCACGGCGGCCGTTCCGACCACCACGTCCAGCAACCGCCATGCTCCAGGATCCCGTCATCGCGCCCTGTGCGTTACGTGACGCTGGGACCGGCTGAGCGACTGCGCCGTCTCGATCACCAGCGGCGCGAAGCGCTCCCTGAAGGCCTCGACCGTCCAGTCGCTGGTGGATGCTGCTATATGGACCGCCGCGATCGGACGGCCGGCGGCGTTTGTGACCGCCGCTCCAACGGTTATTTCGCCGAGCACCGTTTCTTCGAGGGCAAGACCGAAACCGTTTTCCCGTGCCTCCTCCACCTTCTCCATGATCGCCGTCGGATCAATGATGGTTTTTGGCGTCTTTGGCTTCAGGTCAGACTTCGCGATGACGGCCGCAGCCTCGTCCATCGGCAACTGCGCCAGGATGGAGCGCCCCCCGGCGGTGCAGAACACCGGAATGCGGCGGCCGATCAGCGAGCCGTCGAAATATTCCCGCTTCGTCTGCTGACGGATGACATAAATTGTGGTGGTTTCATCGTAGAGCGACAGATTTGCCCGCTCCCCGCAAGAATTCCTGAGATCGATCAAAGCGGGGGTCGCAAGTTCGATCAGCGCATTCGAGCGCAGATAATAGAATGAGAGGTCCAGCACCGGCTTGCCGAGCCGAAAGCGCCGGGTCCGCTCGTCCTTTTCCAGATATCCGAGCTGCCAAAGTGTATGTGCGAAACGCTGCGTCGCGCTTTTGTCGAGCCCCGTATGGTCTCCGATTTCCGACAGACTTAAATCGGTGATCGTGTGGCCGAAAGCTTCCAGCACACGAAAAGCCTTTGCGACCGAAGCGACGTAGAGCGGATCACCTCGTTCCGCGACCGGTGACTCATTGTTTGACATCCCTAACTGTTCCTTTTATAATTTTCTGTATTGCATTACAATACCAAAAATCAAATTGCAAGACAAAACAAAGGGAACAGGTATGAGCAACAGCATCTCGACAAATTTGGCGGAGGGCGACGCGCGCTCCAGCATGGAAAGTTGGCGCGCCGTCAGCGCTGCCGTCGCCGGCAATATCCTGGAATGGTACGATTTTGCGATCTACGGCTATGTCGCGACAATCATCGCCCGGAATTTCTTCCCCAGTGGCGACGAGGTCGGTGCGCTACTCGCCACCTTTGCCACCTTCGGCATCGGTTTCGTTGCCCGCCCGCTCGGCGGCATCATCATCGGCAGGATGGGCGATACCAAAGGAAGAAAATCGGCGCTGCTTTTGACCATCTTCCTGATGGCCCTGGGGACGATCGGCATCGGTGTCATTCCCAGCTACAATTCGATCGGCTTGCTTGCCCCGCTGCTGCTCGTCATCTGCCGGCTGATGCAGGGTTTTGCGGCTGGCGGCGAATGGGGCGGCGCGACAGCCTTTATCGTCGAATGGGCGCCGCAGAATCGGCGTGGCTTTTTCGGGAGCTTCCAGCAAGCCAGCGTGGCCGGCGGGCTGCTTCTGGGGTCGGCGATCGCCGCCATTTGCAGCACGCTTCTCTCCGGCGAACAGATGGAGTCCTGGGGATGGCGTATTCCATTCCTTCTCGGCATCATCCTCGTGCCGGTCGGCATGTATATGCGCAGCGACATCGAGGAGACTCCCGTCTATCGCAGGGCCCAGGAGGCGCCCTCCGGACCGCAGACGCCCGGCTGGATCCTTGCCGCCAAGGCGTTCGGTTTCACGATCCTATGGACCGTTTCCTATTACGTTATCCTCTATTACATGCCGACCTTCACGGAGAAATATGCCGGGCTGGGGCGCACGCAATCCCTGTGGTCAAACACGATCGGGCTCATCATCCTCGTTGTCGCCATTCCGGCGATGGGATCGCTGTCGGATAGGATCGGGCGCAAACCCCTGCTCATCGGCTGCTGCGTTGCTTTCGCGTTTCTGACCTATCCGCTCTTCTCCTTCATGCTCTCCCGTGCGTCGTTGATGACGGTGATTGCCGTTCAGCTCGTATTCGGGTTGATGATCGCGATGTTCTCCGGTCCTGGCCCGGCGGCGATCGCGGAGATCTTTCCGACCCATTCGCGTTCGACATGGATGTCCACCGGCTACAGCCTGGCAACCAGCATCTTCGGCGGCTTTGCACCGTTCATCGCGACCTGGCTGATCAGCTCGACCGGTTCGCCGATTTCCCCGACCTATTACCTCATCATCGCGGCCATAGCCTCGGCCGTCGTCATTGCGACGCTGAAGGAGACCGCGCACGAAGAGCTGCGTTAACGGCGTGAAGACTGCAACTTGGCCAAGCTGAGGCGCCGCCCTTTTTGCAGGCAAGATAAATGGAAGGCCACTAACATGCTGGATTTCACAGGCAAGACAGTGGCGGTCAGCGGCGCGGCGATCGGCTTCGGCCGCGCCGTCGCCACCCGCTTCGCTACTGCCGGCGCGGCCGTCTTCGGCTGCGACATCCTCAATGCGGATGATGGTTTGCACGACAACATCACCCTGTCCAAGGTCGATCTTCTTGATCGGGGCGCAGCCGCGAGGTGGATATCGGCCATCGAAGAACGAACGGGCCGAGGCATCGACGTCCTCGTCTGCAACGCCGGTGGCGTGGCAGGCCAGGCGGAAAAGCCGCTCGAGGACGTAGCCGACGAGGACTGGGATCGGATCATCGATATCAATCTGGGGGCAGCATTTGCCCTTTGCCGCGCGGCCGCACCGGGAATGAAGCGACAGGGATCCGGCGCGATCGTCACGATCACCTCCGGCGCCGCCTTGCAGGCATCGCTCACCGGCGTCCAGGCCTATTGCTCCGCCAAGCACGCGGTCCTCGGCCTGACCCGGCAACTGGCTCACGAACTCGGGCCACACGGCATCCGCGTCAACAGCGTGGCGCCCGGTTTCGTGCGCACCAACGCTGCGACAGAACGTCAGTGGGCATCTTACAGCGCTGACCGCCAGCACGAGATCGTGCAGAATATCGCCTTGAAGCGTCTGGGAACGGCGGACGAGATTGCGAAAGCTGTCTTGTTCTTCGCTTCGGATCTCTCCAGCTTCGTCAATGGTCAGGTTTTACCCGTCGATGGCGGCAAATGAAGCTCCTACAGAGAAGGATCATGTCTTATGAGCAATGAGATGGACGCAGCGCGCGAGCCTTGGCAATGGGAAGAGGCTCATTGGCGCAAGCTGGTGAACCAGACGCGTGCCGGCCGGCGCTTGGCGCCCTCGGTCTGGAAAAATGGGGCCCGTTGCGCCGTTGCGCTCTCTTTTGATTCCGATCATGAAACCAACGAGCTGCGCGAAGGCGGCAAGTCGATCGGGCGCATGTCCTGGGGTCAATACGGCAATCGCGTCGGCGTCCCGCGTGTTCTCGAGCTGCTGAAACGGTACGATGTCAAGGCGAGCTTTTATGTTCCCGCCGTAGCCGCCCTTCTGCATCCCGACGAGCAGCGCCGTGTCGTCGCCGAAGGCCATGAGATCGGCATCCACGGCTGGATTCACGAATTGAACTCGGTCCTGCCCTACGAGGCCGAGCGCGACCTGATGTTCCGCTCGACGGATACGCTCGAAAAGATAACCGGCCTGCGCCCGGTGGGCCTCAGAACACCGTCCTGGGACTTCAGCCCGAATACGCTGAAGATCGAGACGGAGCTCGGCCTGCTCTATGATTCCTCCCTCATGGCGGACGAGGATTGCTACGAGCTCGTCATGGACGGAACCCCGACAGGGATCGTCGAGGTCCCCGTCGAATGGGTGCGCGACGATGCCGTCTATTTCCTGATGCATCGCTTCCAGTCGCTTCGACCCTATACGCCGCCGAAAGACGTGCTGGACATTTTCCTGCGCGAATTCGACGCCGCCTATGAGGCCGGGGGTCTATTCCAGCTCACCATGCATCCGCACATCATCACGGCACGCTCGCGCATCTGGATTCTCGATGAGATCATTCGTCATGCGAAATCGAAGGGCGATGTCTGGTTTGCCACGCACGCCGAAGTCGCGGCATACGTCAAAGATCTCTGACACACCCAGTCCAGCGAACGGCCGAGGCTCGACCAGTGGCGAGCCTATGATCATCTGCCTCCTCCGGCGCCTGTCCCACAGGATGTGCGCCGCAAGCAATTTTACTTTATTCCACAAGGGAAGAGACCATGACAGCGGACCGCTCGTCCTATCAGACGCAAAACTGGATTCTGACCAAGCCGTCGGCCAAGGGCAAAAATGGCATCGTCGTCTCGCAGAGCAGCGACGCGGCAAAGGCAGGCGCAGCCGTGCTCGAGGCGGGCGGCAACGCCGCCGATGCGGCCGTCGCCGCCTGCTTTGCGCTGGCGGCAGTCGAGCCCTGGAACAGCGGCCTCGGCGGCATAGGCTTTGCTGTTGTCCTCCGCGCTGGTGAAACCCAGGCCCAGGTCGTCGATTTCGGCCCTGTCGCACCTCACCGTGCCGATCCCGCACACTATCGTCTGACCGGCGCGATGAAGCAGGATCTTTTCACCTGGCCGGAAGTCGAAGGCGACAGGAATATCCACGGTTCGCTCTCCTTCTGCACGCCGTCGGCAGTCGCCGGTTACGCCAAGCTGAAGGAGGTCTTCGGCACCAAGATGCCGGCTGCCGACCTGTTGGCGCCGGCTATTGCGCTTGCCAAACGCGGCCTGCCGCAGGACTGGTATACGACCCTCAAAATCGCCTCCTCGGCCTCCGTGCTCAGGTTTTATGAAGAAAGCGCGCGTATCTACCTGCCCGGCGGCCTGCCACCGGTGCCGCCATATCAGGGCATTCCCAGCTTCTTCGGGCTCGGGCAGCTTAAAGCAACACTGGAACGGCTGGCCGATGCAGGCCTGAACGACTTCTATCATGGGGATATCGCCGCCCGCCTGACACAGGATATCGCCGGGATAGGCGGTGTTGTCGATGCGCAAGATCTCGCCGGCTGCCAGGCCGTGGTTCGGGATGCGCCGACCATCGACTGGCGCGGAACCCATCTCATTCACACGGCGGGAGGTCTGACCGCCGCGCCGACGCTTGCCGATGTCGTCGCCGGCATGGCTGATTATCCCCCGCCTGAGTCCGGGCCGGGACCCGACTGGTTTTCCGGCCTGTCGCGTGTTCTGCGGCAAGCCTATTCGAGCCGGCTCGAAGGGCTTGGGGCGGCCCGCACCGCCATCGAACCCGGCGATACCTGCACGACGCACCTTACAGTGGTCGATGGTGACGGCAATCTCGTCACCGTCACGACAACGCTGCTGTCGTCGATGGGAAGCCGCGTGGTGCTGCCGTCGACCGGCGTGTTGATGAACAATGGCATGATGTGGTTCGATCCTCGGCCGGACAGCGCCAACGCAATCAAGCCGGGCGCGCGACCGCTCTGCAATATGTGCCCGGTGATCGTCACACCGAAGGATGGCGGCTGGCCACGCGTGGCGGCAGGCGCGTCGGGGGGGCGTCGCATCCTTGCAAGCGTGTACCAGATGCTGGCCTGGACGCTCGATTTCCACATGAACGTTCAGGCAGCCGCTCACGCCCCGCGCATCGACGTGTCAGGTCCCGACGAGACCAGCGCCGATCGGAGATTACCGGCAGATATCCTAGCCGCATTGGCGGATGCCGGCCCGCTTTCCGTCGTGGAGCACGGCGTGCTGCCGATCAACTTCGCCTGTCCCAATCTGATCGTTGCGGACCACGACGGCGCCGAAGGTTGCAGCGACGTCGTTTCTCCATGGTCGGCGGCCATTGCCGCCAAGGCCTGATATTGACGGTCAAATTTAATCTCCAGGAACTCCGGTGACCCGTTTGTTCAGCATCGGACAGGGAATGTTGCATAACGGAAGAGTAGGCCCATGACATCCATTCTCGAAAAGATCGAAACGCCAGCCATTCTCCTGGATCACGCCCTATTGCGACGAAACATTTCGGCTGCAGCGGCTCACGGCCTGCGGCTGCGGTTGCGTGTGAAGTCGCATAAATCGACTGCGATTGCCGGGATGCGGATCCGGCCCATGCCTACGGCCGGGGCGTCGCTAGGTGTCATGAGCGCCAGATCGACGTCACCGTCAGCCATTTCTTCTTCGAGTTTGGCAATGTCGAGGCTCGGGAGCGCACTACGGATTCCAGGCGCCTTTTGCCTCAGGCCAGTCGTAAAAACGCCGACCAGCGCCGCTTGGATAATCTGTGCAAGCAATAACCGCAGTGAGCTCAGTGGTCGCCGGATCGAAGTTGCGAGGCCACCGTCGCGCGAGCCGGTTCGAGGACCGGCTCGTGAAGCTCGATCGCCCTTGCTGTAGTATCCTCTGGGTCGGGAGGAGACTTGATCTAGGGCCGGTCGCTATGGATCCATTCTGTGGTGTCTCTTGAAGAAATTACGGAGATCCCGTATATTCCGTAAAAAGGAATCTTTGCGATGACTTCAACTGTGACCGCCGCCGCGGTATCTAAGAATTTTGGCGCCTATCAGGACGCTGCCGTGCGCGAACCGGTGATCATCACCAAGAACGGACGGCCGCGCACTGTGCTGCTTGCCTACGAGGACTATCTGCGCCTGGCGCGACGTGATCGCCAGGTGGAGGCTACGGCTGCATTGAGCGATGACGACCTTGCAGCTGTCGAAGCCTCTGAGATGGAAGGTGGTCTCGATCATCTCAATACCGAACTGCCGACGAATAACAATGCTCCCGACTGAAATCAAGGTCGGCCACGTTTTTCGCTATTCCTATCTTTGGCGTTGGCAACACCTCGAAGGCCGCGAGGAGGGCGACAAGGACCGCCCGTGTCTCGTTCTGGCGTTGGTCGCGACGCTTGAGGACGGAACGCCGGTGGTGCGCGTGCTGCCGATCACCCATACGCCTCCATCCGTTGCCGCTGAGGCGATCGAATTGCCAGCTGCCACCAAACGGCGCCTCGGACTTGACGATGAGCGGTCGTGGATCGTCTTAACGGAAAGCAACCGGTTTGTCTGGCCGGGTCCTGACATTCGCGCCGTCGAGAATGAGAGCGGATATTACGGACCTTTGCCTCCAGCGTTGTTCAACGAGGTCAAGCGCCGCTTTGTTGAGTTGGCGCGCGCGCAGCGTCATGCGGCCACGCCTCGCTCTAAGTGAGCGAAGGCCGCCCAATCACGGTGGCGGAACGTAGGAGATAGCGGTGAATCCTGATCCAAATCGCATTCCCGGAGCGTGGGCTTTGCACCGTTAGAGCCGCATTTGCTTCCGATATGGAGAAGTACTTCGTTAATTCATATGGTTAACGCGATGGCAATTCGGAAGTTTTCGGACGCATTTTGGATACTACGGCCGATTGCGGCGCGCCGTCCCACTGGCGCGTCTCGACGAGAGGATTGCGGATCGCGGGGGTGGATTGTAGGCGTGCCGCATATACTGATGATGATGAATTTCGGAACGCTGAAATCGCTGCACGCAAGCGACATCGACATCAATGACTTATCGGCCGAGACATCGACGGCACGAGCGCTAAAGCGGCGCGCATGTCCGTCGAGACCGGCGGTGAGGCGATCTTGTGAAAGAACTCGTAGTTCTCGAGGCTGAAATGCTCGTCGGTACCGATAACGGCAACAGTCCAAAACTCCGAGGCCGCCCCAAATACGGTCGAAATCTGCACGATCTCAATGTCGTGCGGCTCCGTCGCAGGCGCCCCTGGAACCGGCTTGCGGCGGGCCCAATAGAAACCATGCGCTTCCAGCTGTTCGATGCCGATGAGTTTCATGCGATCCCCTCTTTCGCTTGGAGCGGGACGATAGCGCAGTTTTTTGACAGAGTCGCACTCAGGGAGGGAGTTTCACCGGAAATGATTATCGAACAGCCCAAAAGGATGGGCTCGATGATCTTGAGCGGGAGGGCGGGGCGGCTGCAGCGGATCGGGCAGCGGCTCACGGCCTGCGGCTGCGGCTGCGTGTGAAGTCGCATAAATTGAATTCGATTGCCGGGATGCGGATCCGGCCCATGCCTACGGCCGGGGCGTCGCTAGGTGCCATGAGCGCCAGATCGACGTCACCGTCTGCCATTTCTTCTTCGAGTTTGGCAATCTCGAGGCTCGGGAGCGCACTACGGATTCCAGGCGCCTTTTACCTCAGGCCAGTCGTAAAAACGCCGACCAGCGCCGCTTGGATAATCTGTGCAAGCAATAACCGCAGTGAGCTCAGTGGTCGCCGGATCGAAGTTGCGAGGCCACCGTCGCGCGAGCCTGTTCGAGGACTGGCTCGTGAAGCTCGATCGCCCTTGCTGTAGTATCCTCTGGGTCGGGAGGAGACTCCCCGGCACACTTACAGTATGCCACTTCGGTTGTCGCAATTGGCGGCGGCTATGCCGCCTCATTGGCGCGAAATGCCAGCTCATTGCTAGTTGCACAAACAGTCCTAGCTTGGGCACTGCAGCCAAAGGCGCTTGAAGGACATCAGATCGAGATCATATGGTTCGCCATTCTGCTCCAGGAATTTACCGTGCTTTCCACGAAAATGTTGTCGTCAATCTGCGTGAGCGTCACAGGCAGCGCGGAAGACAATACGGCATGGCGATATAGGGAAATGGCCTTCTGTCGATGTTTTGCGACCGGAAGGCCAATTGTGCCATCACGACAGTTTTAAAGGCCGCACCCTCATGTCTCCAATGGCACCGCGAAACTCGCAGCGCTGGTTCTATAGAAAACGGAACGACTCCCATGATAGCGCGCTCCGGCTCAAGGCGGTCAATCAGGCTTTGTGGCCATGTGCAGTCGATCATGACTTCAAAGAGGGTGCATCGTATCTCTCGATTTTTCACCGGCCGAGGCTCAGAGGCATGACCGCACAATTCGACATGTTTTCCGACGATGACGTCAAAGCGCCCCTGAAATCTCCGCAGCCATTACCGCTTAAAAGATCGGCGCCTATCGCTATGGATGAGGAAAGCATGGTGGCGCACCTGGCGTCGACCGGGCGGTATCGCATCCTTAAAAAGCTCGTGCCCCGCACGATTGCTTCGACAATCCGCCCCGAATTTCCGCTGCACGGCGTCATCCTCGATACAGAGACGACGGGCCTCAATCATCGCAGGGATGAGATCATCGAAATCGGGGCTATTGCCTTCACTTTCGATGGACGTGGCGCCATCGGTGACGTCACCGGGATTTATGGCGGATTGCAGCAGCCAAGCACGACGATCCCTGTCGAGATCACCAGGCTGACGGGAATTACCGATGACTTGGTTGCCGGCCAGATGATCGATATCAAGGCACTAAGACGCCTGATCGATCCCGCTGATCTGATCATTGCCCACAATGCCGCGTTCGATCGGCCATTCTGTGAGGCCTTTTCACCGGCTTTTTTGGGCAAGGCATGGGCCTGCTCCAATGCAGAAATAGATTGGTCATCTCGCGGCTTCGAGGGAACGAAGCTCGGATATCTCGTCGGACAAGCGGGTTTGTTTCACGACGGGCATCGGGCGGTCGACGATTGCTTCGCTTTGTTGGAGGTGCTCGCCCGGGAAACAGTTTCCGATCCATCCACGGCCTTTGCTGAACTCTATCAGGCGAGCCAGCGCTCGCGCGTGCGCATTTTTGCCGAAAACAGCCCGTTCGACATGAAGGATCACCTCAAGGCCCGCGGTTACCGCTGGTCGGATGGCAACGATGGGCGCCCGAAGTCCTGGTGGATCGAGGTCGATGAACCGGACCTTACCGATGAGTTGCGTTATCTCCGATCAGAGATCTATCGGTATCCGGATGCAGACCCGCCGATCAGGTACCTGACGGCATTCGATCGCTTCAAGGCGTAGTGACTGGCTGCAATTTAAGCATCCGTCAACAATGAGATGCATTTGGTGTTTGGGGGCCTGAGAGGAAGGCGTGGATGGTGGCCGTCTTGCAGGCCCCGCGATGCTGAACGCCGATGAGTTTGCTTTCTTGGGGTGCAGATCCGACATTTTGATCGATGCTCGGTTAACGCTACAGTGCCCCGGAGTGTTCGTGGATACGATGCTGCTTCCGCCAACTCTTCAACACCCACCAAGTGCGGTGCCACCCTTGCGCGTTGGACATACAGCATCCCCAGGTGTCGTTAAGAAGCAGACTGAGCCAAAGCTATAAAACGGCACAATCCTCGTCTTCCCTTTTTGACGGCTGCCCTTCGATCTCTGCGAAGGCCTCGTGGAAGATGATGAGCTTGCGCGCCTGTGCCATCGCGTATTCCCTATAGAAACCGTCCGAAATCCAGATGCGCGAGCGCCCCCGTCGGCCATTCCAGCCTAAACCTCCGATCGATTCCGCTTCGGTGAGCTTGCGGCTGGTATGCGCCCGTGAAAGCGCGAGGAAATCGGCGAGATGCGAGATTGATCGGACATCCGTGAGGTAGCCGCCCAGCTGCGATGCGTGTCGGTCGATGCCCGCGACAAGCCGGTCCATCAAATGTCCGCCCGCATCCGTCCAAGCGAAGATCCGGTAGAGCGGCCCTGGCATGCGTATCTCGGGGCTCGCCAGGAGGCGATCGCCTATGGCCGGCGCAAGTAGCGGAAGCAGCCGTTCGGGCGCGCTGCGGAAGCGGCTGCCCCTGTCTCCTCCGTCGATACAGTCGAGCGCGGCAAGATGCACCTCGTACCACAAGCAAAGTACCGACATGGCTTCCGGTGCAGGCACCACCTCCCCCACGCGGCTCTCTTCGGGCGCCGGGAGGACGAGGCCGTATTTCAGGATTTCGTCGAAGAAAGCATAGGCGGTGTTGCGGCTGGCAATATTGTGCTGGACCGCGAGATGTCCGACCACCCGTCGCGACACACCCGGTCCGCCGATCCTTGCGGCGCGAAAATGCCGGGTGAGCGCTGCCTGGGAGAGCAGCCAGCGCTGCTGCGAGGCAAACAGCGCCGATGGACGCGGCGCTGCGACATGGCTAGCGATGAAACTCTGCGCCAGCAACCCGATTGCATCGGCAAAGGTTTCTGCCGCCATCATGCGGTCGATGCCGCTCGCTTCCGGCACGAGGCGCAAGCGCTGCTCAAACATGGACGGCACGGCGCGACACCCCAGGGATATAGAGCCATGACGCACAGATCTGCACTTTCTTCCTTTTATCAGGCACGGTCATTCCCCGGTCATGCATCACCGGCCGCAATCCTGCGACCCGTTCGATGGATAGCCGGGATGCCGGCGCAACGTCCTGAAGGCCGGCCGTCGGAATTCTGAAATCTTCTGATTCTTTTCTGAAACCGCCCGCCATCGGCTGCGTCATACTGTCCGTCACACGTCCGACCCTACCGGTTGACGGCTCCGCCGGGTGCTCATTATGGTGCGCGCCGTGTTGCGAAAGGGCGGGGGGCACGTGTTCTCATTTTCGGGCTTCGTGCTGGATCCGGACCATGCCGAACTGCGCAGGCCCGACGGGTCCGTGATCCGGCTGCGCCCAAAAGCCTTCGAACTGTTGAAACTGTTGGTTACCAACAGTCATCGCGTGTTCAGCAAGCAGGACTTGATGGAGGTCGTCTGGCCGGGCATCCATGTCGGCGAGGACAGCCTCTTCCAGTGCATCCGCGAAATCCGCACCGCGCTCGGCGACAGCGAGCGGCAAATCATCAAGCTGGTCTCGGGCCGAGGCTATCTCTTCGCCCTCGATGTCACCAACGGACAGGAACGCGAGAAGGCGGCGCCGCAGCTTCCGCAAACGGGAACCCAGACAAGCGCAAGGCCGCGCCGGAGATTTCGCGCCGTGGTGCTCGCCAGCTTCGGCGTTCTAGTCGTAGCGCTTTTCATTCTCCTCGGTCGCTCCAATCTTTTCCAACCATCCCGACCCGTGCTGGAAGTGCTGCCGGTCACGGACGCCGCCGGTAGCCCCGAGGGTATCGCGCTCTCCCGCGGCATCACCGCCGAGCTGGTCAACGGCCTTTCCAGGATCGAAGGTATCGATCTCGTCGCGAGCGAGGGATCGACCACGCGCGCCACCTATCGGGTGCAAGCTGATCTCAGCAAAACTGCACAATCCTTTACCATTCAGGCGCGCCTCATCAATGTCGCCAGCGGCGAGATCCAGACAGTCGCCGAGATATCGGTGGACGCCGCGCAAACCGATCCACAACGCCTTCAGTCTCGGCTTGCGGCTGGTGTCGGCTATGCGCTGGCGGTCCGGATAAATAATCTCGGTGAAGCAGACAGCACACACCGGACGGGCGGCGCGGATATCGCGATCCAACAGGCACTCGCCTCGATTAACGAGACGACGCGCGAGCGTTTTGCAACGGCGCGGGCGATCCTTGAGAAATACCGCGCCGCCGATCCTGAAAACGCCGACCTGCCAGTGGCACTTGCCGACCTGCATCTGCGCGGGGTGCAAATGGGCTGGTATAACCCCGACGAAAGCGCCGCTGCCGAAACCGATGCCCGTGCTCTTCTGGAAGATGCTTTACGGTCGCGACCGCAATCCATATCTGTGCTGGGCGCATACTGCCGCTTCCTGACTGCGACCAACCAGTTCGCCGAAAGCCTTGTCGCTTGCGCGCGCGCGCTGACGCTCAATCCCTGGGACGGCGCAGCACTCTATCAGATCGGTCTCGCAGAGGTCCAACTCGGCCGCTTCGACGATGGGCTGCAGACATTCGCTGAGGCCGACCGCTTTGATACGCCGGCCGTCTCTCGCTGGACCTGGCTGCTCGGGGCTGGCTGGGCGAACTTGCTGCTCGATCGCAACGCAGAAGCAATCGGGTTGCTGGAACGCTCGATCGCCATCACTCCTGGCTCCGGCCGCTCCTACATGCTGCTGGCGACCGCATACCGGCGCCTCGGCCGCGAGAAGGAGGCATGGGAAGCGCTCCTGAAGGGCATGGCGCTACGTCCCGACTTCACCGTCCGCACTCTCCCGCTGTCAAGTCGTAACGCCAGCGATACCTATCTCGTCGCCACCCAGGCCATCCTGCGAACGCTTGTCGAAATCGGCCTGCCGACCGGCGACCCGCGATAGAAGGCTTACGCCCCGAAGCGGCGCGGCTCCCTGGTAGAGGGGGCGAGGGCGTCTGATGCTCGCGACGTTGCCGGGTGCCGCCGGCGGCCGCAGCATAATCGCATGGCTCTGACGTTGGTCGGCAGCAGCCCGTCAAACAACCCCTGAAGCATATTGGATCTCGGATGCCGGTCCACGGGCAGTCAAAAATGGACGCAGACATTTGCGGAGAATTTTCCTAGCTCTTGCGCGGAACAGGTTCCCCCGAACGGCCTGTTCTCACGATTGCAGGCAAAGACAGCCGCTAACATGGACGGATTCTGCATGGTTCTGCGTGAGGCGAGTGACTTTTTGCGGGCTGCCTCAAACGTCGCAGGGCTCGCCTTCGATCGTCGGGAAAAGCATGCGGGGAAACAGGTAGGTCGGGGTTAATTTTGATTTCGAGATATGACGATGCGCGGCGGGCCGCGCTTTTCGCCGGAACGGCGATCATGCTGTTTTCGGCGGGACCGGTCCTGGCGCAGACCGCCTCGCAGGTGACGCCGCAGACGTTCGAACCACAATTGCAGAAGCAGGCGCGCGGCATCGTGATCCCCGAAGGCGCGGGGCAGGCTGCACCCGCCGGTGCGGAAAAGCTCGACGTCCATATCGCAAGTGTCGTCGTCGAGGGTGGCCTGCCCGCCCTGGCGGAGGACGCGGCGAAGTTGAAGGCGGACCTTGCAGGCAAGACTGTCACCGCTGCTGATCTCTTCGCCGCCGCGAGCCGTTTGCAGGCAGCCTATGCCGCAAAAGGCTATCCGCTGGTGCGCGTGCTGCTTCCGGCGCAACGCCTCGTGAACGGCGCGACCTTGCGCATCACCGTCATCGACGGCTTCGTGGAAAAGATCGACACCTCGCATCTGCCCGACAACATCCGTGGCCGTATCGCCAAACTGCTGGCGCCGCTCGTGGGCAGGAAAAGCATCACCAATGCCGAGATCGAACGACGGGTGCTGCTGGCCGGCGACCTGCCAGGCGCCATACTGCGCTCGACCCTTTCCAGGGGGACGACGGCTGGCGGCAGCGTCCTCACGATCGAGGCCCGTTACAAGCCAGTACTCTTTTCCCTCAACACCGACAACCGGGAGTCGGACCAGCTTGGCAGATACAATACCGGCATGGGCATCGACCTCAATTCGGTGTTCGGCTTCGGGGAGCTCGTCTATCTGCGCGCCTCCGGCTTACCGAGCTTCGACAGCGACACCGGCTTCTTCTCGGGGTCGCCGCGCAACCGCATGCTGGCCGGCGGCGTCACCCTGCCGCTCGGCAATGACGGACTGAGCCTCAATCTGGAGGCGACGGCCTCGCGCACCGCGCCGGAAGCCGAGGCCGGCAGCAATGCCTTCCAGTCCGACTTCACCCGCTATTCCGCCAGGCTCAACTACCCGCTGATCCGGTCGCGCAATCTGACGCTCAACCTGACCGGCGCATTCGACGCGCAGGACGAGGAGCTGAGCGCCCTCAATCTCGGCGGGGTTGCTCTGTCGAAGGACCGGCTGCGCATCCTGCGCACCGGGGCGGACCTCTCCTGGTACGTGTTCGGTGATTCGCTGCTGACGACCGGGCTGACCGGCTCCTTCGGCATCAATGGGCTGGGCGCCCGCAGTGCTGCGGACGCTGCCGCCAGCGATACGCCGCTGTCGCGGCAGGGCGCCAACGACGATTTCCAGAAGCTCGATCTCACGCTTGGCTATCGCCAGCCGGTCGCCGAACACCTGACCTTCGATCTCAGCGCCGAGGCGCAGACCTCCTTCGGCCAACCGCTGCTCGATTCCGAGCAGATCGGACTTGCTTCGACCACCGGCCTTTCGACGTTTCCGTCCGGCTTGATGCAGGGCGATGACGGCTTCGTCGTCCGCGCCGAGGCGCAGTTTCCGTTCACGATGCCGTTCAGCCTGCCGTTCGCGCTACCCGCTTTCCCGGCACAACAGGGCACCGGCCTTGCGGCGGACGGGACCACGAGCGGCGGCCTCCTCGTCTCGCCCTATCTGTTCGGGGCCTATGGCGGGGTACTTCTGCACGATCCCACCGCGCTGGAAATGGCTTGGACGCAAGGGGCGTCCTATGGGGCGGGCCTGGCTCTCGGCGCCGCCGAGCAGGCCAGCTTCAATTCCATGACCCTCAGCCTCGAATACGGCCGCACCGAGCGCTTCGGTGATGGTTCGAACGACAACCGATTCACGCTCTCGGCAGCATTCCAGTTCTAGGGCTCTCGCCATGTTTCGCTCAAACGACCGCAATACCATCTCTCACAAGGCAAGGCTCGTCGCCCTGCTCGCTTCCACGGCACTGGTCGGGGCCAATCCGGCCTTCGCCCAGTCCCTGCCGACGGGTGGGAGCGTCGCGGCGGGCAGCGCGACGATCGGCACGCCATCAAACGGCACGCTGACGATCAACCAGACGAGCGCCAACGCCGTCGTCAACTGGCAGAACTTCAATATCGGCCAGGGCAACGGCGTCACCTTCGTCCAGCCGAATACTTCCTCGGCCATCCTCAACCGCGTCACCGGCTCGACGACGACGACGATCGCCGGCAGCCTTACCGCCAATGGACAGGTCTATCTGGTCAACCCCAACGGCATTGCCATCACCCCGACGGGGACCATCAATACCGGCGCCTTCGTCGCCTCGACGCTCGGCATCTCTGACAATGACTTCATGGCCGGCAAGCGGACGTTTACTGGCAACGGCGCATCCGGTTCCGTGACCAATGCGGGCACGATCACCATCAATCGTGGCGGCTATCTCGCCTTGATCGGCGGCTCGGTCGAAAACTCCGGCGTGATCACCGTGCCGATGGGCAAGGCAGCGCTTGGCTCGGGCGAGCAGGCGACGCTCGATCTGGCCGGCGACGGCTTCCTGCAGGTGGCGATCCCCACATCGGCTACGGGCACGAAAGCGCTCGTCTCCAACAGCGGCAAGATCTCCGCCAATGGCGGTACGGTGCAGCTTTCGGCCGCCGCCGCGAGAGACATGGCGCGTCAGGCCGTCAACATGTCCGGCACGATCGAAGCCAAGGGCGTGTCCGGCCGGAGCGGCGACATCACGCTCACCGGCGGCGGCGGCGAGGCGGCGGTCTCCGGCACGCTCGATGCCAGCAACGCTACCGGCACGGGCGGCAAGCTCACGGTGACCGGCCGGTCGATCAAGCTCGCCTCTGCCAGGGTGAATGCTTCCGGCAAGACCGGCGGCGGCACCGTCAATATCGGCGGCGAGCGGCAGGGCGGCGGCACCTTGAAGCACGCCGAGACGCTCACCGTCGATACCGGCACCATCATCGATGCCGATGCGATCACATCAGGCAATGGCGGCAATGTCGTCTTGTGGTCGGACAATCTCACCAGCTTCGCCGGCACCATAACCGCCCGCGGCGGTTCGCTCTTTGGCAATGGCGGCGAGGCGGAAGTATCCGGCAAGGCGCTGCTTTCCTATACCGGTCTTACCGACCTGACGGCCGCGCATGGTTCCTTCGGCAACCTGCTGCTCGATCCCTACAATGTGACGATCTCGTCCGGCACGGACAGCAATACCGACGGCAGTTTCAACGCCACCGGCAATGACAGCGTCATCAACGTCAATACACTGACCAATGCGCTCGCAACCGCCAATGTCACGGTGACGACCGGATCGTCGTCGGATGCCACCAATCCGCAGGCCGGTACGATCACCGTATCGGCACCAGTCGCCTGGAATGCGCTGACGACGCTGACGCTCGCGGCGGCATCGGACATCAACATCAACAGCGCGATCACTGCAAATGGCGGCCTCATCGTCTCTTCCGGCGGCACGATTTCCGCGCCGGCGGCCGTCAATGTCGGCGCCTTCGTGCTGGCGTCGGGCAACTGGGTGCAGAACAGCGCAACGCTGCCCGCCTTCTCGGCCAAGGATTTCCGCATCACAGACGGCACCTCGTTCCTGCGCGTCACCGGCGGTGATGGCACGAGCGCAACACCTTACCTGCTCACGGATGTCTACGGCCTGCAGGGCATCGGTTCGTCATCGAGCTATCTCGCAGCACAGTGGTCACTCGCAAACGATATCGACGCTTCCGGCACCGCCACCTGGAACAATGGCGCAGGGTTCGCGCCGATTGGGACAGAAAGCGCGGCTTTCACCGGCTCGTTCGATGGCGGCGGGAATGGAATTTCGGGGCTCACCATCAACCGCCCCAGCACCGATAATGTTGGTCTGTTCGGCTATCTCAATGGTGGCGCGACGATCTCGAATGTCGGTTTGATCGGTGGGACCGTCAGTGGCCGCGACGAGGTCGGCGGCTTAGTGGGCTATGGCGCCAACAGCACGATCAACAACGTTTATACCACCGGTGCAGTCAATGGCCGCAATGAAGTCGGCGGGCTTGTGGGTGAGAATGGGAGCACAATCACCAATGCCTACGTGACCGGAGCCGTCCGCGGAAGCGGCAACGAGGTCGGCGGCTTGGCGGGATTCAGCTGGGGCTCAATCGAGAATGCCTACGCCACCGGCGCCGTAAGCGGAAACTTTGAAATCGGAGGCTTGGTCGGCACGGGCTATGGCCCGATTACCAACGCCTATGCCAGCGGCGCTGTCACTGGCACTGGCGCAGGCCCTAGTTTCCTCGGAGGCCTGGTAGGGATGAATACCTATTATTCCGATGTCACGAACAGCTTCTGGGATGCAGGAACCACCGGTCAGTCCTCCGGCTATGGTCTAAATATCGGCTCGTTCTCAGCGGTTGGCCTAACAACAGCGCAGGCACGGAATGCCTCCAGTTACACCGATTGGGACTTTTCCAACACCTGGTTTCAGAGCGGCGATATGCGGCCGATCCTGCGCTCGGAAGGCGCGGCAGCCGACGCAAACGGCGTTGTCACCATCTCCAACCTGCACCAGCTGGCGCTGATGGGCGCAAACCTTGCCGGCAGCTACAAGCTCGCGAGCGATCTCGACGCCAGCGCAACCTCCGGCACCAATGCCGCCGATATCTGGTCGACGAGTGGCTGGGTGCCTGTCGGCGACTACAATGCTGCCTTTACCGGCAACTTCGACGGCCAGGGCCACACGATTGCCGGCCTGACGGTCAACCGAGGCGCCAGTTTTCTCGGGCTGTTCGGTAATTCGTCGGGGACCATCCAGAATATCGGACTGATCAGCGAGTTTATCAATGGCTACTCCTATACGGGCGGATTGGTTGGATACAATACCGGCACCATCAGCAACGCTTACACGACTGGTACGGTGAACGGTAGCCAGGATGTCGGCGGTTTGGTTGGATACAATTCCGGTTCGATCAGCAATACCTACGCCACCGCTGCGGTCTCCGGTGGCTATGAAGTCGGTGGATTGGTCGGCTATAATCATGGATCGATCAGCAATAGTTACGCTACCGGCACAACCTACGGTTCTGGTTCGGACGCTGGCGGCTTGGCCGGCTTTAATGATCGCACAATCAATTTTGCCTATGCCACAGGTTCCGTAACCGGCAATACATATGTCGGTGGATTGGTGGGCTATAATGATTCCGGAAGCTCCATAGACAATGCCTACGCCTCGGGCGCGGTTAACGGGAGTGTCGCTGTTGGGGGCCTGGTGGGCCGAAATTACTTTAGCACCATCACCAACAGCTTCTGGGATGTCTCCACGACTGGTCGATCTAGCGGTTACGGCCAATCCTTTTCCGGCACGTTTTCGGCAACCGGCCTCACGACCGCACAAATGCGTGATTCGGCCAACAACGCTACGAATTATGCTGGCTGGGATTTCGCCAACACTTGGTACCAGACCAGCGACATGCGCCCCATCCTGCGATCGGAGGCCGCGACGGCGGATTCGAACGGCGTCATCGCCATCAACAATGTGCATCAGCTTGCGCTGATCGGTGTAAACCTTACCGGCAACTACACGCTCGCCAACAATATCGACGCCAGCGAGACGTCCGGCACCAACGCCTCCGGCATCTGGTCGACGGGCGGCTTGGCGCCGCTCGGGAACATCAACACGGAGTTCAGAGGCAACTTCAACGGCAACAACCACACCATCAGCGCCCTCACCGTGACTGGCTACGACCAAGTTGGTTTGTTCGCAGTTTCGGCGGGATCGATCAGCAATGTTGGGCTCGTTGGCGGATCGGTCACCGGCGTCCGCAGCGACGTCGGCGCACTGGCCGGTTGGAACTATGGTTCGATCAGCAATTCCTACAGCACCGCTACGGTCTCCGGCAGTTTTGACGTTGGCGGGTTGGTCGCCATGAACTTTGGTACGATCAGCAGCTCCTATGCGACCGGTGCCGTGAGCGGCAACAGCGCTTTTATAGGTGGGCTGGTCGGCTACAACTCCGGCGCGATCATCGACTCCTATGCCACCGGTGCCGTCGGCGGCGGCGCTGTCGGTATGGGTGGGCTGGTGGGCAACAACTCGGATAGGGGCGGTACGATCATCGGCTCCTATGCGACCGGCTCCGTCAGCGGCGGCAGCCGTGCGGGTGGGCTGGCGGGCGACAACGGCGGCACGATCACCAATAGCTATGCCAGCGGCGCTGTCAGTGGCTCCGACACGGTGGGTGGGCTCGTAGGCGGAAACTACGCCGCTGCTACCATCAGCAACAGCTACGCGATTGGCGCGGTCACCGGCGGCGGCGGGCTGACCGGCGAGAACGACGGAACGGTCACGGCCTCGTTCTGGGACACCGAGACGACCGGACAGGCCTCCGGCACCAGTAGCGGCGCCGCGACCGGAATGACCGGCCTGACCACGGCGCAGATGGCCGATCCCTTCAACTTCATCGATGCCGGCTGGGATTTTGCGACAGTCTGGGGCAAGTCGACAAGCGGCGCCAATGGTGGCTACATGATGCTGCGCGCGCTCAGCACCGGGCTTTATGACGACTATGTCTCGATCGACAGCGGCACCCGTACCTATGGCGACGCGAATGCTGCGATCAGCGGCGCAACGCTTTCGGGCGTCGGCACAGGCAATGTTTCGTTTGCCTGGGGCAGCGCCATCGGGGCCACGACCAATGCCGGAACCTATAATTATTCGGAGGCCGACATCGTCTCGGTGACGGAGACCGGTTCCCGCACGGCCTATGTCGATTATAGCGGCGCGCTGACGATTTCGCAGCGCGTACTGAACCTTACGGGTGGACGCGTCTATGACGGTAGCACCGATGTCGCGGCCGCCAATCTGTCGCTCGGCAATTTCGCCAATGGCGAGACGCTGACGCTGACAGGCGCGGGCTCCATGGCCGACAAGAATGCCGGCACCGGCAAGGCATTGTCGCTCGGCACACTGTCGCTCGGCGATGGCACCGGTTTGGCCTCGAACTATGTTCTCAGCATCGGCACCGTCGATATCACCAGGGCCACGGTCTCAGGCATCTTAGGTATCACCGCCGACAACAAGACCTATGACGGCGGCACGGACGCGGCCCTGAATACGTTGGGCGCGGGCTTCACCGGCATGGTCGCGGGCGACGCGCTGACGGTCGCGACCTCCTCCGGGGCGTTCTCCGACAAGAATGTTGGGACTGGCAAGGCGGTGAGCATCACCGGTCTCTCGCTCGGCGGCGCGGATGCTGGCAACTATACGCTTGCCTCCGATACGGCGGCGACCACGGCTGATATCACCAGGGCGACGATCTCGGCTATCACCGGCATCACCGCTGACAACAAGACCTATGACGGCTCTACGAGTGCGACGCTGAACACGTCGGGTGCGAGCTTCACCGGCATGGTCGCGAACGATGTGCTGACGGTTGCAACCTCCGCCGGCGCCTTCTCCGACAAGAACGCCGGAACCGGCAAGACGGTCACCATGTCCGGGCTTTCGCTCGGTGGTGCCGATGCGGACAACTATACGCTCGCCTCCAACACCGCAACGACGACAGCCAACATCGCTAAGGCGACGATCTCGGCCATCACCGGCATCACGGCCGACAACAAGACCTATGACGGCTCCACGAGTGCAACGCTGGAGACCTCGGGCGCAGGCTTCACCGGCATGATCGCCGGCGACGCCCTGACGGTTGCGACCTCCGCCGGCGCCTTCGCCGACAAGAACGCCGGAGCCGGCAAGACGGTTGGTATCACCGGGCTCTCGCTCGGGGGCACGGATGCGGGCAACTATACGCTCGCCTCCAATACCGCAATGACGTCCGCCGACATTGCCAAGGCCACCCTGTCGCTGACGGGCATCACCGCCGACAGCAAGACCTATGACGGCTCGACCGTTGCGACTGTGTCCGGCGCCGGATCGCTGAACGGTGTCGTCACCCATGACGATGTCTCCTTCGGCTATTCGGGAGCGACATTCTCGGACCACAATGTTGGAAGCAGCAAGGCCGTGACGCTCTCGGGCGTCATTCTTTCCGGCGCGGACGCCTCCAACTATACGATCGCCCCGACCGCGACGACGACCGCAGACATCGTCCAGCGCGCGATCACGGTCACTGCGGACGGCATTTCCAAGACCTATGGCGATGCCAATCCGGCCATGACCTATTCGACCTCGGGCCTCGTCAATGGCGACACGCTCTCCGGATCGCTTTCGACCTCGGCGGGCCAATATTCCAACGTCGGATCCTATGGCATCACACAGGGAACGCTGGCGAACGCCAACTATGCCATCACCTATAATGCCGCCAATCTGACGATCACCCCGCGTGCGCTGACGGTGACGGCGGATGCGCTGTCGAGAGCCTATGGCGACGTCAATCCGACGCTGAGCTACACAGCCGTAGGCCTTGTCAACAACGACACGCTCTCCGGATCACTTTCGACCTCGGCGGGGCAATATTCCAACGTTGGCGCCTATGGCATCACACAGGGAACGCTGGCGGACGCCAACTATGCCATCACCTATAATGCCGCCAATCTGACGATCACCCCGCGTGCGCTGACGGTGACGGCAGACGCATTGTCCAAGACCTATGGCGATGCAAACCCGGCGCTGAACTACACAACCTCTGGCCTTGTCGAGAACGACACGCTCTCCGGATCGCTTTCGACCTCGGCGGGCCAATATTCCAATGTTGGCGCCTATGGCATCACACAGGGAACGCTGGCCAACGCAAACTACGCGATCACCTATAATGCCGCCAATCTGACAATCACCCCGCGAGCGCTGACGGTGACGGCAGACGCATTGTCCAAGACCTATGGCGATGCCAATCCGGCCATGACCTATTCGGCCTCGGGCCTCGTCAATGGCGACACGCTCTCCGGATCGCTCTCGACCTCGGCGGGGCAATATTCCAATGTTGGCGCCTACGCGATCAGCCAGGGAACGCTGGCGAACGCCAACTATGCCATCACCTATAATGCCGCCAATCTGACGATCACCCCGCGAGCGCTGACGGTGACGGCGGATGCGCTGTCGAGAGCCTATGGCGATGCCAATCCGGCGATGACCTATTCGACCTCGGGCCTCGTCAATGGCGACACGCTCTCCGGATCGCTTTCGACCTCGGCGGGCCAATATTCCAACGTCGGATCCTATGGCATCACACAGGGAACCCTGGCGGACGCCAACTATGCCATCACCTACAATGCCGCCAATCTGACGATCACCCCGCGAGCGCTGACGGTGACGGCAGACGCGCTGTCGAGAGCCTATGGCGACGTCAATCCGACGCTGAGCTACACAGCCGTAGGCCTTGTCAACAACGACACGCTCTCCGGATCACTTTCGACCTCGGCGGGCCAATATTCCAACGTCGGAACCTATGGCATCACACAGGGAACGCTGGCGGACGCCAACTATGCCATCACCTACAATGCCGCCAATCTGACGATCAACCCGCGTGCGCTTACGGTGACGGCGGATGCGCTGTCGAAAACCTATGGTGACGCCAATCCGGCCATGACCTATTCGGCCTCGGGCCTCGTCAATGGCGACACGCTCTCCGGATCGCTTTCGACCTCGGCGGGGCAATATTCCAACGTCGGCAGCTATGCCATCACCGGCTCGTTTTCGGCGTCCAGCAATTACGCGCTGACCTATGTTGGAGCCAACCTGAGCGTGAACCAACGCGCAATCACGGTGACGGCGGATGCGCTGTCGAAGACCTATGGCGATGCCAATCCGGCGCTCACCTACACGATCGGGGGTGCGGGCCTGGTCAATGGCGACACGCTCTCCGGATCGCTTTCGACCACGGCGGGGCAATATTCCAATGTCGGTGCTTATGCCATCGACCAGGGGACGCTTGCGGCCTCCAGCAACTACGCCCTGGCCTATGCTGGCGCCAATCTGAGCGTGAACCAGCGGGCGCTGACGGTGACGGCGGATGCCAAGTCGAAGACCTACGGCGATGCCAACCCGACTCTCAGCTACACGGCGACGGGCCTGGTCCATGGCGACATGCTCTCCGGATCGCTTTCGACCACGGCGGGGCAATACGCCAATGTCGGCGCCTACGCGATCACACAAGGGTCGCTCGCCAACGCCAACTACGCCATCAGCTACACGGGCGCAGACCTCACCATAAACCAGCGCGCCATCACGGTCGCCGCCGAAAGTCTCAGCCGCCGCTTTGGCCTTGCCAATCCGGCGCTCGCCTACACGGTCGCGGGTGCGGGCCTGGTCAATGGCGACAGGCTTTCGGGAGGGCTTGCCACGTCGGCAACCAGCCTTAGCGAGCCCGGCGCCTACGCGATCACCCAAGGCACGCTTCTGGCGTCCGCCAATTATCGCATGAGTTTCCTTCCCGGCGTGCTGACCGTGGAAATGGCCGCCGACCCCGAACCAGGCACACAGGCAAGCTCCGTCACGCCGACCTTCGATGCCGGCCGGTTTGCGCCGATCCGCCCGGTGTCCGACGATGCCGAAACCGCGGATGACAGCCGTGACCTGATCACCGATCCGCGCTTCAGGGGAACGTTCGTCTGCCTCGCCAACGGCAACGGCTGCGTCTCGCTCCCGACCCAGGCAACACCATAGCCACTCGATATAAGCCGCCGGACGCTGGCCGTTCGGCGGGCCTGAACCGCTCTCCCAGGGGCGGCGCATCCCAACCATATCAAAGGAACCTGTTCGAATGACTTTATCCCGTTATTTGCCGAAGGCCTCGCTGCTGGCGGCGACACTCGCTCTCGTCGGCGGCACCGCCTGCGCTGCTCCCTTGCCGGGCGGCGCCAGCTCGCTGGTCGAGACCTACGACGATTGGGGCGTCGTGTGCCAGATGCAGGCCAATGCTCCGTCCTGCCTCGTCCGGCAGGTCCAAACCAACAACCAGACGAAGCAGACCGTTCTGGCAGTCGAGATCGGCAAGGCGCCCGACGGCAAGTTCCGGGGCACGCTGGTGCTGCCGCTCGGACTGGCGCTGCCCCAGGGCGCTCAGTTGAAGATCGACGATACCGCGCTCGGCAATACTCTGCCGTTCTCCACCTGCCTGCCGCAAGGCTGCCTCGTGCCGCTGAGCTTCGAGGCAGACACGATTGCAAAGCTCAGAGCCGGTAAGGCCCTCAACGTCACCGTTTCCGCCGCCAGCCCGGCCCAACCACTGGCCCTGGCCGTGTCCCTGAAGGGCCTTGCCGGCGCGCTCAATCGCATCGCAGACCTCACCAAATAACGCTCTCGCCCTCCGGCGGGAGACGATTTTCCAAGCCTACTGAAACCCAGAGGCACAAGAGGGGGAGGCGGCAGTCGCTCGCTTGCCCAGGGTGGTTTTGCCCACTCGAGCAGCGGGTTTCGCCGGCTGGACGTCTTCGTCGGCAGGTGGTGTCCCGAGCGATCGGATCATCGCGTCCAAGCCTGGACGGAGCCGCTTCTGCAATTCTGCCGTCAACTCGTCTTCTATCCCACAGGTCTGCCCGATCGACATCCAGTCGATGCGGCCATTCAGGATTGGTGGCGGTTTTCTGTAAATGATCAGGCTGACAAGGTAAGGCCGGATACTCGTCCGCAATTGATGGAGTTTCCCGCACTGAGTCATTTATTGGTTGCCTTTTCGCTTAGTGACGGCAGCCGAGTGAAATGAGAAACCCAACCTAGTAATGGCCAAATCGACTAAAAACGAAGGATTTCCGGGCGCGGCTTCATTGTGGAGAGGATCGAGCAGGCCAGATCAGATTTTGAAAGATCAGCTAACCAAGTTTTGGCAGAATGGGCCGAAATGCGGGAGTGACGGCTCCGTTCGCAAACCACAACTCTGGTCAAACCTGCGTTAGCCCGCCATCGACGCAAAGATCGACGCCCGTTATGAAGCTGGAGTCATCGGACGCCAGGAAGAGTGCCGCTGTCGCAATCTCCCGAGGGCGCCCGAAACGCCCCAACGGGACCATCGTGGCCATGGCATCCTTCCATTCCTGCGGTGCCGGCTGGGTAAATGGTGTATCGATCGGCCCCGGACTGATCACATTGACGCGAATATTACGGTCCT